>Ga0233423_10000859_pt1 | contig 15469 bp, 11 predicted proteins | sample Watercolumn_Mata_FD_180713 | JGI IMG/M metagenome (GOLD analysis project Ga0233423, IMG submission 180713) | Freshwater microbial communities from Lake Matano, South Sulawesi, Indonesia - Watercolumn_Matano_2014_112_MG | ecosystem: Environmental > Aquatic > Freshwater > Lake | place: Indonesia...
GGGGCCGGGCAGCACGGGCGTCCAGCGCCCCCAGTTGCTCACCGCCGACTGGGTATTGCGCGTCCAGAGCATGTGCTGGCCGTAGCCGTAAGCCGCCTCCCGCCAGTTGCCCGCCGGGCCGCCGCGCTGGAAGCCCGCCTCCCGCTCGTCCACGAGCACCGTCGCCCGCGCTACGGCGGTGGCGGTCGGCGGCGGGGTGGGCGCCGCCGTGGGCGGGACGATGGTCGGCGTAGCCACCATCGCCCCCCAGCGCAGGAGCACCGTCGCCGGGCCGCTGCGCTGGTAGTACTCAAGCTTGACCTGGTGCTCGCCCACGGGCAGGTAGCGCGTGGCCTGGTGGGTCGTGACGGCCTGGTCACGCCACTGGTCAACGAGCAGCGCGCCGGCCACCCACAGGCGCACGCCGTTATCGGCGGTGACGGCGAAGGTGTAGACGCCGTCGTTAGTTACCGAGATCGTCCCTGTCCAGCGCACGGCGAAGCCATCGGCCGGGAGGCGGGAATCGGGCGCGCCTGTGCCCCAGTCGAAGTCAATGGCCGGGTCGGTGCGCACCAGGGTGGGGACGCCGGTCAGGCTGGGGTTGGCGAAGTACTCGCCGGTGAAGCCGGCCGTCGGCACGGCCGGCGTGGGCTGCGGGGTGACGGCCGACACCGGCCAGTACCAGGCGGGATCGGCATCGCTGAAGCCGTTGCTGGTCAGGCGGACCAGGAGCGCCCCATCGGCCTTGAGCAGGTAGAGCTCGCGGGCGTTGACCCCATCGCCCTCGCCGGTGGCGGCCACGCAGACCAGCCACTCACCATCGGGCGACCAGGACGGGTGCTCGGCGCCGGCCGTGAAATCGCTGCGGCGCACGGGAGCGGAGCCGTCGGTGTTCATCGTCCAGACCTGGGACGTGCCGTCACGATCAGAGATGAAGGCGATTTTATCGCCCTGGGGCGACCAGGCGGGGAACCAGTTACGGCCGCCGCTGGTGAGGCGAGCGATGCTGGAGCCGGTAGCGCCGATGACGTTGATGTCCCAGGCTGCGCCACGGCTGGCGGTGAAGGCCAGACGCTGGCCATCGGGCGACCAGGTGGGCTGACCGGCGAAGCCGTCCCGGGTGAGGCGGGTCTGGTTAGCGCCGTTGCCGTCCATGAGGTAAATGTCCTCGCCGCCATCCCGGTTGGAGACGAAGGCCAGGCGGCCCTCGGGAGACCAGGCGGGGGCGTAGTCGCTGGCCGAGCTGGTGGTCAGCCAGGCGGCCCCGGAACCATCGGCGGCCATGCGCCAGACGTCCAGGTCGCCGGCGCGCGGCGTGGAGGCGTAGGCCAGCGCGCCCGTGCGGCTCCAGGCCGGCTCACGATTAGTCAGGCCGTTGCGCGTGAGCTGTCGCAGGTCACCGCCGTCCGTGCGCATGGTGAAGATTTCCTCGTTGCCGGTGCGATTGGAGACGAAGGCGAGGAGGCCCGGCGGCACCACCGTGACTGTGAGAGGCGCGGCGCTGCTGACACGGCCGCTGGCATCGTAGGCGCGGACGGCGAGGGAATGCGGGCCGGGGGTGGTGGCCTGCCACTGCTGCGGCGCTTCCCAGGGTTGGCCGCTCTGCGGCTGGGGGTTGGCTGCGCCGCGCAGCGGGGCGCCGTCCACCCACAGTTCGATGCGCGCCGCGCCCGCCTCCGCCCTGACGACGACGATGTAATTGTCACCAGCCGTGAACAAGGCCCCGGCTTCGGGCGAGACGATGCGGGCCGCTGGCGGCGACGCCCAGAAGCGCTGCCATGCCACGTAGCCCAACACCCCCAGGATCATTATGGCCACCACGGCCAGCACCGCCAGGATGACAGCGACACGCCGGCAACTCATAACTTCACTCCGGGTTGGACGCAGATGCACGCAGATAAACGCAGAAATTTTATTTTTATCTGCGTTCATCTGCGTTTATCTGCGTCCTACTACAACGGCGGTGTCCAGAGGTTCTGCAGCAACCTATGATTGGACGCAGATTAACGCCGGCTGCGCACGCAGATTTTCAATTTATGAAACATAAAAAATCTGCGTTTTTCTGCGTTCATCTGCGTCCTACTTACAGCGGCGGTGTCCAGAGGTTCTGCAGCAGGCTGTTCAGGCGGAAGAGGACGTCGGTGAGCAGCAGCAGGCCCATCAGGATGAGGAAGCCCCCGCTGATCATGTAGATCACGTTCCCATAGCGATTGATGCGCCGCAAGAGGCCGCGCATCTGGCCCAGGGCCAGGCCCACCAGCAGGAAAGGCACACCCAGGCCCAGGGAGAAGATCGCCAGGAGGAAAGCCCCCTGCGCCACGGTCTCGCTGGTGCCGGCCAGCACCAGGATCGCCCCCAAAATCGGCCCGATGCAGGGCGTCCAGCCCAGGGCGAAGATCAGCCCCACCAGAAACGAGGCGGGATAGCTGGGGCTGGCGGGCTGCCACTGGATCTGCCTCTCCTGCGCCAGAAAGGGGATTTTGAGCACCCCGGCCACCGAGAGGCCCAGAACGATGAGCAGCAGGCCGCTCGCCCGGCGAATCAGAGGCATGTGGGTGGTGAGCAGGCCGCCCAGCAGGCCGACGGCCGCGCCCAGGACGGTGAAAATGAGCGAGAATCCTAGAACAAAGGCCAGGGCGTGCCCAAAAGTGACCCAGCGGCTGGGGGCCGTCTCGCTGACCGCCGAGCCAGAGAGGTAGCCGATATAGATCGGCACCAAGGGCAGGATGCAGGGCGAGACGAAGGCCAGGATGCCCGCCGCAAAAGCGGCCAAAAGGTTGACGTTCTCCACCGGCATGAAGAATACCTCCACTGGATTGCAGATTGCAGATTGGAGATTAGAGATTGGAGATTGGAGATTGGAGATTGGGGCTGCTAAATCTGCAATCTCAAATCATCTGTATCTTACCACAAAACGGCGGGGCGGGCAAGGTATGGCACATCATATTCAGGGCCCTGTCAAAGTCAGCATCGCGTCATTGCGAGCGAAGCGAAGCAATCTCTTTGTTGCGCAACTAGGGAGATTGCTTCGTCGCATCCCTTCGCCGTCCCCTCACTGCGTTCAGGCCGGCGAAGGGATGCTCCTCGCAATGACCCCCAAAATGACTTTGACAGGGCCCTGCATCATATTCACCACAGAGACACGGAGGACACAGAGATTTTTAATGTGTATTCTCCGTGCTCTCTGTGTCTCTGTGGTGAGAAGGGACTGGCTAGCGTCGCTGCAGCAGACTGCTCAGGGCTGCCAGCTCCTCAGAGCGCAGGAGCAGGGTCGCCCCCAGGTAGGCGAGCAGGCCCACGGCCACGCCCCCACCCACCAGAGCCAGACGGCCGCTCAGGTGCGCCAGGTCGAGCCGCCCGGCAGCGAGGGCCAGGAAGCCGCCCACGGCCAGGCCCATGGCCAGGGAAGCCAGCAGCACGCGCCCTAGCGAGCGCAGGAGGCGCCGGTCGTCCAGGCCACCCAGGCGACGGCGAATGAACACCAGCAGGGCGACGGCTTCAAGGGCGTTGGCGATGGTGTTGGCCAGGGCCAGACCGCCGAGGAGGCCCACGTTGTTGCGCAGCCCGCCAGTCGCGACGGCAGCCTGCGGCCCCAGCTCCAGCGCCCCAAACAGCCAGACGAAGAGCAGGCTGAGCAGAATGTTGGTGGCTACGGCTACAGCGGCCACCAGCACCGGCGTGCGCGTGTCGTGCAGGGCGTAGAAGCCGCGGGTGACGATCTCCGTGGTGGCGATGGCCCCCAGCCCCAGGGCGTAGAACAGGAGCGCCCAGGCGGTCATAGCCGTGGAAATAGCGGTAAACTCGCCGCGCTGAAACAGCAACTGCACGAGCGGCACACGCAGCACCAGCAGGCCCACGCTCGCCGGGATCGCCAGGAAAAGGGTGACGCGCAGAGCGCCGGCCAGGGTGGCGCGCAATTCAGCGTTACGCGCCTGGGCCGCCTGCTCGGCCAGGGTGGGGAAGACGGCGGTGGCAATGGTCATGGCCACGATGCTCCAGGGCAGCAGGTTGAGCTGCCAGGCCAGGTTGAGGGCGGCCAGGCTGCCCACGGCCAGCAGAGAGGCCAGAATCGTATTGACGAAGAAGTTGAGGCGCGCCACGGCCAGGCCCGCCAGGCGCGGCCCCAGCAAGCGCCCCACCTGGCGCACGCCGGGGTGGCGCCAGTCCAGGCTGGGTCGGTAGACCAGACCCAGGCGCGCCAGGCCCGGCACCTGAATGCCGAAGTGCAGCGCCGCGCCGGCCACCACGCTGACGGCCAGCCCGCGCACGCCCCAGCGCGGGGCCAGCCAGAGCGCCCCGGCGATGATGGCCAGATTGTAGACGACGGGCGAGAGGGCGGGCAGGGTGAAGCGCTGGTGAGAGTTGAGGACGCCGGCGGCGATGCCGGAGAGTCCGGCCAGGATGGGGGCCAGCAGCATCAAGCGCACGAGCTGCACGGTGAGCGCCTGCGCCGCCGGCTCGAACCCCGGCACAATGAGGGGCACGATCCAGGGGGCCAAGACGAAGACCACAGCGGCCACGGCCGTCGCTGCGATGCAGGCGATGGTCATGACGGCGCTGGCCAGGTGCCAGGCCTCGTCCTGGCGGCCTTTGGCCAGGTAAGCGGTGAAGGTGGGGATGAGGGCCGCGGCCAGAGCCCCGCCGGCCACCAGCTCGAAGATGAGGTCGGGGACGTTGAAGGCGGCGCGGTAGGCGTCCAGCGCCCGGCTGGTGCCGAACTGGTTGTAGATGACCATCTCCCGCACCAGGCCCAGCAGGCGGCTGGTCACGAAGGCGGCCATGAGGACCAGCGTGGCCCCGGCGATGGTGCGGCGGCGGTCGGTGTGTGTGGGCGATGTGACAAGGGGGCTAGACAAATTACCTCGAATCGTGTATACTAGCGGCCAACAAACAAGGAGGTGAACCAGGTTTGGCGAACACTAAATCGGCGATCAAGATGATCCAGGTAGCGAAGCAGAAGCGGGAGCGCAACAAGCCCGTGCGCAAACTGGCCAAGACCAGCATTGACGAGGCGGAGAAGCTCATTGCCGCCAGGCAGGCCGGGACGGCGCAGGCGGCCGTAGTGGAGGCGATAAGCGCCCTGGACAAGGCGGCGGAGAAGGGGATTCTGCACAAGAACAATGCCGCCCGGCGCAAGTCCCGCCTGATGAAGAAGCTGAACGCCCTGCAGGCACCGAAGCCGGCCGCGGCGTAGAGCCTATCCTCAGAATAGCTGGCCGGGCTCCCACGCCCGGCTTCCGGTGGTAGGGAAACCTGCCCTATCGTTCTCATACTGAGCCCCTCTTCCTGAGATTGGGAAGAGGGGCATTCTGTTTCTTGTTCATATTGAGGCTGCAAACACCATCAAGTCAGCAAAATCAGTGGGTTGCAATTTCTCAAACTCTTTCTGCGGCACTTTGATGAATTGCCAGGAGACGCCGGTGAGCAGGGTGGCATTCTCACACCAAATCTGGGCGGCGCGGTCTTTGTGAGCTACGTCCACGTCTTCCCGACCTTTAGTTTCCACGAGGTAGAAGTTATCGCCGGTCAGTTTGGCCACAAAATCTGGCTCGTAGTAGCGGAGGTTGTTGGCGGCGTCGGTGTATTCTATGGCAAAGCCAAATTGCTCCGGCAACTTGGCAAAGGCTTGCACGTCATCAGCCTTTTCCAGGAAGAGAGCGAATTGCTTCTCAAAGTCGTTGCCGCAGGGCACTAGATTGAAGACAGTTTTGCGAGCTGGCAAGGTGGGCCGCGAGTAGGGGAAAGGCGGCGTTTCCGATAGTCTGCGGCCAGCATTGAGCAACTGCGGTGCCAACTCCTGTACCACTACGGTGCGCAAGGCTTGGACAAAGGCTTGCACAGTGACGTACTGGGCCACGTTGCTACTGATAGCTTTGATGATAGCCGGGTCGTCCAGATCAACCGGCTCACCAAAGGCGCGGGTCTGCAGGAATTCCTTGATTTTGGGCACCAGGGCAGCAAATTGCGAAGGCAGCTTTACGTCCCGGGCAATGCGCCGGGCATAGTAGGAAATCACCTCCTGCGAGGTCAGCGCCTCTGGAACAGCATAATCACGCTCGATTATTTTCTCCAGCGTGAGAATGTCAATGCCTTCGTAGTGAAAGAGTTCAGCCACCGTGGCTATTGCCTTGCGCGGCAGAGTATGGCACGAAAACGAGGTCACGTCCAGGGCAGCAATCTCCTGAGCCAGGCTTTTCTTGCGGGCCAAAATAGGGCTGAGCACGGGCATAGCCATGTCCTTGTCCATCTTGGCCGGGTCTGGCGCAATGGTGACGATGACCAGTTTCTCGCCCAGTTCAAAGGCGCCGAATTTCAGGTCCTCGTCTCTTTCCAGTTGCTCCACAAAGGCAATGAAAGCATTGTTGCCAATGACGTCCACCCGTTCCGTGTAATTGCTGGCTTCGTCTCTGAACATGAGCCGCAATCCGCGACCGATGGTCTGCTCAGGCAGGATGTTGGCCTTAGCAGTGTAAGGGCGCAATCCCACTACCACGGTCACATTCTGTACATCCCAGCCTTCCCGTAGCATGAGGACACTGACGATGGCGTTGATGGGGTTATCTGGCAAATCTACCTGGCGGGCCGCTTTCCGTGCCTTCTCCAAATCCTTTTTGGACACGTCGCCTGTTTTATCGGTGTGAATCACCAGCAACTTGTCCCCACCGAACTCGGAAGGATACTTGCTCCTCAAGTACTCGCCCACATCATCGGCCTCGTTGGTATCGCTCATCATCACAAAGAGGATGGGCCTTCTCTTCACCGGGGCCAGTTGCTGGGAATACTCTCGCCAACGCTCCACGCCCGCGGTCAGGTAGGCCCGGTAGCGCACGCTGGCGATGTCGGAGCGACCTTCCTGGATACCGCGGGCGATGCCCTTCATGGGCCGTTTGATGATGTTATCAGTAATGGCTTGCTTGAGGGGATAGTCAAACACAGTCCAGGTGAAGAGCGCACCCTTGCTGTGACGAGGGGTGGCCGTAAAATCAAGTTGGACGACGCCGGGCTCGCGAAGTGTGCTGTGCAGCCTACGGATCACCTTGTTCCATTCGCTCTCCTCGTCGTGGGTATGATGGGCCTCGTCATTGACCACCAGCAACGGGTCGCCACGGTCGGCGATGCGCCGGTCGAAGTCCTGCACCTCGATTTTGTCTGTTGGCGGACGAGGACCTAACACGGCGGCCATTTCTTCTGGCTCTTCCGTTGCCTCTTTCTGGGGTCGCTCGTAGAATTGCTGGACGTTGGTCAGGTACAGCGCCCCCTGCGAACTGGCCCGCTCTGGATCGCCGCGCATGTAACACTCAAAATCCCAGTAGATTTGCAGCTCCGGCGGAATGACCGGATCTAGGCGAAAGATGCGCCCATCGCCAAAGTCCAGTCTCAGCCGCTCAAAGACGATGACGTTGGGGGCGATGATCAGAGACGTGCGGGCGCAATCGTCACGACCTTCCACCACGGCGTTGAAGTATTGCCAGGCAATGGCCAGGGCCATGACCTTAGTCTTGCCGCTGCCGGTGGCCATCTTGATGCAGTAGCGGGCAAAGTCATCGTGCTGCAAGAGGCGCAAGTCCTGGGCCTGGGCAAAGCGCTCCAGGAGAGCCTTATGCCGGCGCACCTGGGCTACCTCGTACAGGTAGATCAAGGTTTCCATGGCCTCTTTCTGAGCCGGGTGGTACTCAAAAGGACGGCGGTTGGGCAGGCGATGGTCGGTCCTGAACCAGAAGTTGAGGAGCGCCCGCGTGGTGTCGCTGACACCCTCGTAGTTCCTGGCCCGCCAGTCAAAGACCGCCTGGCGCAGGGCAGGCACGCAGGGCGCGGTCTTCAGGTGGACATCAAAGAAGGCCAGTTGAGCGGCGTTGGCCGGTTGTTTTCTGGGCATTTCTTCGCGCCTCCTCTTCCTTACCTGGCTATAAACGCTGCCATTCACGGATACACGCCGATAGGGATTCCACAAAGCCCCGAAAGGCTGAACAGTTTCGGCGCAAGAAATCCAAGCGAACATTCTGAGCCAACTCGCTGGCAAAGAAACTGAACCCTAACTCACGCCTTTCAGTCAAGGCACGGACAGCCTGATTCAGGTGTGCTTTGGGATTCTTCAGCCGTTCCGGTGATGGCCATGATGGCAGATTGGACCGACGACCGTTAAACACCGCAAATAAGGCTTCCGGATCCATCAACCAGGCCTCCAACGCCTGCACGGCCAGCCCGGTGGCTAGACACAGGGCTATCGGACCACGACGACATTCCTCCTGGGCTTCCTGCAACAAGCGGCGACGTTCGCTGAGAAACTGGTCGTCGGTATCTACCACGGCCACCAGGATGTGCACACCTTCTCCTTGCATTTGCTTGGCCAAAACCGGCAGCCTTTTAATGAAGCCGTGGCCACGCTCCCTGGGGCGTCGGGTGGCATGAGGGGCCAGTGTGATTTGCGGGTACATCTCCGTCACCAACCGTTTAACCAGGATAGGAATGACCAGGTAATCACTGTTTCCTTCCAGGGCGAACCCCAGTTTAAGCGGTTTCATCTAATGCTCCCTGTGACCAGAGTTCACCAAGGGTCTGTTCACCGGTCTCCAACATCGCTTTTACCTGGGGTTTGCTGGTAAACAGATCACTTGTGACCGACTGAAAGTGGGTTATCCCTTTGGAGTCCAGGGTAGCAATGAGCATCTCTTCCGGGTCTAGGAGGTCTACCAGATAGGGGGAGTGAGAGTTGACTAGGACTTGGGAATGAGCTCCTCCATCCTGACCACGCTCCCCGATGCCCCGCAAGGTATCTACGACGAAGGGCAGGCGGCCAGGGTGGACACCGTTCTCCGGCTCTTCAAAGCAGATCAGCCCCGGCGGTTGCGGTGCATAGGCCAAGGCCAGCAGAGCCAAAAAGCGAAGCGTGCCGTCGGAAAGGACGCGTGCAGCGAAGCGTCTCCCGTCATCGCGCACTACAGCCAGTAAACGGCGGCGATCCCCGGTATCCAGAACCTCTATCTTCCTAGCCTCAGGGATCGCCCGGCGCAAGGCCCGTTCCGCGGAAGCAAAGCGTTCATCCTCTTTTTGCGCCAGCGTATCGTAGAAGCCGGATAGACCACGCCCACTGGTTTCCAGTTCAAAGATGTCCATAGCAGGAGATGGTTCCCGTAAAGCTTCTGGCTCAAAGTGGAAGAACCGCCACGAGGCCAGTTCTTGCGCCACAGCTACGACGGTGGGATACAGCTCAGCGTCGTCTATAGTGGTCAGGACTGAACGAGGTGATGGTAGAGGAAAATGCCTTGCTCTGCCAGACTTGGCGGTGTCTCGGTTGACCAGGACCTCATTCCTATCTTTTCCGGTGGAGATAAAGTACCTGGCTTTACCACCCTTGAGAGGCCGGCTACGCAGACTCTCAGCCTGCACTTCCAGTAGCCCTTTGTCAAAGCGGACTTCTATCTCGTAATGAAGTAACGTGTGCTCTAGCAGTTTGTCAGGTTTGAAAGGGTGGGGAGTACTGGCCAAATCCAGGTCACACTGGATGGAGAGTTGGCATGTATTCTCAGCAAAAAACGATTCCACCGGGTCGCCGCGATGGTGTTCTGGCCGAAAAGCGCTGGCGATGGGCATTTGGGCAAAGTGGGAGAGAAGACGTAGGGCGTCAAACAGGTTGCTCTTGCCCGTATTGTTGCGCCCCACAATCACTGTGAACGGAGCGAACTTCGCCTGTGATCCCTTCAGGCTTTTATAACCAGTTACGCAAATAGATTGGATCATGTTGTTTCACCTCCATACGGCAGGGCAACCACGAGGGTTGCCCCTACAGGCACACCAATCTGATTGCCTGCCGAGCTGTTTAGGGTATGTTTACCCGTAAAGTCTTGGTGGTATCATTCCCCAGGATGTCAATGACCTTGATGACGATGGTGTAATCCCCCGGCGCATCGTAGGTGTAGGCGGCGTACTTCTGCAGCTCCTTGTTCTGGCGGGTGCGGTAGGTCTGCCATTGGTTGTGGAAAGTGTCCGACCGGTTATCCCAATCCACGGCCCAGTAGTCAATCCACTGACTCCAGTGGGTGATAGACTTTTGCACTTCGGCGGGGACGTCATCCGCCGGGATGACGAAATCGGTGAGGGTGATGGTAGCGGTGCGGGCCTGCTGCTGCACGTCCACGGCGAGGGCGGCCAGTTCAAAGAAGTGGATGTCGCCCTGCTCTACGGCCTTCTTTTCCAGCACCTCGCGGGGGATGCGCAGGAAGCGTAGAGCCACGTTGGCCTGGGCAGCCTGTTGCTTGGCCACCTCGTTCAGCTCAAAGGCGAAGTCCCAGCCCAGCACGTCCACGCCGTTGCTCTTGGGGGCGTCTTTGCCCGTGCCCACGGCGCGACGAAACTCGGTGACGATCTGGGTCACGTCGCCGGGGCTGATGGGGGCGTCCACCGGCCCCACGTGTACCATGCGCCCCGCCTTCACCCCGTGCAGCCAGTTGTAGCCGCTGATGGGCGTGGCCTTGTACAGTTCCAGGATGAAGCGCTGGTAGCTCTGGCTAATGCGGGCGGCCGTAGCCGTATCGCCACCAAATTCCGCCACCTGCCAGGCCTGGCGCTCATACTTGCCCAGGTTCTGCACCACGAAGGGCTTGACGTCCGGGATACTCAGCAAACGTTTACGGGTGGTGTGGATGGCGAAACGCCCCAGGTCACAGGCGATCCAGCGACGGCCTAGCTTCTCCGCCACGGCGGGGGTGGTGCCGCTGCCGCAGAAGCAGTCCAGCACCAGGTCGCCGGGGTTGCTGCTGGCCTTGATGATACGCTCCAGGAGGGCTTCGGGCTTCTGAGTGTCATAGCCAAGCCTCTCATGTGCCACAGCATTGACATCATAGATGTCAGTCCAAATATCTTCAATGAAGTTTCCCTTGGCTTCATCCAAATACCTCTTTAGGCGCGGAGTTCCACTTGCGGTAAATACTATGCGACCTTCAGCAAAAGCCTTGTCAATCCGCTCTTGTGACCAAATCCAGTGTTTTCCAGGTGGTGGGTCAATAACCTGATCGCCGAACCGACGAGCAGGGCCGCTTCCCGATTGCGTAAAATCCCAAAGCCCATACCGTCTGCCGGTACTATCTTCTACCAAACCATAGTGGCTTTTCTGATAGGATTCGGGGTATTCAGTGTACTGAGGGACAAAAACGGTTTGAACGCTTTTTGAGTAGAAGAAGACTGTGTCATGGACGTTGCCAAAACTGATACTTTGCGCCTTTGACACACGAACTTTCTGCCAAACGATTTCATTGCGGAAGTTGTCTAAACCAAACACCTCATCCAGGACTGCTTTGGCGTAGTGACCCACGTGCCAATCCAGGTGGACGTAGAGGGAGCCAGTATCGGCCAAGAGTTCACGTAAGAGGACAACGGTTTCGTAGAACCACTTGAGGTAGGAATCCAGCCCCTTGCCCCAGGTATCGCGATAGGCTTTTTGTTCAATGATAGAGGGTTCTTTGGTGAAGACCAGATTGCCCGCCATCTCCCCTTCCATCTGCGGTTCTCCGGGGATGGGGCCGCGGGTCAAAGGCTGGGGAACCTGGGCCTGGAAGGAGAAGTTGGCGCCGGTGTCGAAGGGCGGGTCAATGTAGATCAGGTTGACCTGACCGGCGAACTCCTTGAGGAGAGCGGGGAGGACGTACTTCTTATCGCCCCAGATCAAGCGGTTGCGCCACCGCGGGTCGTGGCCCATGATCAGGCGGTCCAGGGTGAGCTGGCGCTCCTGGGCGCTTTCGTTGACCGTTTCCACAGTCTGAAAGGGCAGGGCCAGACGTAGAGGAGCGGTCTTTTTGCCATCAGGACCGTATTTGCCGTCCCAAATGAGCTCTATCATGTGTCACCTCATAACCAATCAACTTCCGCGCCCTTGCTAGAGTCAGTCGAGCGAGTCTTCCTCTTCCTCCTCTTCCTCCCAATCCAGCTTTTGGGGTATACCAATCAGGAAGTCAAATCCGCCTGGGCCTACGGCACTTTCCAGTTGGGCCATGATGCGGGGAACATTGTCGTAGGGGCCGGAGCAGAAGAAGGGCTTGCCATTCTTGCCGCCCAGGGGAACAGGCACGTCACAGGCCTCAGGGTTGGCGTTACCCAGGAGGATGGACGTCGGGGCGTAGTCTTGGTGCGGGGCAAAGCCCAGCTTGCGGGCGTAGGCGATGCTCTCGCGGATGATCTTGGCCGCCAGGTTCAGGTCGGCGGGGATCATAGCCTGCCGCTCGGTAGTTCTGCGTCGCAGTTTTTGGTTGTACTCGGCCACGGAATCGAAGACGGCAGGGAAGGCATCCTTGACGCCCAGGCAGGCCAGGTCGACTAAGAAAAGCCCGGCGGCCACCTGTCCCAATGGGGAGCGCCTGACTACCAGGACCTGGGTCAGTTTCATGGTGTCCTGCCATTCCCTGGCCACCAGGCAGTCGTAGAGGGGCCAGCGGGCAGCGGCGCGTAGCACCGGCTGCAGGCCGCCGTAGTCGCGCTGCAAGGCGGCTCGCTTTTGCTTACGTCTCTGCGCTCTGCGTTCCAGGGCTTTTTGGCGTCGCTTTTGGTCTTGTGGCATCTTGGCTGTTCCTCACTTCTTCTTGCGGCCGTGGCAGTGCTTGTACTTCTTGCCGCTGCCGCAGGGGCAGCGTTCGTTGCGCCCCACGCGTGGAATCGGGCGACTCTGCGCGGGTGTGGTTGGGGCACCTGCTTTGGACTGCGGCGGGGCGCTCTGGGCTGGGCGGGCAGGCTGGGGTGTGGGGAGTACGGGCGGCGCGCCCACTACTGGCCGTGGCGGGGGGCGTTGGGCTTGAGGGTAGGGCGGAATGCTTACCTCAAGCCCAGACGTGCTGGGGGCTCTGCCAGCGCGCAGCGCCTGCAGGTGCTCCTGCGCTACCTCCAGGAAATCCTGGCGATCCCCAGCCGGGAGCCCGCTCTGTGGTGTTACCTCTAGCAAACGCTGCCACAGGGTGCGGGCCGTAGCACGGTCGCCACGCTCCTCGGCCAGTTGGGCCAGGTTAAGCCAGGCGTGCGGGTTGCCGGGATCGAGCTCGGCGGCCCGCTGATACTCCGGCTCGGCTTCATCGTTACGGCCCAGGAAACTGAGCACGTTGCCGTAGCCCACGCGCAGGTTGGCGTCGTTGGGGCGCCTGGCGATTTCTTTCTGATAGCGCTCCAGGCCTTCCAGCGGGTGCATCTGGCCCCACTGGGTAGTAAACTCCATGTACTGTATGCGCTGGTCTTCACGCCGCAGTTGCTGCAACTCGGGCTCAACTTCCATTAACAGGTCTGCCAGAAGGGCTATTTGGCCCATACCACCGATTTCGTATTGATCTACCGCCCCGCATTTCTGGCACACTACGCGCTGGGGGATGATGATGGGACTATATTTCTCCGACTTCTTCTTGTTAGTCGCTGTACCGAGGTCGCAGTAAACCTTGGGGAAGACGTAGTAACGTTCCCGCCCACAAACCTTGCAGCGCAGCGCCAGACGCACGCCGGGCTCTTCAGGTGGGATCGGAAGCTTGTCATAGTCTGGTCTGGGGCGCAGGCCCAAATCGGCCTCTGCGTCCTCCAGACCGAGGATCTGCGTATCCACTCGATTCTCGTCAAAGGCGCGTTTGATGGCCGGATAGGCGGAACGATCGCCCAGATCGCCCAGATCGCAGATGACAAAGGCGGTCAGAGTTTCTTCAGTGGCACTATCATCGGCCGCCGGGCGGTCCAGGAAAGCGGCCAGGTAGGCGACAATGTCCTCCTGCACCTCCGGGTGTGCCTGAGCAATAGCCGCCAACGATCCTGAGGCTTTGGCCCGTCCGTAAGTGTCGTGGGCGCTATCCTCCAGGTATTTCTGCAGGAAGGGGATAGCTACCGGGCCGATACCCGCGTAGACATCGGTGATGGTCTCAGAGGTCCAGTCGTCGTCCCAATCCAGACAGGCTATCAGGGGCTCGGCCGCCTCCGCAGCCCCCAGAACGCCCAGGATTTGCAGGGCGTGGAGCGGGGCCCATACCGCCGAGTCGTCTTCGTAGCGCTGGTTCAGGTCTTCGTCCAGGGCCATGCGGATGAGGTCGGGTACATAGTCCTGTAACCGGTCTGCCCAGTCCTGGTAATTGGTATCACCGGTAGGCTCGCCCAGGGTCAGGAGCCCGGCCAGGGCCTCCGGGTATTTTTTGGCAGCCGGATCAACCGCCGGTTTGCGGCGAAAGAGTTTGCGCATTAATTTACCTCAAGTAGACTCCTTGCAGAATACTCTTACCACTGGCGATGGCGGATGGCCTCCAGTTCCTCGCTGCTCCACCCCAGGACTGCACGCAGAAAGGCGCCGGGGAGGATGGGGCTCAGGTGGCTGCGTAACTCTGCTGTGCTCTCGTCCTGGACGGTGAAATCCTTATCCTCGCTGATCAAGTAATCCACGCCAGCGTTGATGGCCGCCAGAGCGATAGGGATGTCGTCTGCGTCTCGAACCAAATGCCGGTTCTGAAGCACATCATCCAACGGAGGGTCGGGAACCTCTTCGTACTCTACATCGGCCAGGAAAGCATCAAATTGCTCCACGAAGGGGGGAAAGTCCTTCTGCAAGTGCCTGCGGGCTTGGGCGATGACCAGCGGACAGAGGACTAAGCGGAAATCGCCGCGCAGGGCATGCTGCAACACCTCAAAGGGCCAACGTGGGAAGGCGCTGCCAGCGATAAGAACCGTGGCATCTACCATAACCCGCAATGGTCTATACGGCAGCTCGGCCATAGCGTTCCTCAAAGACGGCGCGGCGGGTTGCTTTCAGCTCCTCCAACAACTGCTCCTCGCTAAGACCTCTGGCCAGTACCTCTCGGTTCAGGGCGCGGTTCAACGAGCGGAAGCGTTCCAGAGCCAGGAAGTTCCGATATTTCTCATAATCCTGCATGCTGATGATGGCTGCTATGGGTAAACCACCCTTCTCCACAATGATGTGCTCCTTGTCGGCATAGGCTCGCCTCAGTACCTCACCCAGGTGCACGCGGACTTCCGAGGCTGGTATGGCATGTACGGGGGCAGCATCGTTTTTGCTCATCAGAGTCACCTCTCCATTTGATGGATATCCATGTCCATTGATTATTATACATCAACTGCTCTTGGCGGTCAAGATCAGCAACCATCCGATAGTTGTGCGCCTAACCCCAGCCCCATGGCCCTACCCAACTTTGGCCACGTAGAGCTTTTCCCACTGCCCTACCTCGGCGTAAACCAGGGTGGTGTCAAGCTTGTGGAAAATCTGTCCCCGATAGCTAATACCTCGGATGGTGAAATCAAACTCATTGGTCAGAGGGACGCCCAGGTTGTTGGCCAGGGCGTACTTAAAGAAGGCGGCTGTAGGATTGTAGGCTACCTGGAGGGCATTCCAGGCCACCTCCAGCAGTTCGTCCGCCTGCGGGGCGGGTGGCGCACCGGCTACCAATTCCCCAAGCAGCCGCTCCCACGGTACACCTGTGCCGGGGCAGTTCAATCTGTCTACCGAGTTGAGGCGACAGTGGCCGATGACGTG
>Ga0233423_10000860_pt1 | contig 15450 bp, 13 predicted proteins | sample Watercolumn_Mata_FD_180713 | JGI IMG/M metagenome (GOLD analysis project Ga0233423, IMG submission 180713) | Freshwater microbial communities from Lake Matano, South Sulawesi, Indonesia - Watercolumn_Matano_2014_112_MG | ecosystem: Environmental > Aquatic > Freshwater > Lake | place: Indonesia...
TCTTCTGCTCCGGCGTCGATGGTCCAGACCACGGCGCTGGTCTGGACTGCTGGTAAGGGCCGGCCGTGGCCAGCCTCTCGTTTAGCCAAGATGGCATGCATCTGGCCGGGAGCCAGGACGTCTACGGTTCCCAGCAGGCAGGCTTGAGCTTCCTCCAGAATGGCCTGGGCCACGCGCGGGGCATAATGAAACCCCTGCTCTAACTGGCGTAGGAACTGCTGCTGTGGCGTCTTGACCTGTAGACGCTGGGCGGTAGCGTTATCCATTTGTCGCCTCCACTGAGTATTGGTCGCCGTCTTATTATACCAGACAACAGCCTAACACTCAATCTGGGGTGACAAATGGCACTATCTTGGCTCGTAGTGCGCGCTTCCAGCGCGTTGCTAGGGCGCTCAAGCGCCTACTACGAACCGATGTGCATTCAAGTTTCTGCTCTTAGGGATGACGCCGCGGCGTCATTGGCGACTCGTAAAAACCGTTTCGGGCGTGGGGCCCGAGCCTGGAGGCAGCTTGGCTGACAGCCGCTAGCTGCCCGGCACAACAAAGACGTTGGAGGCGAATATGGCAAACGAAACCTCTAGCCAAGAGGGTCAGGACCGCACCGCTGCCCCGGCCGAGGAAACCTTTGACCTCGGCCCACTCAACCAGATTCTGCAAGAGTTCCAGGGGCAGAAGGGGGCGGTCATTCCCATTTTGCAGCGCGCCCAGGACGCCTACGGCTACCTGCCGACGGTGATCATGGAGGAGATCTCCCGGCGGACAGGCTATCCCCTCAGCCGGCTCTACGGCGTAGCCACCTTCTACGCCCAGTTCCGCATGACCCGCCGTGGCCGGCACCTGGTGCGCGTCTGCGACGGCACGGCCTGCCACGTGCGCGGCGCGGCCAAGAACGTTGAGGAGGTGGGGAAGAACCTGGGCCTCTACCCCGGCGAAACCTCCCCGGACTACAAGTACACCATGGAAATCGTCTACTGTCTGGGCTCCTGCGGCCTCTCACCGGTGGCCTACATAGACGATAAGGTGTACGGCCGCCTGACGGCCAATGCCCTGATCGGACACATACAGGAACTCCCGTAAATTCGGCACTCTGGAATCACCGTGCGCGAACTGGCCTTACACATCCTGGACATCCTGCAAAACGCCAGCGAAGCCGGCGCTAGCCAGGTGGCGCTGACGATTGACGAGGATCAAGCCACCGACCGGCTGACCATCACCGTCCGGGACAACGGTCGCGGCATGGACGAAGCCACCGTCGCCCGGGCGATCAACCCGTTCTTTACCAGCCGAACGACACGCCACGTGGGGCTGGGCCTGCCCCTCCTGGCGGCGGCCACGGAGCGAGCCGGCGGCCAACTGACCATCCAGTCAGCGCCGGGCGTGGGCACAACGGTTACGGCTACCTTCCAGCTTCGCCACCCCGACCGGCAACCACTGGGCGACATGGCTGCTACCCTGCTGGCCTGCCTGCTCGGCGAGAAGAACCTGGATCTGCAGTACGCGCATCGCACAGCCAGAGACACCTTCGCCTTCCATACCGCCGACATCCGGGCGGCCCTGGGCGCTGACGTCGAGCTGGGCGATCCGGTGGTCAGGCAGTGGCTCAGCGAGTTCCTGGCTGAAGGTGAGCAGGCGGTACAAACCTAGAACGTGTTGCGTGTTCCGTGTTTCAGGCACGCAACACGCAATACGCAACACTCGGAGGATATCATGCCCAAACTGAAGACCCTGGACGATCTCAAGCGTGTCCGCGAAGAGGCGCAGCAGTCTATGAAGGTGCGCCTGGACACCGGCACGACCATCATCGTAGGCATGGGCACCTGCGGCATTGCCGCCGGGGCGCGGGACACCATGCACGCCATCCTGGAAGAGCTGGCCAAGCGGCAGATTGACGCCCACGTCACCACCGTCGGCTGCATTGGCATGTGCGTCAAAGAGCCGCTGGTGGACATCGAGCAGGCCGGCAAGCCGCGCGTCACCTATGGCAACGTCAAGCCGGACATGGTGCCCCGTATGATCGAGGAGCACCTCATCAAGAACCAGCCGGTGGCGGAATGGGTGCTCGGTCGAGTCAAAGCAGAATGAAAAGTCAAACGTCAAGAGTCAAACGTCAAGCGTAAAAACCCCATGACTTATGACGTTTGACGTATGACGCATGACGTATGACGTTTCACGTATGGCGTGTTCCGTGTTCCGTTTTTCCTGGATACGCACCACGTGACACGCCACACGCAACACGCAACACGTGTGAGGACAGATTATGGAAAAAACAACCACCAACACTGGGGAACCGCTCTATCGCGCTAACGTTTTGGTTTGCGGGGGTACAGGCTGCACGGCTACCGACTCGCTGGCGGTGTTCAACGCCCTGCAGGCAGAGATCGCCAGGCGGGGTCTGGACAAAGAGGTACGCCTCGTGCAGACCGGTTGCCGTGGCTTCTGCTCCATGGGACCGGTGATGATGATCTACCCGGACGGCATCCTGTACTGCCTGGTGCAAACCAAGGACGTGCCCTTCCTCGTCGAAGAGACGCTGCTCAAGGGTCGCGTCGTCAAGCGTTTGAGCTACCAGGAGCCCATCCAGCAGCAAAGCATCCCCCTCTACGGGGACATCCCCTTCTACGGCAAGCAGATCCGTATCGCCCTGCGCAACTGCGGCTTTATTGACCCGGAGGCAATCGAGGAGTACATCGCCCGCGACGGCTACCGCGCCCTGGCCAAGGCCCTCACCGAGATGACCCCTGACGAGGTCATCGCCGAAATGAAGGACTCTGGCCTGCGCGGGCGTGGCGGCGCTGGCTTCCTCACCGGCCTCAAGTGGGAGTTCTGCCGCAAGGCTCCGGGCGGCCCCAAGTACGTCATCTGCAACGCCGACGAAGGCGACCCCGGCGCCTTCATGGATCGTTCCATCCTGGAAGGCGATCCCCACGCCGTCATGGAAGGCATGGCCATCGCCGCCTACGCCATCGGCTCTACGGACGGCTACGTCTACTGCCGTGCCGAGTACCCGCTGGCCATCGCCCGGCTCAAGACCGCCATCGCCCAGGCCCACGAGTACGGCGTATTGGGCGAGAACATCCTGGGTAGCAACTTCTCGTTCGAACTGCACCTCAAGGAAGGTGCTGGCGCCTTCGTCTGCGGCGAGGAGACGGCGCTCATGGCCTCCATCGAAGGTCGCCGCGGCGAGCCGCGGCCGCGCCCGCCTTTCCCGGCGGTCAAAGGTCTGTGGGACAAGCCGTCCAACGTCAACAACGTCAAGAGCTACGCCATGACGCCCCAGATCATCTTCAAGGGGGCGGAGTGGTTCCGCAGCATCGGTACGGAAAAGTCCCCCGGCACGGCCATCTTCGCCCTCACGGGCAAGATCAACAACACCGGCCTGATCGAAGTCCCCATGGGCATCACCCTGGGCGAGATCATCTTCGACGTCGGTGGTGGCGTGTCCGACGGCAAGACCTTCAAGGCCGTGCAGACCGGCGGCCCCCTGGGTGGCTGCCTGCCCGCCACGGCCCTCAACACCCCCGTGGACTTCGACTCCCTGGTGCAGGCCGGCGCCGTCATGGGCTCCGGCGGCATGATCGTCGTAGACGAAGATACCTGCATGGTGGAGTTCGCCAAGTACTTCCTCACCTTCGCCTCCGCCGAATCGTGCGGCAAGTGCGTGCCCTGCCGTGTGGGCGGCCAGCGCTTGCTGGAAATCCTGACCCGTATTACAGAGGGCCAGGGCACACTCAAAGACCTGGCTACCATCAAAGAGATTTCCAAGAACATGAATGAGGCGTCGCTGTGCGCCCTGGGCCAGCTTACCCCCGGCCCGGTCATGGCCGCCCTGCGCTTCTTCGAGAAAGAGTTCATCCAGCACATCGAGGACAAGGTCTGCGAGGCCGGCCAGTGCAAGGCCCTGGTACGCGCCAAGTGCATCAACGCCTGCCCCGCCGACGTGGAAAGCCCCGCCTACCTGGCCCTGGTCACCCAGGGACGCTACGCCGAGGGCCTGGCCATCCACCGCGAGCACAACCCCTTCGCCCTGGTCTGCGGCCGCGTCTGCCCCGCCTTCTGCGAGGAACGCTGCCGCCGCAGCGAGCTCGACCAGCCCATCGCCATCCGCACCGTCAAACGCTTCATGGCCGATCAGGAGTACGCCACCCCCTGGACGCCGGAGCCCCTCGGCACGCCCGAGGAGCGCCAGGCCGCCGCCCAGAAGAAGATCGCCGTCATCGGCGCCGGCCCCGGCGGCCTCACCGCCGCCCTCAGACTGGCCCAACACGGCTACAAAGTCACTGTCTTCGAAAAGCTGCCCATCCCCGGCGGCATGATGACCGTGGGCATCCCCGAGTATCGCCTGCCCCGGGAGCCCCTCCTGGCCGAGGTGGCCCACATCCAGCGCGCCGGCGTGGACATCCGCTACAACCAGACCCTGGGCAAGGACTTCACCGTGGACAGCCTCCTGGAGAAGGACCAGTTCGCCGCCGTGATCCTGGCCATCGGCGCCCACCTCAGCCGCAAACTGGGCATCCCGGGGGAGGATAAGGCCGGTGTTGTTCATGGTACGGACTTCTTAAGAGAGATCGGCCTCAGCAAAACCTCTGACGTGTTGCGTGTTCCGTATTCCGTCAAGGGGAAGCGTGTGGCTATCGTCGGCGGGGGCGATGTGGCTATTGACGCTGCCCGCTCCGCCTGGCGCCTGGGCGCCAAAGAGGTGCACATCATCTACCGCCGCCAGCTCCAAGACATGCCCGCCCACAAGGAAGAAATCGAGGCCGCCCGCCACGAGGGCATCCAGTTCCACTTCCTGGCCAACCCCACCAAGGTCCTGGGCGATGGCCACGTCAGCGGCGTCGTCGTGCAGCGCCAACGCCTGGCCGAGTTCGACGACAGCGGCCGCCGTCGCCCCAGACCCATCGAGGGCGAGGAGTTCACACTGGACATTGACGTCCTCATCCCGGCCATCGGCCAGACCACCGATACCTCCTGGCTGGACGGCAGCAAGATCGAGATGAGCAAGGCCAACACCTTCGCCGTCAACGCGGCCTTTATGACCTCCCGGCCTGGGGTCTTCGCCTGCGGCGACGCCGTCAGCGGCCCCTGGACGGTCATCGGCGCTGTGGGCCAGGGCAACCTGGTGGCCGTGGCCGTGGACACCTGGCTGAAGACGGGCAAGCTGGAGAAACCCCGCTACGAGACCCCCCGCCACGACGTCCCATTGCAGCACAACCTGGAAGACTACGCCGAGGCGCAGCGCCCGGCGATGCCCGAGGTGAGCGTGGCCGAGCGCCAGGGCAGCTTCTGCGAGGTGGAGTTAGGCCTGGACGAGCAGACCGCCTGCGCGGAGGCCAAACGCTGCCTGCGCTGCGATCTGGAGTGGCTGGACTACATGAAGATACCACGACCCGGGTGATTTTCGATTTTCGATTTCAGATTGCCGATTTCGGGGGAGCGGCTGCGCCAATCGAAAATCGTCAATCGCCAATCGAAAATCGTCAATCGCCAATCGGCAATCGAAAATCGTACGAGGTGAATCTATGGCAGTTGTAAACATCACGATAAATGGCAAGAAGCTACAAGCCCAGCCGGGGCAGACCGTCCTGCAGGCAGCGAAGGCGGCAGGGATTGACATCCCCACGCTCTGCGATCATCCGGTCCTGCAGTCCTACGGTGCCTGTCGTCTCTGCCTAGTGGAAATAGAGAAGCAGCGCGTTCTCCAGCCGGCCTGCACCTTCCCCATCACCGAGGGCATGGTGGTCTACACCGAATCGGAGAAGGTGATCGAGGCGCGTAAATTCGTGCTGGAGATGCTCTTCTCCGAGCGCACCCACTACTGCATGTACTGCCCGGTGAGCGGCGACGAAGGAAGCACAGACTGCGAGTTGCAGGCGGCGGCCTATCGCTACGGCCTGGACAGTTGGCGCTATGCCCCCAACTACTCCAAGCGCTGGCCGGTGGACGCCTCCCGCAAATACTTCATCATGGATCACGGCCGCTGCATCCTCTGCCGCCGCTGCATCCGCGCCTGCGACGAGATCGTGGCCAACCATACCCTGGGCATGCGAGAGCGCGGGGCCAAGAGCATGGTCGTGGCCGACGGCGGGCTGCCCTTTGGCGCCTCGTCGTGTGTCTCCTGCGGCACCTGCCTGCAGGTCTGCCCCACCGGCTCCCTGATTGATCGCCGCAGTGCCTTCCAGGGCCACGAGACGGACGTGGAGCGCACCAAGACGACCTGCCTGGCCTGCCCCGTGGGCTGCGGCATAGAGGCGATTACGCGCCACAACATGCTGCTGCGCGTGGACGGCGACTGGGCGGCCAACAACGGCGGCCTCCTGTGCGTGCACGGCCGCTTCGAGGTCGTCGAGCCCATGCCGCCGCGGGTCAAGACGCCGTTGATCAAGAAGAATGGCCAGTTGGCCGAGGCCACCTGGGACGAAGCCCTGGCGCTGGTGGGCAAGAAGCTCAAGACCGGCCAGGCCTTTGGTCTGGCCTCGCCCCGCGCCACCAACGAGGAGCTGGCCGCCTTCAGCCGCCTGTTCGGTGAAGGGCTGAAGAGCAGCGAGGCTGCCCTGCTCTACGGTGCAGTTCCGCCGCAAAGCCTGGGGACTGCCGCCACCCTGGCCGACGTGGCCAACGCCGATTGTCTCGTCGTTGTGGGTGGCGATCCGCTGGAGCACCAGAAAGTGGTGGGCTATCTGGCCAGGCGCGCCCTGGATCACGAGGCCACCCTCATCGTGGTAGAGAACGAGGCCACCGACCTCTCGCCGCGGGCCACCAAGAGCCTGCCCCTGGCGAAGGTGGCCAAGATCAAAGCAGACGTGGAGCAGGCGCAGCGCCCTGTTGTCCTCTACGGCCCGGGCCTGGGCGAGAAGGTCTACGCCGCCCTGCGCGATCTGCCGCCGCAAGTGCGCTTCCTGCCTCTGGCTACAGGCACCAACACCCTGGGCGCGGCCAAGATCGGCCTGGCGGCGCATCCTGTCAAGGGCGATGTCCTCTTTGCCCTGCTCGGCGACGACTGGCGGGATGGCCAGGCGCTGCCCGCGGCTAAGTTCACCGTGGTGCAGGCCGCCTATCGCACGCCCCTGGTGGAGGCCGCCGATGTGGTCTTGCCCGCCTTGGTGTGGACGGAGAAGGACGGCCACATCGTCAACCTGGAGGGGCGCACCATGCCGGTGCGGCCCGCCGTGCGGGCGCCAGAGACCATACCCGCCGATGACGTGACGATACGAAAGCTCTTACTGTGAGATGCAGCGTGATGCTTAGCGTATTGCGTATTGCGTGTTCCGTGTCATCCCCATGACGGAACACGCAACACGAAACACGCAACGCGTTACACCACGGCTGCCACATAGGCAAAGGAGTTTACCTCATGAGTGATAACAACAAAATAACCGTGGCGTCTGACTGGCTGGCCGGCTGTGCTGGCTGCCACATGTCCTTCCTGGACATAGACGAGCGCATCGTGACCCTCTTGGAGCACGCGACGCTCCTCTCCACCCCCATCACCGACTTGAAGCATCCCTCGAAAGAGGGCGTCACCGTCGGCATCCTGGAGGGTGCAGTCAACAACTCCGCCAACGAGCACGTGGCCAAGATGTTTCGCGAACGGTGCAAAATCCTCATCGCCTTGGGCGATTGTGCCGTCTTTGGCGGGGTCAACACCATGCGCAACGCCATCGGCATAGACAAAGCCCTGCAACGGGCCTACGTGGAGAGCGATAGCACGGTGGACGGCCAAATCCCCAACGACGAGGAGATTGCCACCATGCAGAACTGCCGCGCCGTGGATCAGGTCGTGCCAGTGGACGTCTACATACCCGGTTGCCCCCCTTCCGCCGATGCCATCTGGTTCGCCCTGACCGAGTTGCTGGCCGGCCGCAAGCCGGACCTCCGGGGTGGGCATCTGCATTGGCACTAGGTCGTGCGGAGGGGCGGAGGAGCAGGGGAGAATGCACCTCAGCACCTCTGCAGGGAGCGTATCGCCTTGGGGACATGTAGTGACGATTTTAATCGTCGTTCCCACGGAACGGCGACTGAAGTCGCTACTACATCAGCGCATAATGCCTCATGGAGTAGTGTTGGCCTGTCCCAAACTCGTGACGCTCCCCTCTGCACCCTAGCACCCCTGCATAGAATGTGGTATAATACGAGAGGATTGAGATTTCCGAGCAGAGGGCAGAGATAAATTTGCAATCTGCAATCTGAAATCTGCAATGAGATCTGCAATCACCAAGGAGAACCTCATGGGACAAAAGATAATCATCGAGCCCGTCACCCGCATCGAAGGGCATGCCAAGGTGGCCGTCCACCTGGACGACGCCGGCCAAGTCGAAAAGGCCGTCTTCCACGTCAACGAGTTTCGCGGTTACGAGAAGTTCTGCGAAGGGCGCATGTTCTTCGAGATGCCCCAGATCACGGAGCGTATCTGCGGCATCTGCCCGGTGAGCCATCACCTGGCCTCAGCCAAAGCCTGTGACGAGATCATCGGCGTGCAGCCGCCGCGCCCGGCTAACCTGCTGCGCGAGCTCATGCACGTGGGGCAGTACATCCAGTCCCACTCCATGCACTTCTTCGAACTGGGCGGCCCCGACCTGCTCCTGGGCTTCGACGCTGATCCGGCCATCCGCAACGTGGTGGGTGTCTTCCTGGCCAACCCCGACCTCACGGTCAAGGCCATCAAGCTGCGCAAGTTCGGCCAGGACATCATCGCCCGCCTGGGCGATCGCCGTATCCACCCCAACTTCGCCGTGCCCGGTGGCGTGAACAAGGCCCTGGACGTCAAGAACCGTGACGCCATCCTGGCGCAGATAGACGAGATGATCGGCTACGTGCAGGAAGGCGTCAGCGTGTTCAAGGGCTGGATGGAAGCCCACCAGGAGGACATGGAGAAGTTCGCCGTCTTCGCCAGCAACTACCTGGGCATGGTGCGCCCCGACGACGCCCTGGAAATCTACGACGGCGACATCCGCCTGGTGGACAAGAAGCGGCAGGAGATCGCGCGCTTCGACAATCGCCACTACCTGGAGCACATCGGCGAGCGGGTGCAGCCCTGGTCGTACCTCAAGTTCCCGTACTACAAGAAGCTGGGCTGGCCAGAGGGCACCTACCGCGTGGGACCACTGGGACGCCTGAACGCGGCCAAGAAGATGGCCACGCCACTGGCGCAGAAGGAGTACAAAATCTTCCAGCAGGTGCGCGGCGGCAAGGTAGTCGAAGGAACCCTGTACTACCACTACGCCCGCCTGGTGGAAGACATCTACGCCCTGGAGCGGGCCCGCGAGCTGCTGGAGGACCCGGACATCCTGTCCACAGACATCCAGACGCCCGGCGTGGTCACCAACCACGAAGGTGTAGGGGCCATCGAGGCCCCGCGCGGCACCCTGTGGCACCACTACTGGGTAGACGAGAACGGCCAACTGGAGAAGGTCAACCTCATCGTCGCCACCGGCAACAACAACTACGCCATGAGCAAGGCCGTAGACGACGTGGCCAAGACCTACCTGAACGGCCACAAGATCACCGAAGGCTACCTGAACCGCATCGAAGCCGCCATCCGCGCCTACGATCCCTGCCTGTCCTGCTCCACCCACGCCATCGGCAAGATGCCCCTGGAAGTGGTCGTGTACGATAGCAGCGGGAATGAGATAGAGAGCGTTGCGCGCTAGAGAGCGGAGGAGCACGGGAGCAGAGGAGCAGAGGAGCGAGGGAGCACCCCTGCACCCTAGCACCTCTGCACCTCTGCCCAGGACGCTGGTCATCGGCTACGGCAATCCCAGCCGGCGGGACGATGGCGTGGGACTGGCGGTGGTCAATGGCCTGCGCCAGCGCCTGGGGCTGCCGCCGCTGGCTGAAGGCGACGACGGCTTTGCCGACCTGGGCCAGTCGCTGGACACGCTGGCTCTGCAACAACTGACGCCGGAGCTGGCCGAGACCGTGGCCGCCTACGACCGGCTCATCCTGGTAGACGCCCACGTGGGCACCTACCCGGAGCTGATCCAGCGCCTGCCACTGCGTCCGCAAGTCGAACCATCCCTGGTCTCCCATCACCTGAAGCCCAACCACCTGCTGGCGCTGGCCGCACAGCTCTTTGGCCGGGCACCCGTGGCCGAACTGATCTCCATCCGTGGCGTTGACTTCGACTTCGGCAGCGAGCTCAGCCCGGCGACGGCGGCAGGCGTGCAGCAGGTGGTTGCTGAAATCTGGTCAAAGTAGACGAGGTACGAGTTACGAGGGATGAGGGATGAGGTATGAGAGGAGAAACGAGGTATGAGGGATGAGTGATGTGATCAAGTACCTAGTCACTCATAACTCGTACCTAATCCCTCATTCCTCGTACCTCATAACTCATTCCTCATCACGCCTCAAGGAGTTTCCTATGGCCAAGATACTCATCGTAGATGACGATCCTGATTTTGTGGAGCCGACCCGCATCGTTCTGGAGAAGGCGAATCACCAGGTGATCAGCGCCGCCAGCGGCCCGGAGGGACTCAAGCGCGTCAAGGCGGACAAGCCTGACCTGGTCCTCCTGGACGTGATCATGGACACGGCCCTGGAAGGGCTATCCGTCAGCCAGATGATGTACGATGCACCTGAGCTGCGCCAGGTGCCCATCATCATGGTCACCTCTATCGCCAGCTCCGAGTACGCGGGCATGTTCCCCACCGACGAATACGTCCACGTTGAGGCCTTCCTGAGCAAGCCCATCTCCTCAGCAGAGCTGCTCCGCCAGATCAACCGCGTGCTGGCCAAGAAGAAGCCGGCCCAGAACAAGCCCGCCAAGAAGAAGAGTAAGGCTTAGTCCTGGCCTTTCGTGTTGCGTGTTGCGTGTTCCGTACTGCATATCAGAGAAAACGGAACACGCACCACGCAACACGGGCTCATCTGCCGCGCCGCGCTGCTTGGCTTACTCTGCGCCGTCTGCAGACAAGTTCTCCATAACCATGAACAAGATCAAAATCGGCGGCATCATAAAGAACGCCCACCTGGCGCGTATCAGCGTCATGGGCGTCCCCGACCGCCCCGGCACGGCGGCGGCGCTTCTGACCGCCTTCGGCCAGACGGCGATTAACGTGCCGTACATCGTGCAGTGCATCAACCAGGACAACCAGGACTACATCGTCCTCTGCGTAGATCGCGACGACCTGGAGACTGCCTGGCGACTGGCCTGCCAGGTCCAACAGGCACTCTGCGCCGAAACCGTCACCTTTGACCCTCGGGTGGCCAGCTTAGGCATCTTCGGCCCCGATTTCCGCGAGCGGGCGGGCATCGCCGCCACCATGTTCGCCGCCCTGGCGGCCGTGGGCATCAACATTCAGTCCATCAGCACCTCTATCTCTACAGTCAGCGTGCTCATCCAGGCTGACCGTCTCGACGACGCGGTGGCAGCCATACAAAACGCCTTTGAACTGCCATGAGACGCCTTGGGGCCCGACTGCCTTCTGGTTCACTCCAGGCCATCCTGGTCATCTCCTTCGTCTTGGTGGCGGCCATCGCCCTGAGCCTGGGCCTTTTGGCCGCCACGCTTGTCTCTGGCCCTCTGCGCCTGGTGCTCGCCCTGGCCGCTATCCTCATCGCCGCCCTGCTGGCCATTCTCGTCTCCCGCTACCTCACCGGCCCCATCCAGGCTTTGCTCCAGGCCAGTCGCCAGGCCGCCCACGGCGATCTGACCGGGCGCTTACCCAAGCGCGGCCCCCGAGAGCTGGCAACCCTGAGTCAGGCGTTCAACGCCACGCTACAGACCCTGGAGGCCAACCAACTGGCGCAAGCGGAGAGGCTGGCCTCGCTGGAGCAACTGACCGCCGGTGTGGCCCACGAGATCAACAACCCGCTGGGCACCATCCTGCTCTACGCGGACATCCTCAGAGCAGAATGCGGCCAGCAAGAGCAGAACCTCGCCGCCCTGGAGCTGATCAGCAGCGAGGCCAGGCGGTGCCAGAGAATCGCCGACGCTCTCTTAGACTTCTCCCGCCGCCAGCCGATTGTGCCCCAACTCACCGATCTGAACGCCCTGCTGCAGAACGTCATCGAGGTCGAGCAGCGGCACGAGAAATACACCGGCGTGCCAATCGTCACTGAGTTCGACCCCGCCCTGTCCCTGATCCAGGCCGATGCGGCGCTACTCCGCCAGGTAATCATCAACCTGCTGAACAACGCGGTCGAGGCTATGCCCAAAGGCGGCCGCTTGACCCTCCGCACTCGCCAGCAGCCCGCCGGTATGGTCACAGTGGAGGTAGCGGACACCGGCGTGGGCATCCCACCCGAGAATCTGCATCGCCTATTCCAGCCCTTCTTCACCACCAAGCCCCCCGGGCAGGGCACCGGCCTGGGCCTGACGATTGTCGCCAGCATCGTCAGGCAGCACCACGGCCAGATTAGCGTCCAGAGCCAGGTGGGGCACGGGACGACGTTCACCTTCCACCTGCCCATGCAAGTGCCGATGAGCGGGACACTAATCGGGTAAGACGTGCTGCGTGAGACGTGATACGTGATTTTCATGTTTCACGCCTCACGCATCACGTTTCACGTTTTAGAGGAAAGACAACTTTTGAACGAGCGCATCCTCATCGTTGACGACGAATTAGGCCTCCGCGAGGGCTGCAAGCGCGTGCTGGCCGCCCAGGGTTTCAGCGTGGAGGCGGCCGAAAACGGCGCGGAAGGTCTACGCCAGGTCCAGACCGGAGGCTACGACCTGGTGCTGCTGGACGCCCGGCTTCCTGACAGCAACGGCGTTGACCTTCTCCAGCCCATCCACCAGCTCGATCCGGAGACCGTCTGCGTCATTATCACCGGCTACGGCACCGTTGATCTGGCGGTCAAGGCCATCAAGCAAGGCGCCTACGACTTCATCAACAAGCCTTTCACCGCCGACGATCTGCTGCTGGTGGTCAATCAGGGCCTAGAGCGGCGGCGGCTATCGCTGGAGGCCAGACGGCTACAGACGATAGAGGCCCAGGCCAAGCGGCTGGCCGAGGAGAAGGCCCTGATCGAGGAGATTGATCGCCTCAAGATGGCCTTCCTCCGGCAGGTCACCCACGAGCTGCGTGCCCCGGTCGCCGCCGTCCTCAGCTACCTGCGCCTCATCCTGAACGACGACGTACCGCCGGAACGCTACAAGGAGATGATCGGGCGCGCCGAGGCGGTGGCTTGCCACCAACTGGAGCTCATCGCCGACCTGCTGGAGCTCAGCAAGCTGAAGGAATTCAAGATCAAAGATCAGGTGAGTCTGGTGAACCTGGCAGAGATTTTGCGCCAGGTGGCGGAACAGTTCGGGGCGCAGGCGCAGGAGAAGAGGCTGCAGTTTGCCGTGCATATCGCCAGCGTCTTACCGCCGGTGCGCGTTGTAGCCGAGCAGTTAAAGAGCGTCTGGACTAATCTCATTAACAACGCCATCAAGTACACGCCCCCCGGCGGCCAGGTGACGGTCAGCTTGCGGCAGGAAGGCGATCAGCTTATCGGCCAGGTCAGTGATAGCGGCATCGGCATTCCGCCGGAGGCGCAGGCCAGGCTCTTTAGCGAGTTCTTTCGCGCCGGCAACGCCAAATCGTTCACGCCGCACGGCACCGGCCTGGGCCTGGCTATTGTCAAGCAAATCGTGGAAGATGCTGGTGGCCGCATCTGGGTAGAATCCGCGGTGGGCCAAGGCGCCACGTTCACCTTCACGCTGCCGGTGGCTGTAGAGGTAGACAAGGAGCAAGTAGACAAGGAACAAGTAGACAAGGAACAAGTAGACAAGGAATTACTTGATGCTCGGTAAGGTGAAGGTTCTATGCACATGCTGAAGACGATACGCCTGGTTGTGGTGTTACTCCTGCTTTTGACCATTTTTCCCGCCTGCCGGCCAACCATGCCCACTGGTACTTTGGTCTACGGCATCCACACGCAACCCAATACCCTGAATCCCCTCATGGCCCCAGACATCGTCTCTCGCTGGGCCATTGAGCTGGTCTTTGACGGCCTGGTAGACGTGAACGAGCGGCTGGACATTGTCCCTGCCCTGGCGCAGAGGTGGCAGGTTTCGCCCGACGGCCTGACCTGGAGCTTTGACCTGCGCCGGGGCGTGCGCTGGCACGATGGTGCGCCCTTCACGGCCAGCGACGTGCAGTTCACCTACACGGCCATCTTCGATCCGGCGGCCAAATCCACCCTGCCGCGCAGCGACTACCAGAACATCGCCCAGATCGAGACCCCCGACGACCACACGGTGCGCTTCGTCCTCAAGGAGCAGGATGCCTCGCTTCTCTCCAAGCTCACGCTGGGGATCGTGCCCAAGCACCTGCTGGCCGGGCAGGACCTCTCGCGCAGCGACTTCAATCGCTCTCCGGTGGGCACAGGGCCTTTCATCTTTCAAGAGTGGCTATCTTTGCAATACCTGCGCTTGGCAGCCAACCCGGCCTACTTCGGCGGGCGACCGGGGCTGGAGTCCCTGGTCTGGCGCATCGTCCCGGATACCACAGCTCTGCTCATCCAGTTGCCGACCGGCGAGGTGGACGGGGCGCTGGTGGAATCGCCGGAGGATGCGGCTCGCCTGGCGGCGCAGGGGCTCAAGACCTACGGTGTCTCCGGGGGCAACGTCCAGATCAGCCTGCAACTGGCCAACGAGCTCTTGCAAGACGTCAACGTGCGCCGCGCCCTGGCCCTGGCTCTGGATCGGCCGGGGATAATCGCCGGGCTGCTGAGCGGGCAGGGCACTCTCTCCGCGGGCGACATCCTGCCCACCTCCTGGGCTTACAATCCCCAAGCCGCCGCGTTGTACCCTTACGATCCGGCTCAGGCGCGCGCCTTGCTGGCTCAGGCGGGCTGGCAGCCCGGGCCGGACGGCCTCCTGACGAAGGACGGCCGCAAGCTGGCCTTCACCCTGGTCACCGATGCTGGGAATCATCTGCACCAGCAGATCGCCGTGACCGTGCGGGAGCAGTGGCGCGCCATCGGCGTGGCCGTGGACCTGAGCTTTGTGGAGCGCAATACCTTTGTCTCCGAGTACGTGCTCAAGGGCAAGTTCCAGGCCACCCTGCTGCAAAGCTCCGTCCGCGCCGACCCCGACCTTTCCCGCCGCTTCCACAGCCGTTCTATCCAGTCCGGCCAGAATTTCTTGAACTATAGCAACCCTGCCCTGGACGATTTGCTGGATCGAGCCTTGCGGCTCAACACGCCAGCGGAGCGCGCCCCGCTCTACCGGCAGGCCCAGCTCATCCTGGCGCAGGACGTGCCCCAGATCAACCTCTTTTACCCCACTGTCTACTACGTCTGCAAAGCCGACGTCCAGGGGCTCAAACCATCCTCCATGAGCGTCTTCTGGAACGTCCAGGCCTGGACCAGGTAGGATGCAGTAGAAGTAGGGCGGCTTTCCATGACTTTGTCGAAAAATGGCTCTTGGGTAGACTCAGGTCTTGGTTCCGGACCCGTCTTGAAGCCGAAGCTCGCCTCTCGGTCTTGACTTAGTGAGCCAAAGCAGGCATAATGGGGGCATAG
>Ga0233423_10000861_pt1 | contig 15450 bp, 12 predicted proteins | sample Watercolumn_Mata_FD_180713 | JGI IMG/M metagenome (GOLD analysis project Ga0233423, IMG submission 180713) | Freshwater microbial communities from Lake Matano, South Sulawesi, Indonesia - Watercolumn_Matano_2014_112_MG | ecosystem: Environmental > Aquatic > Freshwater > Lake | place: Indonesia...
TCGATGCAGGCTTGCTCCGAAGCAAATTTTTCTTCAAATTCCTGCACGGTCCTGGGATATTCCTCCATGCGGGAGAATACTACATATTGGGGTTACGAGAGTCAAGTGCATACCCCCATTTAAATAAATTCGCTCAGGGGAAACAAATTATGACCCTTTTTCAAATAAGCGGTTTTGTCCCCTTTAAGGAATCTTATCTTGCCAACTTGATCGCCTTGATGCAGGAATCCGGAAAATTAGAAGGGTATGGAAAAAATGAAGACACCGGAACCAAAGACTAATTTCCTTAAGAAAGGAATTTTGCGGCGGACCGCCTTAATCATCTGGGTGGTTACCTTAATTACTGTTACCGGATTTATCGTGGCCATCATTCCGGAACAAAAAGCGGCCCTGCTGAAAAGCCTGGATTCCACGGCCAAGGTAACGGCCACGTCGATAGGAGAGGTGACCGCCGCGTCCATCGTCTTGGAAGATTATAGCGCGGTGGTGGATCATTGTTTGCGTGTGCTTACCGAAAATCAGGTTATTTATTACATAGTTATTACCAGAAGAGACGGTTTTTCCTTGTTGCATGTCGGCAATAAATGGCATCAGGAAAACCTGCAAGGAGAGTGGATTCTCGCGGATTTTACAACCCGCGCAGGGGAAATGAAATATTCGGATTTAACCAAAGATGAGGTCTTTCAATACTCCCATATGTTAAACTATACGGGGATAGATTGGGGATGGATCCACATCGGCTTATCCCTGGAGAGCTATCACCGGGATGTCCAACAGATGTATGTCCGGATCATCTTGCTGGGCGCGCTCTCCACTGTTCTGGGTCTGCTGGCCTCCATCTTTTTCGCCCACCGGCTCAATCAACCGATCATGGCCCTGAATGCCGTCACCCAGAGGGTGGCGGCAGGCGACTTGACGGCCCGGGCCCAAGTGGAAACCGGCGATGAAGTGGAAAATCTGGCGGAATCCTTCAATAAAATGACCGAGGCCCTGGAAAAATCGCAGCAAGATCTCATCTTAGAACACGAAAAGAGCGCAGAGAGCTTCCGGTCTTCTCTGGCGGAAAAGGAAGCCCTGCTCCGGGAAATCCACCATCGGGTGAAAAACAACCTGCAACTCATCTCCAGCCTGCTCAATCTGCAGGCAAAAAACCCCGGAAAGAAAGCCCCGAAAGAAGTATTTATCGATAGCGAGAATCGCATCCGCTCCTTGACCCTCATCCATGAGTCTCTATACCAGGCCAAGGATTTCTCCAGGATAGAATTTGTCAGCTATCTCCGGGAACTTCTGTTGCGTTTGCTCCAGGCCTATAAAACTCCGGGACAGTCCATCACGGGGAAGGTAGACGGAACCGAGATCTATCTGGATATCACTCAAGCCATCCCCTGCGGGCTGATTGTCAATGAACTGGCCTCCAATTCCTTGAAACACGCCTTTCCCGGAGGCCGGGAGGGAGAAATTCTGGTGGCCATAAAGAAGGAGGGCGACCGGGTTTCGCTCAGCGTCAAAGATAATGGGGTGGGTCTACCGCTAAATTTTAATTTCCCCGACCCAATTATGTTGGGGTTGCAAATTGTGACCACCCTGGCCAACCAGTTGAGTGGAGCCATCAGCTATGCCGCCAATGGCGGTGCGGAGTTTACCCTGACATTTTGAAAGGAGTCTGACCATGTCCGTTCCAAATATCCTGGTGGTGGAGGATGAAAACCTGGTGGCCATGGATCTGCAGGCTCGTTTGGAAGAGCTGGGCTTTCGGGTTAGCGCAGTGGTGCCCTCCGGGGAGGAGGCGGTGCGTACGGCCCAGGAATCCCCCCCCGACGCCATTTTGATGGATATCAAGTTGAGGGGACGCCTGGATGGTATCGAAGCCGCCCAGCAAATACGCGATATCACTGACATTCCAATTATCTATCTCTCCGCCTATTCGGAGGAAACGTTGCTGCAGCGGGCCAAACTCACCGGGCCTTATGCGTATCTCATCAAACCCTTTGTCACCAGGGAATTGAAAATGGCCATTGATCTGGCCCTGGCCCGGCACGCCTCGGAGAAGGCCCGGAAAGAAGCCTGCGAAAGGCTGGAACAAGAGGTGACGGAACGGACCGCGGAGCTGTTCCATGCCAATAAAGCCCTACTCCAATATTTTGGCGAGACCCGGGAGGCAAAAAAGCAAGTCGTAAGACACAAGGCCCTGCTTACCGCCATCAACGAGGTGTTTAACCGGGTGATGTCCTGCCGCACGGAAGAAGAACTGGGCCGGGTCTTCCTGGCCTTCGCCCAGGAATTGACCGGCAGTAAAATAGGTTTTATCGGCGAAATCAATGAGATGGGTCGTTTGGACACCATCGCTGTCAGCGAGACGAGTTGGCAGGCTTGCCGGATACCCGCCCAAGATGCTGCGCGTAAGATTAATAACATGAATATCCAGGGAATCTGGGGATCGGTCCTGAAAACCGGCCAATCCCTGATAGCCAATGAACCGGCCACCCACCCCGAGGCGGTGGGGGTCCCTCCCGGCCATCCTCCCGTTACCTCCTTTCTGGGCGCGCCTTTAAAAGAAGAAGACGGCCGGGCCATGGGGATAATCGCCCTGGCCAACAAGGAAGAGAGTTATGAGGCCGCGGACCAGGAGACGGTGGAAGGCCTGGCCATGGCCCTGGTGGAGGCCCTGAAACATTGGCGCAGTGAGGCGGCCCTCAGGCAGGCAGAACTCAAATACCGCATCGTGGCCCACAATACCTCCGATTGGGTGTTCTGGGTGACTCCCGCGGGAAAGTTTCAATATATTTCCTCGGCCTGTCGGCAAATCACCGGTTATGGGCCGGAAGATTTTGAAGCCGATCCTGAGCTGATGTTCCGCGTTATTCATCCCGATGACCGGCCAAATTTCCGGCGCCACCTAGAAGAAATGGAAAATATCGGTCCCGCCGTGATGGAATTCAGGATCGTCACCGCTGATGGGCGAATCCGCTGGATCAGCCATGTCTGCCTCCCGATATTCTCTCCGGAGGGCCAATTTTTAGGCCGGCGCGGCAACAACCGGGACATCACCGAACGCAAGCTGGCGGAAGAAGCGCTGCGGGCGGAGCATGCCTTCCGATCCGCGGTGATCGCCGGAGCCGCAGAAGGTATTTGTGTCAGTCATAATATTCCCGAACCTCCTCACATTAAGTTCACCGTCTGGAATGAGCGGATGACGGAGATCACCGGTTATACCATGGAAGAAATCAACCGCCTGGGCTGGCACCAAACCATGTACCCTGATCCGGAATTGCAAGCCCAGGCCATAGAACGCATGAAGAGAATGAGGGATGGTGAGGATCTGCGCGGCGAGATCTGGGAAATTACCCGGGCCGATGGAGAGAAGAGGTTATTGAATAAGTCCACCTCAATTCTTACCGATATCGACGGTGTGGTTCATGTTTTGGCACTGATGTACGACGTTACCGAACATAAAGAAGTGGAGCGGACCAAAGAAAAACTGGCAGTCCAGCTTTTCCAGGCCCAGAAAATAGAAGCCCTGGGTACCCTGGCTGGAGGCATCGCCCACGATTTCAACAATATCCTCGGGGCCATGATGGGATTTGCCGAGCTGAGCAGCCTTGCCATGCCGGAAGCCCACGAAGGGAGAGAATATTTGGAAAATCTCCTTAGTGCCGGGGAACGCGCCCAGCATCTGGTGAAACAGATTTTGAGTTTTAGCCGCCAGGAAAAAACTGAACGCAAGCTCCTGTCTCTCCAACCGGTGATTAAAGAAACCCTCAGGTTTCTCCGCGCTTCTTTGCCCGCCACTATTGACATCCGTTACCACCTCAAAGCCGAAAAGGCCCTGGTGGTGGCCGACCACACCCAGATCCACCAAGTTTTGTTAAATCTGGCCACCAATGCCGCCCACGCCATGGAAGAAAAGGGAGGGATGCTGGAAATAAGCATGGAAGAACTTATCTTTCCCAGGGAAACAATCTCAGAAATGTCCTCTTTTGAGGGATTACAGCCTGGCCCTTACCTGGAATTGAAAGTCAGCGACACCGGGGAGGGGATGGATTCCCAAGTTTTGGAGCGCATCTTCGAACCCTTCTTCACCACCAAAGAACCGGGGAAGGGCACCGGCATGGGACTGGCGATGGTTTACGGCATCGTCAAGGATCACGAAGGAATGATTCTGGTCGACAGCCAGCCGGGGCAGGGAAGCACTTTTCGGGTGCTGTTGCCTGTCATCGAAGCTCAGCTTGTAGAGGTAGCCACCGAGCTCTCCAGGCCTCTCCCGAAAGGAAAAGGACGCATTCTCTTTGTGGATGACGACCGGGATTTCTACCTGGCGGGGCAGCGGATGTTGGCGGTGTTGGGGTATGAAGTCGTTGCCCATTCCAGCAGCCGCCGGGCTCTGGAGGAGTTCAAATCCCAACCCCGGCGCTTCGATCTCATCATAAGTGACCAAACCATGCCCGGCCTCACAGGGCTAGAATTGGTGACTTCTTGTATCCAGGTGCGGCCCGACATCCCCATCATCCTGTGCACCGGATACAACGAGACCGTCACTCCTGAGAAGGCTCAGGCCGCGGGGATCAGGGAAGTGGTGAACAAGCCGTTCAATCTTCGACAGATCGGTGAAATTGTTAAAAAAGTCTTAAAGAAAAATAAACCATGATCCGAATAAAGACTTAGATCGTGGGTTCAATATTTGAGTTGGTGAAGGCCACAATGGCTCGGGTATTAATCATCGATGACGACAAAATGATGTGCAAAATGCTCTCCGGCCTGGTGCTGACCAGAGGGCACGAGGCAATGTGCGCTTTTAGCCTCGAGGAAGGTTTGGAGCACGCGGAGCAGCATAATTTCGACGTGATCTTCCTGGATGTTTGGTTGCCGGACGGGAACGGCCTTGAGGCAATTCCCCATTTGCGTGCCTTGCCCAGTTCGCCGGAGATCATCATTATCACCGGCTCCGGGGACGCTGATGGGGCCGAACTGGCCATCAACCACGGGGCTTGGGACTACGTTGAAAAAACTTCCAGCATCAGTCAGATGGCCTTGCCTCTGGCGGGGGCGCTCAATTACCGGCAAGAGAAACGGGCCCATAAGCAGCCGGTGGCTTTGAAACTGGAAGGACTGGTGGGCTCGAGCCCCCCGCTGCAGGCTTGTCTGGATCTGCTGGCCCAGGCCGCGGCCAGCGACGTTAACGTTCTCATTACCGGGGCCACCGGCACCGGCAAGGAACTCCTCGCCCGGGCCATTCATCGCAACAGTACCAGGGCATCCGGAAACTTCGTGGTGGTGGATTGCGCCGCCCTCCCGGAGAATCTGGTGGAAAGCGCTCTTTTCGGTTATGAGAAGGGAGCTTTTACCGGCGCGGACAAGGCCACCAGCGGCTTGATCGCCCAGGCCCATGACGGCACCCTGTTTTTAGACGAGGTGGGAGAACTGCCGGAGAACATGCAGAAGGCCTTCCTGCGTGCGCTCCAGGAGCGCTCTTATCGACCCATCGGCAGCAAACGGGAAATAAGGAGCGATTTTCGTCTGGTGGCCGCCACCAACCGGAATCTCGAAGAGATGGTGCAACAAGGGAGATTTCGTCAAGACCTCTTCTTCCGCCTCCGCTCCCTGGTTATCAGCCTGCCTCTTTTAAAGGACCGGAATGGAGATTTGATTGAACTGGCCCTGTATCATACCGCCAGACTTTGTAAACAGCAGGGATTGGCGCCTAAAGGATTTTCACCGGAATTTTTCCGGGACCTCTCCTCCTACGACTGGCCCGGGAACGTACGGGAACTGGTGAACGTCCTGGACACCGCTCTGGCCGCGGCCCAACGCGACCCCACCCTGTTTCCTCCTCACCTGCCGCCGTTTTTGCGCGCCAAAGTGGCCCGGGACTCAATCCTCATGAAGCCTGACAAGGATAACGGGGGGAATGGCAAGGGCTTCCAGGGCAACCAGCTTTCACGTCTTAACGAAGTGCGAAAAACGGCTTTGGCCCTGGTGGAAAAACGCTACCTTCAGGACCTGATGCGGCAAGAAAAAGGCAATATCCAGGCGGCCTGCCGGGTATCCGGCCTATCCCGCCCGCGCCTTTATTCCTTGCTGAAACAATACGGCATTTGCCCTTCCCTGGCAGCCAAGCAAGCTGCCGATCACTTTTAACCCCTCCTGGTTTTCCCCAAAATTTGTCTTATTCGGCAAGACGGAGTCTTTTAATTCAAGATTCCGTCTCATCTCGTAAGACAGTTTTTTTTAATCCTTCATACCGCAATTTCTTGAACCATCCTTCCTCCTCGATATCTATCTAATATTTCATAAAAATTGATTATTCCGAAAATTTATTCATTTCTTATGGCTTGTGGCATGATCATGGCATATACGCCCCCTCATAATAGCTAACTTCTTTTTATCAAAAGGAAAATAATAATTATGCCGCAAAGGAAACTGCTGTTGTACACCCCTGTGGCCCATAAAGCCGGCTATCGGCTGGAAGAGGCGGTGGCCGCAGTGTTGCCGGAGGAAACTACCGAGGTGGTGCGCACTCCCAAGGGATTGGCCCGCAGGCTGAGAAGGCCCCGCAATGGTCTGCAAGTGGCGGTGATCATGGCCACCGGCCGCAAAAAACTGGAGGAACTGCAGCCTCTCGAGCAGATGCTGGAGAGTTTGCTAACCATCCTGATTCTGCCGGACGCCGACCCTCGCACCATTGCCCAGGCCCATAAATTGCGGCCCCGTTATGTTACCGATATCCATAGCGATTTCCAGGATGTAGCCGCGGTTTTGGAAAAAATGCTGACCTTACCGGATCTGCAAATAGACAAACCGCCCAGTTTTTAGCGAAAGGAGGAAATTCCCATGTCGCTCGCGACCCCTCAAAATGGAGAGCAGTCTCACGGCTCCCCCCAGAGAAAGGACGACAAGTATCTCACCTTCACCCTGGACGATGAGGATTACGGCATTGGGCTTCTCAAGGTCCGGGAAATCATCGGTATTATGGACATCACCCCTCTGCCTCATACGCCGCCCTACGTCAAGGGGATCATCAACCTCCGGGGCCGCATCATCCCGGTGGTGGACCTGCGCCAAAAGTTCGGCCTGGAATGGACGGAATACACCCAACGCACCTGCATCATCGTGGTGGAGGTGAGCAGCCGCTCCGGCCCCATGCAGATCGGGGTGGTGGTGGATTTCGTCTCCGAAGTGCTGCCCATTCAGGCGGCTGACATCGACCCTCCCCCGTCCATTGGCGGCAGCGTGGACACCAGGTACATCCAGGGCATCGGCAAAGTGAAGGGCAGAGTTAAGATCCTCCTGGAGATCGACCAGGTGCTGGCCGGAGAGGCGGCCTGGGACTTGGAGGCGGCGGCCTGAGGTCCCCCAGGAGGACCCGGGAAACATTCTTTAATCTGGCGTTTGGTTGTCCTTTTTAGGGGACAGCCGAAGTTTACCTTACCCTCGTCTTCTTGAAGGAGAGAACCGGGGCTGCGCGGCCCCGAGGGGAATTTTCACGAAATGCGGAGCATCTCGGGCAATCCGAGTTAACCACATATTCGAAGGAGAAACGACGTTGTTTGAGAAATTAACGTTAAGCGTCAAGCTGATCGGCGGGTTTGTGGCAGTGGCGGTGATCACCTTGCTGGTGGGTTACGTGGGCTGGAACGGGGTCACCAATTTGGGCGGCAGTCTGCACGAAGTGGGCAAAGTCAGGCTGAAAGCCGTGGAATATCTCTCGGATATTAACCGGCGGCTGGAAGTCCTCAAGTTGGCCCTGCAAACCTTGCTGAACACGGATATCGATAAAGAAACCCGGCAACGGCAGTACGCCAATATGGCCAAAGCCCGGGAAGCCTACGCCAAGTCTTTTAAGAGCTATGAAGCCCTGGAGAAAACCCCGGAGGAAGTCCGGCTGCTCCAACAACTGACCACGGCCATTGACGCCTGGAAAAAAGACAACGATCAGATTCTGCAATTTTCCCGGGAACTGGAACGCCTGGATCTTCTCAATCCCCCGGAATTCAGAAAGGATGTGGAGCTTTTCCGGGGGGACCATTATGCGTTGCTCAGTAAAACTCTCAACCTGATTACCCAAAAAACCGAGTTTGCCGGCGGGGAAGACCACCAACAGTGTGCTTTCGGCAAATGGCTGGACGGCTATAAGAGTGCCAATCCCGCCATCGCCGCCACCTTGAGAGAAGTCCAAGGGGTGCACCAGAGCTTTCACCAGTCGGTCAAAAAGATCAAGGATCTGATGAAAAACGGCAACACCGACGGCGCCATCGCCATCTATGCCAAGGAAACGGCGCCGGCCACTGAAAGCATCTCCCATTCCTTCAACCGCCTCCGGGAGGAGGCCCAGAAGTCCGAAGACATTTTTCACAAAATGAGCGACTTGGCCATGGTGAAGACCCAGGAGAAGCAGAACGCAGTCTTCGGGACCATCGCCGGTCTCCTGGAACTGAATGAAAAACTGGTGGGAGGCAGCCTGCAAACCGCGGACGCCGCGGTGAGCCGGGCCAAATACATTTCCCTGGCCGGGATGGCCATCGGCTTCGGGATCGCCCTGGTGTTGGGCATTTTCCTGAGCCTGTCCATCACCCGGCCCCTGAACCGGGTGATCTCCGGTTTGAGCGAAGGCTCGGAACAGGTGTCCTCCGCGGCCACCCAGGTGTCCTCCGCCAGTCAGTCCCTGGCCCAGGGGGCCTCCGAGCAGGCCGCGGCCCTGGAGGAGACCACCTCGTCCCTGGAGCAGATGAACTCCATGACCCGGGGCAACGCCGACAACGCCAAACAGGCCGATTCTCTCATGCTTGAGACTACCCGGGTGGTGCAGGCCGCCAACCAATCCATGGGCGAGCTCACCGTCTCCATGAAAGAGGTGTCCGCGGCCAGCGAGGAGACCGCCAAGATCATCAAGACCATTGACGAAATCGCCTTCCAGACCAATCTCCTGGCCTTGAACGCGGCGGTGGAGGCGGCCCGGGCCGGGGAGGCCGGGGCCGGATTCGCGGTGGTGGCCGACGAGGTCCGCAACCTGGCCATGCGGGCCGCGGAGGCCGCCAAAAACACCGCCAGCCTCATCGAAGGCACGGTGGGCAAGGTGAAGGAAGGCTCCGACCTGGTGGGCAAGACCGCCGGCGCCTTCAACCAGGTGGCCGAAAGCACCGCCAAGGTCAAGGAACTGGTGGGGGAGATCGCCGCGGCCAGCATGGAGCAGGCCCAGGGGGTGGACCAGATCAACAAGGCGGTGACCGAAATGAACAGTGTCACCCAGCAGGTGGCGGCCAGCGCCGAAGAATCGGCCTCTTCCTCGGAGGAGCTCAACGCTCAGGCCGAACAGATGCAGGGCTACGTGGAGGAATTGACCGCCATCGTCGGCGGCAGCCACAACGGCACCCGGAACGGGCTCGGGGTTATCGCCCCCAAGACCGGGCTCCAGGGGGCCATGGCCCTCCAGCGGCCGAGCCGGACCAATAAGCTCCTGGCCCACCTCCGGAGAGGCAAAGCCGTGTCCCCGGAGGAGGTCATTCCCCTGGACAGCGGGGATTTTAAGAACTTCTAAGGCGGCCCGCAAGCCGCCGGGACAAAGGAGAGATTGGCGCAAGGCGGCGCCGCGTAGCCAATCTCACCGATTCCTCAATAAGCGTCGGGGGCCGGCCTTGGCCCCCGGCGGGGATAAAGGTAAGGGAACACATGACACATCGGGATCCGGGAGACTTAGGAAGCCCCGGCCTGGCCGGCAACTATCGCACCTTTGTGCTGGATCAGGAAGAATACGCCAGCGGCATTCTCCAAATTCTGACAGAAAAGGCCCAGAGCCGACCGATCCGGAAGTGATTTTAATGGCATGCAGACGCGTCTGCTGCGTTCATCATAGATAAACACTTACCAAAGGAGAGGAAGATCATGTTTAAAAACCTGAGATTGAGCGTCAAGCTGATCGGCGGCTTTGTGGTGGTGGCGGTCATCACCCTGGTGGTGGGCTATGTGGGCTGGAACGGCGTTTCCACCCTCAGCCATGACCTGGAAGAGGTGGGCAAGATCAAGGTGCCGGCCATCGATAACCTGGGGCAAATGGAGACAAACCTGCAGAAATTGCGGGTGGGCACCAGAACTTTGTTAAATCCCAAATTGAATCAAGAAATCCACCAACGCCAATACGGCAATATCGCCGACGCTCTGGCGGGTTATAAAAAAGCTTCCGACAACTATGACAAATTACCCAAGTCTCAGGAGGAAGCCAAGTTGTGGCAGCAACTGGGCCCGGCCTCAGAGGAGTTGCGGAAGGGGAATGAAGAGGTCAGACGCCTGGCCCAGGAACTGGACAAGGTGGATGTGACCAATCCCGTGTTATTGGTGAAAAATCTGGAAACCTTTCGAGGCGACCACTACCGGGTATCAACCCAAACTTTGCAATTCCTCCAGACCAAAAGCGAATTTGCCGGGGGGGAGGATGAGACCCAGTGCAACTTCGGCAAATGGCTGGCCGGGTTCAAGACCACCAACCCCGATATAGTTGCTGTTATTCAGACGATAGGGGGCACTCACCAGAAATTTCACCACACGGTAAAAAAGATCAAGGGCTTGGTGAAAAACGGCGAAGGAGCCGGGGCCCAACAGGCCTTCGCCCAAGAAATGCTGCCGGCCATGGAAGAGACTTTCAAGGGGTTTGAAAAATTGCTGGAGAGCGCGAGACGGGCGGAAGACCTGTACAACCAGATGGAAGCGCAGGCCATGGGCCGGGCTCGGGATAAGGAATTGGAAGTCTTCAAGGGCTTGAGTGGACTCATAAAATTAAACAATGAGTATGTAGCCAAAGACCTGCAAGAGGCGTCCGCCCATGCCAGCCGGGCCAAGTACCTCAGCCTGGGGGGCATGGTGGCGGGCTTCGGCATGGCCCTGGTCCTGGGGATCTTCCTGAGCCTGTCCATCACCCGGCCCCTGAACCGGGTGATCGCCGGGTTGAGCGAAGGTTCGGAACAGGTGGCCTCCGCCGCCATCCAGGTCTCCTCCGCCAGCCAGTCCCTGGCCCAGGGGTCCTCCCAACAGGCCGCGGCCCTGGAGGAGACCACCTCGTCTTTGGAGGAAATGAACTCCATGACCCGGGGCAACGCCGACAATGCCAAACAGGCCGATTCTCTCATGCTTGAGACTACCCGGGTGGTGCAGGCCGCCAACCAATCCATGGGCGAGCTCACCGTTTCCATGAAAGAGGTGTCCACAGCCAGTGAGGAGACCGCCAAGATCATCAAGACCATTGACGAAATCGCCTTCCAGACCAACCTCCTGGCCCTGAACGCGGCGGTGGAGGCGGCCCGGGCCGGGGAGGCCGGCGCCGGCTTCGCGGTGGTGGCCGACGAGGTCCGCAACCTGGCGATGCGGGCCGCGGAGGCCGCCAAAAACACCGCCAACCTCATCGAAGGCACGGTGAGCAAGGTCAAGGAAGGCTCCGAACTGGTGGGCAAGACCGCCACCGCCTTCGGCGAGGTGGCCGAGAGCACCCACAAGGTCAAGGAACTGGTGGGGGAGATCGCCGCGGCCAGCATGGAGCAGGCCCAGGGAGTGGACCAGATCAACAAGGCGGTGACCGAGATGAACGGGGTCACCCAGCAGGTTGCGGCCAATGCCGAAGAATCGGCTTCCTCCTCCGAAGAGCTCAACGCCCAGGCCGAACAGATGAAAGGCTATGTAGAGGAATTGACCGCCATTGTCGGGGGCAGCGCCAACGGCCTCGGGAACGGCCGCGCCCTGATGCCCCGGCTCAACCTCCGGGGGGCCGCGGCCGGCGTGCGCCAGGCGATGCAACGCCCCAAGCCGGACAAGAAGCTCCTGGCCAACCACCAGAAAGGCCAAGGGGTGTCCCCGGAGCAGGTCATTCCCCTGGACAGCGGGGATTTTAAAAACTTTTGAGTGCTTCGAATTTGCGGCGGCGGGAGATTGGCGAAAGGGGGACGAGTAGCCAATCTCACCGATTCCCTTGGAACGGAGAAAAGAGATTTGCCGGAAAATCGGCTCGGCATCGATACCCGGGCCGCCGCTGAAGGAAAGGATTCCCGGGTGCGTCAGCGGCCTGAAGGGAGGAGGCCTCCGCCAAACGGAGAAAGATATTGGCCCAGGAACGGAAAAGCAGCCCCTGCCCCAAGCTGATGGTAGTGATGGAGGGGGTGGTTGCCATACGCAAGATATTGCGGGATTACCAAAAACGAAAGGGACTTAAAAGCAACATCACTAAATATCAAACCCTGCCCATGGCTATTTTTTGGCTGAAAAAATAGAGGGGAACCTGGGAAGAGTGGAGATAATTTATGAAGATAGACGCCAATAATTGGCTGACATGGGCCGAACTGGTTCGCCAGAGCAACCTTGACGACACTGAGGCGCAGCGGCTGATCAAGGAGTTCGGCTGGTTTTTGGCACCGCGGAATTTTGGCGACATCGTTAAATACCCGGCGCCGGTGGCGGACCTCCTGGTCCGTCTCAATAGCCTCGGCCGGCTGGGATGGACCGTTGCCGATCTGAAAAACCTCTTAATCATGACCCGCCAGGAAATCCGGGAAGATTGCCAGGCTCACAGATTCGGCCTCCTGGAAGAGCTGCGCGTGGAGACTGCCTCTTTGCTGAAAGGAATGAAAATCGTTATCAATTTCGGGAGCCAGATGCAAGCCGCATTAATATCGGTGGCCCAACTCCTGACCAGCATCGACTCCTTTATTGAGAGCATGCTCGATCAGGAAAAGAAACTTCATGAGTTGCGGGCCCAGGAAAGCCAGGGAAATATCCCGTCCCAGCCGCCGGGCCGCTGACCGGGACCGCCGGAGTGCGCCAAGGTTATCGAAGGCCGGCCCAACCTTGGCTGAGGAGGCATTGACCATGAAGGAGTCAAGCTCATTTAAAGAAACCGATTGGTTGAAAAAGGTCAGTAATCTGCGCATGGCCGTGGTCGAGGTAAAGCGGGGAGAAACGGACAAGGAGGCCTGGCTGCGGCATCTGGCCGAGCACCCGCAGGATCGCCATGCGAATATCTGGGTCTTTAATCGTCACTGGGCGCCGTAACCTAGTTCTGGCCGCTCGTAAGGTTTTGGTGTTTAAGGCATCTGGGATATTGCGCAAATTGCTCTATATCAATTCCCTAGAACTAAAAAATCATAAAAAGATTATTGCCTTTGCTCTGAATAATATGGTTTAATTAGCCTAAATATTTGGCTAAATGGAGCAAGGCTATGCAACAGGAAGCACTCAGCCTGATGCAATTTCAGAAAAAGTTTGGCACTGAGAAAGCCTGTCAAAAGCATTTGTTTCGTTTGCGCTGGCCAGAGGGATTTCGTTATCCCCGCTGCCAGCATGATAAGGCTTATTTCCAGCGCTCCCTTCACTTATACCATTGTAAGGCCTGCCGCTATCAAGCCTCTTTGACCGCGGGCACCGTGTTTCACAAAACCAGAACCCCTTTATACAAATGGTTCTGGATGATCTGGCTAATGGGACGCCAGAAAAGCGGTATCTCTATGCTTTCCCTCCAGCGGATGCTGGAAATTAAAACCTACAAAACCGTCTGGACTATGGGGCACAAGATTCGCCAAGCCATGGCTGAACGGGATGCCAACTACAAACTGGCTGGTTTGATCGAGATGGATGACACCTACTTCGGTGCTCCGAAACCCGGCACATGTGGACGTGGAGCCACCGGCAAGGCCAAGGTGGTGGTAGCCGTGGAAACCCCGACCGCTAATCCTAGGTTTGCCGCCATGCGCATGGTGTCCCAGCGTCAGCAGCGAAGAGATTCAACCCTTGGTAAGGGAGCGCCTGGCGACCGAGGCGGTGATCAAGACCGATAGCTGGCAGGGCGATAGCTTCCTGGATGCTTCTCCCGGTCTTCGTCATGAGTGGCTGGTGCCCGGTTCGGGAAAGGAAGCGCCCAAGGTCTTGCCCTGGGTCCACACCTTGATCGCCAATATCAAAGGCATTATCCGGGGTATCCATCATGGCGTCAGCCCCAAGCATCTGCCCCGTTACCTGGCGGAATTTTGCTACCGTTTCAACCGCCGTTTTTGGGAACCGCAAATGTTTAACCGGATGCTTCATGCTTGTCTCAACTCAGATAGTATCACATTTTCAGAGCTAAGGACATAATCATTAATCATAATTTGATATTGCTATCATAGCTGTCTCTCAGACTATCTCGGCATGCCCCAGTCGAAACTCACCTTTGAAAAATCGTAAAATCTCCGTCCCAATAATATTGAGCCAGGGGGGGTAGGAGTCCCGTCTCCGGGTTTGCCTCCAGAGCCGGAAAGAGGGGGACGTGCACCTGGGGTATGGGCCAGGCCGGGGCAGGAAGTGCCAGCGGGCAGGGGCCGGCCTGGATGGTGGAGCAAAGCAAAGGGGGTGAGCAGGGGGCAGGATACGAGGTCAGGGGGATTGGAAGGATACACCCCGTAAGCCTTTTATTTGTCAGATGGGAGAACTAAATTCTTCATCAATCAATTGAGGGGGTAAAAGCTCATCGAGAGATGAGGTATAGACGCTGCACAGAGAGAGTTTTATTGTGTGCTCTTAATATTCATCGAGGTAGTGTTCGCTCTCCAGGGGGTAGCCTCGTTTGCCCCAAGTCTTTAAGACACCCTATGAGGTAATTCCCGAGTTATCCCTGCCTACCAGCCCGGGCTGTTTCCGCGAATAGGTTATCCCTGGGTTATCCCTGCCCCTAAAACAGGAACTCTAAAATTAGTAACTATTTGATATTATGGCGCCCCCGCCGAGACTCGAACTCGGGACACAAGGATTAGGAATCCTTTGCTCTATCCATTACTGAGCTACGGGGGCGTGAGGATAGCAAGGATGGAGGTATGACGTTATTATATGCCAGCAAACCCGCGGGTGCAAGCGGCTCGAAGGCGGCGAGCAGCCTGTTGTCCCGCTAGGAATTATCGAGAGCCGGTGGGGCGGGCCTCCGGGCCGTGGGGCAGGCATATCCGCCTGCCGACCTCTCGGGCGGGCGGGGACGGCCGCCCCGCCTAGTGCTTTCTTTACAATATTTTTCACTGTTTTTTAAGATAGTTGCCCAAGGGAAAAGAATGTCTTTATCCCTCGCGAGTTCCCTCGAGAGTTTCTTGATAGAGGGTTATCCCTGTGGTATGATCACGCGACTCTGGAGCCGCGGGCTCCCGGGGGGGGAACATGGGGCGTTACCGGGTCTGGATCTGGGCCATTATTCTCGTTTTATTGAGCGCCGGCGGGGTGTGGTCTGCCGAAAAGGAGCTGTTCAAGCCCGAGCAGTTGGAAGGCGGGCCCTGGTGGCTCCGGGCCGAGAAGCTTACTTATGATGCCCCCAGCCACACGTACACGGCCGAGGGGCGGGTGGAGATTCGCCAGGGTGACCGCCGCCTCACCGCCGATTGGGTCCAGGTCAATGAGGCCACCAAGATCGCCAGGCTGCGGGGCAACGTGGTCCTGGTCCAGGGGGAGGACATCTTCAGCGGC
>Ga0233423_10000864_pt1 | contig 15432 bp, 13 predicted proteins | sample Watercolumn_Mata_FD_180713 | JGI IMG/M metagenome (GOLD analysis project Ga0233423, IMG submission 180713) | Freshwater microbial communities from Lake Matano, South Sulawesi, Indonesia - Watercolumn_Matano_2014_112_MG | ecosystem: Environmental > Aquatic > Freshwater > Lake | place: Indonesia...
GGGGCCAGGCATTGTAAAAGTGGTATAGTATCCATGGGCTTTTGTGTCTCCTGAGTTGGTATTTGGTCGCCACTACTCTACCACAAAAGCCCCTTCACTGTCTAGTTTTTTGGCGAAGGTATTGATTTCCGAGAATGGTTACTCCCCAGAAGCGCGGATGCGCTGGCGCGCGGCCGCGCCGGGCTGGTCATGGCTACCTGCCTGGGTCTGGCCATAGCCGTGCTGGCCCTGCTCCTGGTCTGGCTGATCAGCGGTGACCTGCAGGTGGAGACAGTGGCAGGGACTCTCGTCTTCGTCCTGGTGCTGGCAGGGATTGCCGCCCTGGCGCGAGGCGGTCGCCCCCGGCTGGCGTCCTGGGCGTTGATCATCCTACTGGTGCTGCTCGTCACGGTGGACGCGGCCAGTTACGGACTGGGGTCGCCGGCGGCGGCCGCTTACTTCGTCCCGGTGGTACTGGCGGCTTGCAGCATCGGTTTCCTCGCCGGTATCGGCGTGGCGTTGTTCGGCTCGGCGGCCACCTGGGTCATCGCCTGGGGCACACTAGCGGGGTGGTATCAGCCCTTCCTGCCTGCCGAGCCTTCGCACCTGACCTTCAACGCCCCGTTGTACACCGTGCTTTTTGTGCTGGTGGCGCTGATCGTTGGTGCCTGGAGCCGTTACCTCAGCGACGTTTGGCGTCGTGGTGCAAACGACCAGAAGACTGGACGCCGCTAGCATCCAGAGACCCGGCACGCTGATCAGGGCCCTACGAAGGGAGCTGGGAGCATTGCCCCCCGCTCCTTTTTGTGCTATACTGAGTACAGGTGACCCACTGGCCACCAGCGGCCCAGCATCAGGTACAATTGTGGAAGGAATCCCACCGTGAACGAGCGCAAGGATCTCCCCAGCCGTGCCTTGCCTGCGCATCCGCTTCTGACCACCAAGCTGCACGCCCCACCTGTGCGCTCTGGCCTGGTGCCGCGCCCGCGCCTGACCCAGCGGCTGAACGAGGGCCTGACACGCAAGCTCACCCTCCTCTCCGCCCCGGCCGGCTTTGGCAAGACCACCCTGCTGGCAGAATGGATTGCCGATTGCCGATTTTCGATTGCCGATTCTCGATTGCCAGGCGCAAAAGGTTTAGCAATCGCCAATCGTCAATCGCCAATCGCCAATCCTGTGGCCTGGCTCTCCCTGAACCCGGCCGATAATGATCCCACGCGCTTTCTCACTTACCTCATCGCCGCTCTGCAGAGCATGGCCCCCGGCACAGGCCAGACGGCGCAGGAGTTGCTGCACGCGCCCCAATCGCCGGCGGTGGAGTCCGTCTTGACCCTCCTGGTCAACGATCTCTGTGCCCTGACGGCCAGGGGCGAGCCTGGCGGTCGCCATTACGTCCTCGTCCTGGAAGATTATCACACGATCACCGTCGCCGCCATCCACGAGGCCGTCACCTTTCTCCTGGATAGCCTGCCGCCTTCGATGCACCTGGTCATCGCCACCCGTGCCGATCCACCCCTGCCTTTGGCCCGCCTGCGCGCTCGTGGCCAGATGGTAGAGATCCGCGCCGACGACCTGCGCTTCACCCCAGACGAAGCAGCCGTGTTTCTCCAACAGGTCATGGGGCTGAGCCTCTCAGCAGAGGACGTGGCCACGCTGGAAGCGCGCACCGAAGGGTGGATTGTCGGCTTGCAACTGGCGGCGCTCTCCATGCAGGGGCGCGATGCGCGCAGTGTCTCTGACTTTCTTGCCGCCTTCAGCGGCAGCCATCACTACGTCGTGGATTATCTGGCCGACGAAGTGATCAACCGCCAACCAGACGCCGTGCGCGAGTTTCTGCTGCCAACGTCCATCCTGGAGCGACTGTCTGGGCCGTTATGCGATGCGGTGCTGGGAACCAGCGAATCAGCGAAGCAACGAAGCGGCGAATCCCGCGACGTCAGTTCGCCATTCGCTCATTCGCCATTCGCCGATTCGCAAGCGATTCTGGAATACCTGGAGCAGGCCAACCTGTTCGTCACTCCGCTGGACGAGGAGCGGCGTTGGTTTCGCTACCACCATCTCTTTGCCGATGTGTTGCGTAGCCGTCTGCGACAAGTGCTCCCAGACCGACTCCCCGAATTGCACCGCCGCGCCGCCGAATGGTATGAGAAAAACGGCTTTGTGTCTGAAGCCATAAGCCACGCGCTGGCCGCCGGGGACCGGGATCGCGCCGCACAGCTCGTCGAACAGAATGCCCTGCCCATGTTGATGCGTGGCGAGTTGGTAACACTTCTGGATTGGATCAAGGCAATTGAGGCCTTGATCCATGATCATCCCTGGCTGGCGATCCATCAGGCCTGGGCGCTCACCTTGACGGGCCAACTGGATCGCGTAGAGCCTTTGCTGCAAGCAGCCGAACACTGCATTTCGTCATGTGATCCAGCAACCGAAGTAAAAGATATGCTGGGCCATATTGCCGCAGTCCGAGCCTATGGGGCGGCCATGCAAGGAGACGCGCTCCGCGCCATTGGCCGTGCTCAACAAGCGTTTGAACTCTTACCCGAAAGCAACTTATCCATCCGTAGCGTGGTCGCTTTTATACTTGGGGGCGCCTGCTGGTTGAGCGGTGATTTTACAGGGGCTAGCTGCGCCTTCGCTGAAGCAGGGCGCAACGGCCAGGCGGCGGGCAATCTGCACCTGGCCGCTGCGACTATCTCTGCTCTGGCCGATCTAATGGTTGGGCAAGGTCAGCTTCGCCAGGCGGCTGAGACTTATCGCCAAGCATTGCAGGTGGTAACTCGCCCGAATGGGCGACGGCTGCCGGTGGCTGCAAGGGCTTGCGCTGGTTTGGGTGGTGTGTTCTATGAGTGGAATGACTTGGAAGCCGCTACTCAATATGCGCGCCATTGCATTGAACTTTGCCCGCAATGGGGCAATGTTGACTCCCTGACCACCGGCTATGTGTTGCTAGCACGTATCAGGCGGGCGCAGGGCAATCGGGATAGTGTGCTGGACGCTATGCGCGAGGCAGAGCAACTGACACGCGAACGCAGCCTGCATCCTGGATCGGCCAGCCATGTGGAAACTTTCCGCGTGAGCTTGTGGCTGGCGCAAGGGAACCTGGAGGCCGCTAGTCGTTGGGCGCAGGAGAGTGGGATCAAAATAGACGACGAGATTGATCAGATGCGCTATGCGGAGTACGGCGCGTTCGCGCATGTGCTCCTTGCCCAGGGTGAACATGCGGCGGCTTTGCGGTTACTTGAGCGGCTGCGCCACACGGCGGAAGCTGCTGGGCGAATGGGGCTTGATATTGTGTTTCTCGTGCTCCAATCGCTCACCCTGCAGGCAAAAGACGATATTCCCCAGGCCATGATAGCCCTAGAACGGGCGCTCTCCCTTGCTCAGCCGGAAGGCTATGTGCGGACGTTCTTGGACGAGGGCGCACCGATGGCGAAGCTCTTGCGCCGCGCCGGGTCGCGGGGGATTATGCCAGGTTATGTGACCCAACTCTTGTCCGCTATGGCTGGGACTTTCGGCACAACATCCTCCATCGCGCAACCCCTCATTGAGCCGCTGAGTGAGCGCGAGCGGGAAGTACTGCGGCTCGTCGCCTCTGGCCTGTCCAACCGCCAGATCGCCCACACCCTCTACGTCGCCGAAAGCACCGTCAAATCGCACATCAACGCTATCTTCTGCAAACTGGAGGCCCAAAACCGCACCCAGGCGGTGGCCAGAGCACGGGAGTTGCACCTCTTGTAGACTATAGATAGAACTTCCTCTCCCTCTGTCGTCTACGAAATCCACCCGCCATTCCAACTTTCGGTGGATGACAATCCACCCCCTCTGCTGCTATACTCCTGCTAGAATCTAAATATGACAGGAGGTCACGATGTCAGAGGCCAAACGAGCTCCCCAGCGGCAAACGATCCGTCGGGCGGTCATTTTCGTCACCTTTTTGCTGTTCCCCGTGGTGCTCAACTATCTCTCCCCTTACCTCATCATCGAGAGCGCCGCCAACGGGATCATCAACGGCAGCTTTGTGCTCTTCGCCCTGCTCTTCCTCTCGGCCCTCTTCGTGGGGCGGTTGTGGTGCTCCTGGGTCTGCCCCGGGGCCGGGATGCAAGAAGCCTGCTTCTTCATTAACAACAAGCCGGCGCGGGGCGGCAAACTGGACTGGATCAAGTGGGGTATCTGGCTCCCCTGGATCGGCGTCATTGCCTGGGCGGCGATTGCCGCCGGCGGCTACCGGACGGTGGACGTGTTCTACAGGATAGAGTCTGGCGTTTCCGTGACCGACGTGTTCAACTACATCACCTACTACATCGTGCTGGGCTTGGTCTTGGTCCTCTCGCTGTGGGCAGGGCGGCGCGGCTTTTGCCATTACGGCTGCTGGATGGCCCCGTTCATGATCCTCGGGCGCAAGGTGCGTAACGCCCTGAACACCCCCGCCCTGCGTCTGGAGGCGACCCCCGAGCGCTGTATCCGCTGCCATCGCTGCAACAGGGAATGCCCGATGAGCCTGGACGTGGAGGGGATGACCCTGGCCGGGGCGATGGAGAACAGCGAGTGTATCCTCTGCGGCACCTGCATTGACACCTGCCCCAAGCAGGCCCTGCGCTACCGGTTCAGCACCGGCAAGTGAAAGGAAGGTAAACGCACAACGGCCGTGGTGGATAGCGATGTCTACACCGTCATCCGCCATCCGCTGTACCTATCGGTAGCCCTGCTGTGCCTGGCGCCCATCGCTATCTCGCAGCATTGGTTCGCCGGGCTGCTGAGCCTGCCGACGCTGGCGATGCTCTACGTGGGAACGCAGCAGGAAGAACGCCGCAACGTCGCAAAGTTCGGCAACGATTACCGGCGCTACATGCAACGCGTGCCAGCACTGAATTTCCTGGTCGGCATCCTGCGGCTGCTACGGCACAAAGGCAGGCCGTAGGCCCAGGGTGCGCGGTTTTCAATGGCTGCGACTCGACAGCGCAAGGATCGCAACCGTGTCATGCCCGTTTCCGTATTTGGTGAGCAGAGGGCGATCCCGACGCTGGCATTAGATCGGCTGGCGGCCGCCATTTGTTAAAAGATCAGGAGCAACCTTATGACTAGCCAACCCTCATCCTGGCTCAAGCGACACGGTATCGTCCTGTATTTCGTCCTCGCCATCGCCTTCTCGTGGGCGATCTACCTGCCATTGGTCGCGGTGCGGCAGGGGTGGACGGACGCGGCGCTCCCCTACTCGATCCATTACCTGGCCTCGTTCGGCCCTGCGCTCGCCGCGTTTGTCGTCACCGCGCTGACGGCGGGTCGAGCTGGCCTGGCCGAGCTGTGGGGGCGGATCATCCGCTGGCGCGTGCGTTGGCCTTACGCCGCATTCGCCATCCTGTCGCCGGTCGCGCTCTTCGTCCTGGCCGGCCTGGCCATGCGCCTGATCCAGGGCGAGTGGCCCGACCTGCGCCTGCTCGGCCAGGCCAACTACCTGCCCTACCTCGGCTGGGGCGTGCTGCCGCTGTGGCTGATCACCTTCGGCTTCGGCGAGGAGATCGGCTGGCGCGGATTCGCCTTGCCGCGCTTGCAGCGCACCATGAGCGTTTCCAGGGCCACGCTCATCCTCGGCCTGCTCTGGACGTTCTGGCACGTGCCGACCTTCTTCTATCACGAGACCTACGTGGGGATGGGCTGGATCATGCTGCCGGGGTTCGTCATCGGCGTGCTGTGCGGCGCGGTGCTTTTCACCTGGCTCTACAACGGCACAGGCGGCAGCGTGCTGATGGTCGCCATCTGGCATGCGCTCTTTGACCTGCTCACCGCCTCGGCTGCGGGCCGCGACTTCATCCCCATCGTCACCAGCGCGGGGGTGATCGCCTGGGCGCTGATCGTGGCGAATATCGGTAAGCCGTGGGGCTTTCGGTTTCAGAAGAAGCACACGCTATCATAGGACGCGCCAGGCGCTTGCGAAGTGCCTGGCACGTGAGGGGAATCAAAATGACGCAACGAATCTGCATCTTCGGCGCCAGCGGCGCGACCGGCCTGGCCTTGACCCAACAGGCCGTGGCGCGCGGGCATGACGTGACGGCCTTCGTCCGCAGCGAGGCGGCGAAGGAGAAACTGCCGTCTGGTGTGACTGTCGTGGTCGGCAGCCTGCTCGACCGCGGCGACGTAGCCCGCACCGTCACGGGGGCGGACGCCGTCCTCTGCGCCATCGGGCCGCGGCCCGCGTCGCCGGAGCCTTTCTGCGCTGCGGCCACACGCAATATCATCGAGGCGATGATAGCGCAGGGGGTGCGCCGGCTGGTGTGCCTCACCGGCGCGATGATCGGCGACTATCCCCACCTGTCGTGGTTTATGCGCAGGATGAGGAACTCGTACCAGAAGCAGCAGCCTGCACTGGCACGCGATCGCGCCGAACAGGAGCAGTTCGTCGCCGCCAGCGGCCTGAATTGGACGGTGGTCAAGCCCGCGCGGTTGACAAATGGCGCGGCGCGCGGCCGCATCCGCAGCGGCGAGGCGCTCAAGGTGGGCGCCTTTTCCAGCATCTCTCGCGCCGACCTGGCCCGCTTCATGTTGGACGAAGTGGAATCGCCGGCGTATGTGGGCAAGAGGGTCGTGGTGCGATACTGACGCTTCTGCGGTCTCGCCCCTGTGGGAGATAGCCCATGAGTGATCAATACGCCGACTTCGCCGAACGGTACGATCTGCCCTACGGCCCGGCGGGACAGCCGGATACGCGCCTGGTCGAGTTCTTCCGCAGGTTGTTTGTCGAGCACCAGGTCAGGCGGGTGCTGGATTGCGCCTGCGGCACCGGCCGCCACCTGCGGCTGTTCCACGAACTGGGCTGCGAAGCCTACGGCTCGGACATTTCCCCGTCCATGTTAGCGCAGGCCGAGAAGAACCTGGCGACTTCCGCCCTCAGGATTCCCCTCCGGCAGGCCGATTTTCGCTGCCTGCCGGAGACGTTCGCTGAGTGCTTCGACGCCGTCGTCTGCCTGGCAGCCATCGGTTACATGCCAGATGAAATACAGTTCGTGAAGGCCTTTGAGAGCATGAGCCAGGTGCTGCGCCAGAATGGCATTCTGGTGCTGTCGGCCATGCCGACCGATAGACAGTGGCAGGAAAAGCCGAGGTTCGCCCTGGTCGCCGATACGCCAGATTGCTCGCGCCTGTTTGTGATGGACTACCGCGCGACCGCGGTGCGTTACGACATCCTTGATCTGCTGCGCGGCCCCAGCGGAACCAAGCTGAAGACCTGGAGCGCGGAGTTGACCGTCCTGCTGCGGGATGACCAGGAAAGGCTGCTCAAGGCTGCGGGCTTTCGGCGGGTGGACTTCTTCGGCGGTTACGATTTCAGCCCCTACGATAGGGCGACCAGCAACCAGATGATCGCCATTGCGTACAAGTAGGTGAACAAGGTGACAACCATATTCTGGCGCCGCACAGTCATTGGCCTTGCCCTTGCTGTTTCCAGCGCGGCCCTGCTGACCCTGGCCTTCCCGCCCTACAACCTGGGGCTGCTCATCTGGGTAGGGTTCATACCGATGCTGGCCGCCCAATATCGCGTGCTGCCGAAAACGATATCTAGCCTGGCTTCCGCCGTCGCCATCGGCGGCTGGCTGGGGGTGCTGCTGGTGCCGATGTTCGGCGGCAAGAGCTTCTTCATGGTCACCCTCCCGCTGCTCGTCGGCGCGCTGGTGCTGGCAGTGGACAAGAACAAGCGCGCCTTTCATGAGCACACCGGCTACCGCTGGTTCGCCCTGGAGGGCGTCTTGGGCTGGGTCGGCCTAGAGATGCTGCGCAGCTTCGTGCCCGCCTTCGGCACCTGGGTCTTCGTCGGCTATCCGCTGTGGAGCCAGCCCTGGCTGCTGCAGCCCCTCTCCGTCTTCGGCATCTACGGCCTTGACCTGCTGATCATGCTCGCCAACTATGTCCTGGCGTTGGCGGTTTTCGCACTGTTCGACCGCGTCACCAAACCTAACCCCCTCGGCTCCCCCTTCCCTGCCAGGAAAGGGGGATGGGGGGTTAGGTTGTCCGCCTGGCTTGCGGTCCTGGGCGTCCTCCTGGCGGGCTGGATTGGCCTGAGCCTGGCGCTCTACGCCAACGCGCCTTCCGCCGGTTCCACCGTGCGCGTCGCCGCCATCCAGCCGAACCTGCCCCGCGCCGCTCATCGGGACACGCAAACGCCGCCGGGGCAGCGACTGGCGACACTGGCCGCGCAGACCCGCGCTGCCGCCGCGCAAGGCGCCCAGATCGTGGTCTGGCCGGAGATGGTGCTGGGCTTTGACCCGCAGGTGGTCTACACCCAAGAACTGAAGGCCCTGGCCACCGAGACCCGCACCTACCTGGTCATCGGCTACGTGCTGGATAACGAGAAGGGCTTCCGCAACGAGGCCACCGTGCTTTCGCCCGCCGGCCAGTTCCTGGGCGTCTACGGCAAGAGCCATCCCTTTATCGCTGCCGGTGAGCCGGTGGGCATCAGCGCGGGCACGTATCCGGTCTACGACACCCCCCTGGGCCGGCTGGCGACGATGATCTGTTTCGATGCGAGTTTCACAGATGTCGCGCGCACCCTGGGAGGCCAGGGAGTGCAGTTGATCGCCAATCCGTCGCTCCTTGGCCCGCCCATCGCCGAGTTGCCGCACACCCAGATCATCTTTCGGGCGATCGAGAACCGCACGGCCATCGTCATGGCGGACGTAGCCTACAACTCCGCCATCGTGGACCCCTACGGCCGTATCCTTGAACTGACCATCACGCCGCAAGGCGCACTCGCCACCCTGGTCGCCAACCTGCCGTTGGGCAGCAGCAACACCCTGTATTCAAAACTCGGGGACTGGTTGGGTTGGTTGAGCCTGGCCGGGCTTGTTTTCTTCACCGTCTTCATGCCGGTGACCATGCGGCGCGCACAGGAGCTTAGTCTATGAAGCCGGAAATCGCAGTCCGTGCGGCCTGCACGGGCTACGAGATCAAAGTTAAAGGGCACCTCGACAACCGTTGGTCAGAATGGTTTGACGGTTTAGCTATCACTCACGAGGAAGACGGCACGACAGTGCTGGCTGGCCCGGTGGCTGATCAGGCAGCCCTGCACGGTCTGCTGATCAAAGTGCGCGACCTGGGCCTGCCGCTTGTGTCAGTGAACCTCTCGGAGGAGGCAGATCAAGAGGCTGCGACACGCTAGCCACCCGCCAAGACCCCAAACAGCCCTGGCTCTACGCCCCCGCAGGCTCGTTGAGTCTGCGGGGGCGTTTTGGGAACGTCAGCCAGGGAGTTCGGGGGCTCTGGCGAAAATCCGGCAGATGTGGTAAACTAGGCGCTGTATTTGTAAGGTGCGACGCACCTCGGAGGTGCGTCGCACCTCAGCACACCTCAGCATTGGAAAGGATATCTGCACCATGATCAAAGACACTGCCGCGCAGGTCAAGGCTAACATTGAGAAGGTCATCGTCGGCAAGGGGGAGGTCATCGAGCTGGCGCTGGTGGCCCTGCTGTGCGAGGGGCACATCCTCATCGAGGACGTGCCCGGCATCGGCAAGACCACGCTGGCCAAGGCCATCGCCCGCTCCCTGGGCTGCACCTTCCGCCGCATCCAGTTCACCCCCGACCTGCTGCCCAGCGACATCACCGGCATCTCGTTCTTCAACCAGAAGACCCAGGAGTTTGAGTTCCGCCCCGGCCCCATCCTGACCCAGATCCTCCTGGCCGACGAGATCAACCGCGCCACGCCACGCACGCAATCGGCCCTGCTGGAGGCCATGCAGGAGCGCCAGATCACCGTGGACGGCGAGACCATGCCCCTGCCGCGCCCCTTCCTGGTGCTGGCCACCCAGAACCCCATCGAGCTGGAAGGCACTTTTCCCCTACCCGAGGCGCAGATTGACCGTTTCCTGCTGAAGATCAAGCTGGGCTACCCCAGCGAGGACGACGAGAACGCCATCCTCCTGCGCTTCGAGCGGGAGGACCCCCTGGCCGCCTTGGCCCCCGTAGTGGAGAGCCAGTCGCTCCTGACCCTGCAGGACGAGGTGCGCACCATCCACGTAGATGAGGCGGTGCGCCAGTACATCGTGCAGGTGGCGCGGGCCACACGGCAGAATGCGGCCCTGGAGCTTGGCGCCAGCCCGCGGGCGACATTGGCGCTGTACAAGACAGCGCAGGCGCTGGCCGCCATCCGCGGCCGCGCCTTTGTTATCCCGGACGATGTGAAGTACCTGGCCCCCGCCGTCCTGGCCCATCGCCTGCTCATCAGCCCCCAGGCGCGACTGCGCGGGCGCAACCGCGAGCAGATCGTGCAAGAGGTGGTGGCCACTGTGCCCGTGCCGGTGGAGAGTTAGATTGAGGACGCTGCTACCGTCATTGCGAGCGCAGCGAAGCAATCTCTTTGTTGCGCCATGAGGGAGATTGCTTCGTCGCTGCGCTCCTCGCAATGACATTTTTAGCCCTTCTTCGTACGTAAAAGCGTATAGGCTATGATGTTCAAGCCGCGTTGGCTGTACGTGATCCTGGGCGTCCTGCTGGCCGGCGGCCTCCTGCGCCAGCCGGCGCTGGTGATCATCGCCCTGCTGGCCCTGTTCACCGTGGGTGTGGCCTGGGCCTGGAATCGCTACGCCCTGGTCGGCGTGGAGTACCAGCGCGCCCTCAGCGAGACGCGGGTCTTCCCCGGCGAGACGGTGGGCCTCACCGTGCGCCTGGCCAATCGCAAGCTCCTCCCCCTGGCCTGGCTGGAGCTGACCGACGCGTTCCCCAAGAGACTGCCCCTGCTCAAGGGTCAGCTCGATTTGAGCTCCCAGCCGACCGTGGGTCATCTGGCGCACCTGGCCAGCCTGCACTGGTACGAGCGGGTGAGCTGGCGCTACGAGCTGACGGCCGCCGCTCGCGGCTACTACGCCTTCGGGCCGCTGACCCTGCGCTCCGGCGACGCCTTCGGCCTGTTCCAGCAGGAGGAGCAGCGGGAGCAGATTGACCACCTCATCGTCTACCCGCGGATTGTGCCCCTGGAGCGCTTAGGCATCCCATCGAAACATCCCCTGGGCGAGACCAAATCGCCGCAGCGCATCTTCGAGGATCCCAGCCGCACCATCGGCGTGCGCGATTATCGCCGTGAGGATTCGCTACGCCGCATCCATTGGAAGGCCACCGCCCGGCGCCAGCAGCTCCAGGTACGCGTCTACGAGCCTACGGCCACGCCGCAACTGGCCATCTTTCTGAACGTGGCCACCTTCCTGGAGGCCTGGCAGGGCATCGAGCCGGAGCTGCTGGAATCGGCTATTACCGTGGCGGCCTCCCTGTCCAGCGAGGCCCTGGAGCAGCGCTACGCCGTGGGGTTGTACGCCAACTGCAGCCTGCCTGAATCTGATCAAACGATCAAGGTGCCGCCGGGCCGCAGCCCCGGGCAGCTCACGGCCATCCTGGAGGCCCTGGCCAAGGCGAGCGGTTTCGCCGTCAAACCCCTGGAGAATCTGCTGGACAGCGAGGCGGCGCGGCTGCCCTGGGGGGCCACGCTGGTGATCGTGACGGCGCTGGTGAGCGAGGGGCTGCTCAGCGCCCTGCTGCGCCTGCGCCAGGCGGGGCATCGCCTGACGGTGGTGGCCATCGGCGAGCGGGCGGCAATGCCGGAGGCGATGGCGGGGATTACTGTACATCGTCTGGGAAGAATTGTGTGAGTTGCGACGCACCTGCGAGGTGCGTCGCAACTGTTAACCACAGAGGCACAGAGAACACGGAGTTCTTTATAGTTTTATCCTCTGTGTTCTCCGTGTCTCTGTGGTGTAAACCAACCCTTGCGAAGGTTTCGGAACCTTCGCAAGGGTAACAAGGTACAAGGTATGCGTTTGCCTTGGCGTGACGAGCTTCTCTATCTTTTGCTGGCCTTCATGGAGGTGGCCTGGTTCTGGCCGCTCCTGGCGGCGCTGGCGGGCATGTCCGGCCTGCAGGCGGCAGTGCCGTCGGTGCCCGGCTTCCTGGCCCTGCTCCTGGTGGCGCTCTACCTGGCCCGGCTAGTACTGAGCTGGCGGCTGGACCTGACGCGCAGCCGCGTCCTGGTGGGCTACCTGGCCGCCGTCTCCTTCCTGCTCGCCCTCAAGCTGCAGCTCTACGGGCACTACGCCTGGCTCGACCTGGCCTGGCTGCGCGAGGCCCTGGGCGCTTTGCTGACCTTTAGCTTCACGCCCACGGCGCTGGTCATCGCCGTCGTGGCCTACGTGTGGTGGCGCGGTCTGCGCCTGGGCCAGGAGCACCCGACCATGGGCGCCGTGTACTATCGCTTCCAGGCCGGGCTGGTGGGGCTCATTGCCGCCCTCCTGCTGAGCAACCTGGGAAAAACTCGCCTGGAGGTCGCGCCTTTCATCTTTGCCTACTTCTTCTGCGGACTCCTGGCCGTGGCCATCGTGCGCCTGGAGACCATCGCCACCGGCGAGAAGCGCACCTCGCTGGGCGGGTATTGGCTCTCCGTGTTCCTGGTGGTGACCATCACCGTGCTGGGGCTGGGCGGGCTGGCCGCGGCCCTCTTCTCCTACAACACCTTCCAGGCCGTAATCGCCGGGTTCCTGCGGCTACTGCAGCCCGTCTACGACCTGCTGGCGTGGATTTTCATGGCCATCGGCTACGTGCTCTTCCTGATACTTTACGCTATCATTTCCCGGCTGCTGCCCGATACCCCACCGGCTACGCTCACACCCGCGCCCGCCCCCGCGCCCGACCTGCTGGCGGAGTGGCAAAAACAACAAGCCAGACTGGTGATCCTGTCGCCCGCCCTGGTGACGTTCCTCAAGGCGATGGTGCTCATCGCCATCCTGGCCCTGGTTCTGTTTTTGCTGATGCGCACCCTGCGCCGGCGGCGCGTGTTGGGCGCGGGCGGCGTGGAGGAAGTGCGCGAGTCCATCTGGTCGTCGGCGGAGTTTTGGCGCGGGCTGCGTCGCCTCTTCCAGCGTCTGCTCGATCGCCTGCTCGGCCGGCGGCTGGGGGCGCGACCCAGCTACCTATCGCTCCTGAAGAAGGGCGAGGCTTACCGCGCCTCGCTGTCCATTCGCCAGATCTACGCCCGCCTGCTGGCCTGGGCCGCCCAGCACGGCCTGCCCCGCCGTCCAGAAGAAACTCCGTACGAGTATTTAGGCGACCTGCGCCGCGCCCTGCCCGAGGCGACCCCCGACCTGAGAACGATCACGGAGGCTTACGTCCAGGTGCGCTACGGCGACATGCCGGCCAGCGCGGACGAGCTGCGGGCCGTGCGGGAGTCGTGGGAAAGGGTGCACAGAACGGACATGGGGGATAAAGGCGGCAGGGGGGTGCGGGGATGAAGGGATAACAGGGGGAACAAGGGTAGGGCCCTGTCAAAGTCGTTTTGAGAGTCATTGCGAGGAGCATCCCTGCGCCGGCCCGAACGCAGGTGAGGGGGTGGCGAAGGGAGGCGACGAAGCAATCTCCCTCGTTGCGCAACAAAGAGATTGCTTCGCTGCGCTCGCAATGACGCGATGCTGACTTTGACAGGGCCCTAGAACAAGGGTGGGGGGTCTACCAATTTTCGCCCAAACCTGATATAATGTGTCCCAATGTCGGTAGCCCCCGCCGTTGGGGGACACTGAGCCCGGTAGGACAGGTTGCCTAACCTGTCGCCTTGCCGAACAGGTCAGCGACCTGTTCTACAGCAACGCTAATAACCACAAGGAGTACCACGCATGGAACAAATCCGCCGCACCGCCGAGAAAGTCATCGCCAACGTGGAGAAGGTCATCGTGGGCAAGCACGAGGAGGTGACCCTGGCCCTGCTCGCCCTCATCTGCCGGGGCCACGTCCTCATCGAAGACGTGCCTGGCGTGGGCAAGACGATGCTGGCCAAGGCCATCGCCAAGTCTCTCGGCTGTAGCTTCCGCCGCATCCAATTCACCCCGGACCTTCTGCCGTCCGATATTACAGGGGTGGCGATTTTCAACCAGAAGACGCGTGAGTTTGAGTTCCGACCTGGGCCCGTCATGAGCCAGATCGTTCTCACCGACGAGATCAACCGCGCCACCCCCAAGACCCAGTCCGCCCTCCTGGAGGCCATGGAAGAGCGACAGGTCACCGTGGACGGCGTCACCTATCCCATGCCCAAGCCCTTCCTGGTCATGGCCACGCAGAACCCCATCGAGTACGAAGGCACCTTCCCCCTGCCCGAGGCCCAGCTCGACCGTTTCTTGATGCGTGTCTCCCTGGGCTATCCGGCCCAGGCGGACGAGATCACGATCCTCAATCGCCAGCAATACATCCACCCCATCGAGGAACTAGAGCAGGTCGTGACGGTCGAGGAGTTGCTGGCCATCCAGGAGTCCGTCAAGCAGGCCTACCTGGACCCGCTGATCAAGGATTACATTGTGGCCCTGGTCAACGCCACGCGCAACCACCCCGACGTTTACCTGGGGGCCAGTCCCCGTGGCAGCCTGGCGCTGTTCAAGACCGGCCAGGCGCGGGCCTCGCTGGAGAGTCGTGATTACGTCATCCCCGACGACATCAAGGCCATGGCTGAGGTGACCCTGGCCCACCGCATCATTGTCACCCCGGCCGCCCGCATCAAGAACGTCAACCCTCGCGCCGTGGTGAAGGAAATCCTGGACGCCGTGCCCATCCCCGGCATGCGGCCCGGGATGAAGCCGCCTGCCTAGAGCCTCGCCTGCACCGCAAAGCCGACAATATTCACCACGGAGGCACGGAGAGCACAGAGAAAACAATAAAAACTCAGTGTTCTCCGTGCCTCTGTGGTTATCTGGCACCCATTCTCTACCCTGATTCCCTGCTCCCTGATTTCCTGATTCCCTGCATCCTGCATCCTGCATCCTGACCCAGCCATGCTCACCAGCGCCTTGCCATTAGTCCTCATCCTCTTGGCCGCCGCTGTGCTGGCCTGGCGGCTGGGCGCGGCGGCCCGCGTGTACCAGGATGCGCGGGGGCGGCGCTTCCCCGCCCTGCCCGGCCTGGGCTATGCCGCACGCGCCCTCGTCGCCCCAGACGACTACTGGTGGGGTGCTCGCCTGGAGCGCCTGACCCCGGTGGAGCAAACAGCCGCCCTGGGCGAGGCGGCGCGGCGGCTGGGGCTGCAAAGCGTGGCCAACCTGCGCTGTCCCTTGTGCGGGCAGGAGATGGAGAAGGCGCTGGGCGTCTCGCCCACGGGGCAGATCGTGGTGCCGAGGGAGACAACCTGCCCAACCTGCGGCTTCCGGCTGGACGCCTGCCGTCACTGCCAGCATTTTAGGCCGGGGGCGCAGGACGGCGGCGCCGGGCCAGCCTGGGGCGGGATGGCCATGCGCTGGGAAATTGACTACACGCAGGGCGCTTGCCAGCTTTACAAGGAGGCGCGCAGCGTAACCGAGGTCTGCCCACCGGCGATGGCCAACAAGCTGCTGGAGATGGGGCTGGAGTCCGTCAAGGCGCCCAAAGCCATCCCCGATTCCTTCGTGCCGCTGGAAGATTGCCGCACTTTCACCCTGAACGAGGAGGGGCTGCGCCGCTCGGACATCCGCG
>Ga0233423_10000866_pt1 | contig 15427 bp, 12 predicted proteins | sample Watercolumn_Mata_FD_180713 | JGI IMG/M metagenome (GOLD analysis project Ga0233423, IMG submission 180713) | Freshwater microbial communities from Lake Matano, South Sulawesi, Indonesia - Watercolumn_Matano_2014_112_MG | ecosystem: Environmental > Aquatic > Freshwater > Lake | place: Indonesia...
CCTGCCGAGTATGCCGACTGGTCGGCGGCGGCGGAGAACGCCGCCAGCCAGCTCACCAAGTTCGGCCTCAAGACCACCATGCGCGGTGTCCAGTTCCAGCAGTACATCAACGAGGTAGACGGCCAGAAGTTCACCATGGCCATCTACGGCTGGGGCGCTGGTAATCCACACCCCCACTTCTCCTTCGTGGCCGACCTCTTCACCCACAACTACGTTTCCAGCACCATCGGCAAGGGGCAGAACTTCCCCATGAAGCAGAAGCTGGCCGATGGCACGGAGATAGACTTTCAGCAGTTGGTGGTCAGCTCGGCGGAGGGTCTGGACGAGGCGGCACAGAAGCAGAAGGTCACCACCGTCGCCCTGGCCTTCAACCAGTTGCTGCCCATCGTGCCGCTCTGGGAGCGCTACGGCAACAACCCGGCCCTGGAGACCCGCATCACGGGCTGGCCGGCAGCAGGTGACCCCGTCTACCGTAACAGCCCCTACATGGATTCTTTCACCGTCCTGATGATCCTGGATGGGAGGCTGAAGCCGAAGTAGGGGGTGTAGGTAGACAAGGGATAAGTAGACAAGGGACAAGTAGCAAGGGGCTGGCGTGCCGCGCGTGTGCGCAAGCCCAGACTTGTATGGCTGATGAGCAAGAAAAGCAAACCAAAAAAGCACAAAGCACCAAAGATTGATCGGCGCGTGCTGACCCGTCCTCGCCTGGACGCCCTGTTCGACCGCCAGGCGCGTGGCGAGCTGGACGACGATGGGCTGCAGGCCGGCCTACAGGCACTCATGGCCGAGGTCGGCCACGGCCCGGTGCTGGACGCCCTGGTCACCCGCCTGGAAAGCAAGTCCGAGGTGGAGCAGGAAGCGTTGCTGACCATCCTGCCGCGCCTGCGCCGGCCGGAGGTGATTGACTACCTCTGGCAGTTGGTGAAACAGCCGCGCCGGTTATCGGTAGGAGCCAAGATGGCCACCCTGACCGTCCTGAACCAAATGGGCGAGGACGTAGACGTCACTGACCCCGGCCGCTATTTCTCCCCAAGCGACATCAGGCCCGGCGATCTCCGGTCCGCGCAAGACGTGTTCCGTATGGGAATGCGCGGCCTGGCTCGCTCTCTGCGCCAATCACGCGACCCCATCGAGGTGGAGGTCTTCATGCACCGCATCAACCGCATGCCCGAGGAGGCGCTAGGGGGCGAAGATATCCTGCTGGATCTGGTGCGGAACGCCGAGAGCGGGGCCACTGACCTGGAAGCCGATTTGCTGTACGCCCTGGCGCACACCACGCCCTTTCCCAGGGTGCAACAGGCCACCGAGCGCGCCCTCACCCGCCTGGCTGCACTCGGTATCAAGCCGATCACCCGCGCCGTCCTTGACCTGGGTCAGGAGCGGTTCTATGCTGCTTACATGACCGACCCCGACCACCCCTGGCAGCAAAGCGTGGCTGTCGCCTGGGAACGGGCCGGGGGCGTCATCCAGGCGCTGGTTTTCCTGATTGACTTTGGGTTCCCGTGGCTCGGCGCGATTAAAGATATGTACCCCACCCGCGGCCTGACGCCCAGCCAGTTTCAGAGCGAGTTTGTCGACCGACAGGCGCAGCGCATGGGCGAACGATTGTATCGCGTGCGTCTGGCACGCGCCCAGGCCACTATCGCCACCGCCGTCGAGGCTAACCGGACTTCTAAAACACCTCTACCCCAAGAGTTCCAGGAGTTCCGCCATCTCGTCGAACGCTGGGTGCTGCACCCACCCGCAGCCGCCATCTCCTCCGATGCCACGCGCGATGAGCTGGGCGACCGGCCACTGGTTCCCGATCGCAGCGACCGGCCGATCTTGGTAGATATGCGTGACCTCACCCGCAGGAGCAGGCCTAAAATCAAGTAACTGTTCAGGAGATAACTTCCCATGTCAAACTTAGCAGCGATGTCGTTAAAAGCATTCTGGGAGGCAGTAGAGCAACGGTTAGCGGCGTTTTCCGCTGATGAGCTCCGCGCCGTCCTGCGCGCCATGGCCCAGGAGACGCCACCGACGGAACGCCAGGAGTTCCTCGCTAAATTGCAGCCGATGGCGAAAGGGGCCGACGTTGTCCAACAGGTACTGCAACAGGAGGATTTGCTGGCGGACATTGCTGACCTCAAGCAAGAGGTCGAAGAGGAGATGGAGCAGGCAGACGATTGGGAGGAGCAGCATGGATGGGAAGGGGAAGAGTATGACGAAGAGGACAGTCTGGGACCTTACAGTGACTTTGTGGAACCGCTGGCCGATTTGTTTGACCGGACGAACGCCGTTTTCGACTATGGCAACTTTGCCCTGGCCCGCGCCGCCTACCCCGAATTGTTCGCCATTTTGGAACTCGAAGATGACTATGGCCGTGGGTTGAGCGCCGAGGACCTGAAGAGCGTGGACATCGCTGAAGCCCGCGCTCGCTACCTGCGTGTGGTTTACGAGACCGAAACGCCCGCGCCCCGTCCCCAGGTGCTGTTCGAGCAGATGCGGCGGGCGCAGTCCTGGCTCGCCAGACCGCGCCTGGCGCTAGAGGGCATCATCCAGATCTCCCCCAAACCGCTGCCCGACCAGGATCGCTTCCTCAGGGACTGGATTGCCTTCCTGCGGGAACAGAGCGGTGGTGATGCCGATGGCTGGCTGCGGGAGGCGATTCGTCTAGCCCAAGGCACGCCGGGGCTGGCAGAACTGGCGCGTGCAGAGGGGCAGAAGCGCCCGCGAGCGTATCTGGACTGGTTTGCGGCGCTGGAGCAGGAGGATAAACACCGTGAGGTTCTCGTTGCCGCCCAAGAAGCTCTGCAGACGCTTCCCACTCGACTCCCCATCCGTGCCGCCATCGCCGACCACCTGTGTATTGCTGCGGCCAAGCTGGGCGAGACAGAAACCCTGCGCGCTGGGCGGTGGGAGGCGTTCGTCGCCAAACCGAGCCTTGTGCGCCTCCTTGACCTGTGGGACGCCGCTCCCAGCGGCCAGGAACAGACGGGGCTGATGCAGCAAGCTGCCCAGCACGCGCAGAGCTACCTCGCCCATCCACCCGGCCGCCAAGAGACGATGGGAATATGGGAGATCGGGGATAACCTGGAGGCACCAGGTTTGATTGACAAGTCTGTTCTCGCCCATGCTTACCTGTTCGCTGAAGAGTGGGAGGCAGCACACCAACTTGCTGCTCGTGAGGAAGTGTTGGGATGGAGCAGCAGCAGCAATCCACAGGGGCTGGTCGTGCCGTCCTTCCTCGTGCTGCTGTCTGGCCGGCGACCTGACGCTCTGCCGCCGAACCTGGGGCAGCTCTGGCGGCAGGGCCTGCAAAACAGCGTGGGCTTCGGCTATACGGGCGAGGGTACGCTTACACGGTTGGAGCGGGCCTACACGGCGAGGCTTTCCACGGTGTCTTGGAGTCGCGACAGGCAGGAGCGATTTCTCGCCTGGTGTCTGGACGTGGCGCAGCGGCGAGTGGACGCCATCGTGGGTAACCAGCACCGGGGCAGCTACGATAAAGCCGCCGTGCTGATTGTCGCCTGTGCAGAGGTACTACGGCTGCGTGGAGATGTCAGAGGAGCGGAGGCGCTGCTGGACGATGTGCGCAATCGCTTCCCCCGCCACCGCTCCTTTCAAGCAGAGTTGAAAGTGGCAACCCGGCTGACCTGACCCCCCTTTTCTGAGTTGGGGAGCAGGGGTGCAGCAGTTATGCTCCCTGCCTCCGCCCCCCATTCCCCTGCATGGTGCGAGTGACCTGGCGCAACAGCCTGGAAAGGCGCGGGCTGAAACTGCCTGCTCGGGCTGGGGTGAGTAGGAAGTGGCCGATCTCAATACAAGGAGGACTTATGCACGTCTACGAGGCCTTGCAAGAGAAGCTGAACACCAATCCCCTGGGTGCACCCAAGCGGGCGGAGTTCCTGGAGATCCTGCGCACCCTCTTCACGCCCGAAGAGGCGGAACTGGCTCTCCACCTCCCCTTCACACCCCAACGGGCCAGGGAGATCGCCGCTGCTCTGGGGCGACCAGAGGAAGAGATAATCCGCCTCTGCGAGCAGATGGCCGATAAAACCCTGGTCTACGCCTACGAGACCCACGGCGAGAAGGTATACATGCTCTTCCCCACCGCCCCAGGGCTCTTTGAGTTCCCCTTCATGAAGAACGCCGTCAGCCCCGGCTCGCTGCCCATCAACTTTGCGCACCTGGCGCAGCTCTGGTGGCAGTACTACGAAGACGGCTGGGGACTGGAGATGGGCAACTCCCCCACCCACGCGGCCCGCGTCATCCCCGTGCAGCAGGCCATCTCTACCACCCTGCATGTCATGCCTTACGAAGAGGCCGCCCACTACGTCCAGACCAGCAAGTACGTGGCCATCTCCGATTGTCCCTGCCGGGTGACCCAGAAGAAGTGCGACAAGCCGGTAGACGTCTGCATGGTCTTCGGCTACGGGGCCAAGTATCTGGCCGAGCGGGGGGCGGCCAGGCTGGTCACAGCAGCAGAGGCCATGCAAACCCTGCAACGGGCGGACGAGGCAGGGCTGGTGCACTGCGCCACCAACACCCGGGACAGGGTGGACTACATTTGCAACTGCTGCCCCTGTTGTTGTGGCATCCTGGGCGTGGCCACGCGGCTCAAAGGCGCCGTCTCTCGACCCGAATCCAACTTCTACTCCACCATTCAGGCCGATAACTGCACGGCCTGCGGCGTCTGCGTCGATCGTTGCCCGATGGGGGCGATCACCCTGGATGACGTGGCCGTGGTTGACCAGGCCCTCTGCATCGGCTGCGGCCTCTGTGTTTCCGGCTGCGATTTTGAAGCGGCGATCCTGGTGCGCAAGGCCGACAGCGTGGAACCCCCGGCAGACATCCGCGAGCTGATGGGCATCCTGGCCACCGAGAAGGGCCGCGCCGAGGCTTTCATGCAGAATCTGACCGCCACATAGGAGTGACCAGGATGAAGAAAGGCATCAATCGCTGGTGCTTCCCCGCCGACTGGCCAGCCCGCCGTTGCCTGGAGGTGGCGGCGCAGGCTGGCTTCGAAGGCGTGGAGTTCAACTTGGCCGAGGAGGGCGAGCTGACCCTGCAGACATCGGCGCAGGCCTGGCGCGACCTGGCCGCCCAGGCCCACAGCCTGGGGCTGGCCCTGCCTTCGATCAGCACGGCCTTGCACTGGAAGTATCCCCTCACCGCCAACGAGGCGGCCACGCGGGCCAAAGGCCAGGAGGTCGTGCGGGGCATGGCGGAGGCGGCGGCCGCCGTCGGCGCCGATACCGTCCTGGTGGTGCCCGGCCTGGTGACTGCTGACGTGGACTACCAGACGGCCTACGGGCGAGCGCAGGAGGCGCTGGCCAGTCTGGCGCCCCTGGCGGGCGAGCACGGCGTGGCCATCGGCGTGGAGAATGTGTGGAACAAGTTCCTGCTCAGCCCCCTGGAATTCGCCCGCTTCCTGGACGAGATCGGCAGCCCCTGGGTGAAGGCTTACCTCGACGTGGGCAACGTCCTGGTGAGCGGTTACCCGGAGCAGTGGATTCGCATTTTGGGGCCGCGCATCGCCAAAATCCACGTCAAGGACTTCTCCACGGCGGTGGGCAACATCACCGGCTTCGTGCCGCTGCTGGCGGGTGATGTGCCCTGGCCGGCGGTGGTGGCCGCCCTGCGGGCCGTCGGTTATGACGGCTGGCTTACAGCGGAGCTGGCGCCGTATCGGCACGCGCCCGAGCGGTTGGTGTACGAAACGGCAGCAGCACTCAACCGCATTATGCAGGTAGACAAGTAACCAAGGAAACAAAGAGCAAGAGGCAGGAAGCAGGAAGCAGGAGGCAAGGAGGAGATGATTCTATGATCCGAGTCGGCATTATTGGGGCGGGGATGGTGGGCAGTGCCCACGCCAACGCCTACACTAGGCTGCCCCAGGCCCAGGTGGTGGCCGTGGCCGACCTGCAGGCCGAGCGGGCGGAGGCCATCGCTGAGCACTTTAGGGCGCGGGCTTTTGCCACCATGGCCGATTTACTGGCCGGGGCAGAGGTAGACATGGTAGACATTTGTCTGCCCACTCCCCTGCACGCCGAGCACACCATCGCCGCCCTGGCCGCCAGCAAGCACGTGCTCTGCGAGAAGCCCATGGCTCGTAATCTGGCCGACGCCAGGCGTATGCTGCAGGCCGCCCGCCACGCTCGCACCAAGTTCATGATCGCCCACGTGGTGCGCTTCTTCCCGGAGTACGCCCGGGCCTACGAGCTGTTGCGGCAGGACGCCATCGGCGAGGTGAAGGTGGCGCGTACCCTGCGTGGCGGCATCTTCCCCTCCTGGAGCTCCGGCAATTGGCTGGGCGATTTTGCCCAGTCGGGCGGCGTGGTGCTGGACACCGCCTGCCACGACTTTGATTGGCTGCGCTGGTGCTTCGGCGAGGTGGCGCGGGTGTTCGCCCGTGGCCTGGTGCACCAGACCCTGCCCCAGCAGCGCGACCATTCGTTCACCCTGCTGCGCTTCCAGAGCGGCCTGATCGCCCACGTGGAGGCCACCTGGGCCCTGCCCCCGGGCGGGCCGTTCCTCACCAAGGTGGAGCTGGCCGGCACCAAGGGGCTGATGGCCTTTGACAACCAGACCAGCATGCCTATCCAGGGCTATTGGCAGGGCAGCAACGGCTCGTCCAACACTATTCCGGAGAGCCCGGTGGCCGTGGGGCCGTTCCAGGCCGAGATCGCCCACTTCTTGCAGTGCATCGAGCAGGACAAGCCGCCCCTGGTCACGCCAGAGGATGCCCTCGCCGCCCTACAGATTTCGCTCGCTGCGCTGGAATCTATAGAAACAGGTCAGGTGGTGACGATAAAGGGAGGTGGCCAATGATACGCTTCGGCATCATCAGCTTCGCCCACCTGCACGCACGCAGCTACGCCCGTTGCCTGACGAGTATGCCGGAAGCCCGCCTGGTGGCCCTCGCCGACGACGATACCGAGCGAGGCCAGGCGATGGCCGCCCAGTTCGGCGTGCCCTGGCACCAGAACTACGGCGAGCTTCTGGCCCGGGACGACGTGGACGCCGTCATCGTCACCACGCCCAACGCCAAGCACACCGTGGCCACCCTTGCTGCGGCGATAGCGGGCAAGCACGTCCTCTGCGAGAAGCCTCTGGCCACCACCCTGGACGACGGCCGGATGATGATCGCCGCCTGCCAGCGGGCTGGCGTGGCCCTGGGCACCGCCTTCCCCTGCCGCTACATCCCGGCGGTGGTGCGAGTCAAGGAGCAGATTGACCAGGGCCGGGCGGGCAAGATTCTGGCCATCAGCGGCACCAATCACGGCACCATGCCCCCCGGCTGGTTCCTGGACAAGTCGCTCTCTGGCGGCGGGGCCGTGATTGACCACACCGTCCACGTCGCCGATTTGATCCGCTGGCTCACCGGCGCGGAGTTCGCCGCGGTCTACGCCGAAATAGACACCCTGCTCCACGACGTGCCCATTGACGACGTGGGCTTGCTGAGCTTTACGCTCACCGATGGGACGATCTGCACCCTGGACACCAGTTGGAGCCGCCTGCCGCACTTCCCCACCTGGGGCGACGTGACCCTGAGCATCGTGGGCGATGGTGGTGTGGTGAACGTAGATTCCTTCAACCAGAAGATCGCCCTGTACACCGAGGAGCCACGCACAGCCTGGGTGCACTGGGGCAGCGACATGGACTACCTGATGCTGCAGGACTTCGCCCGGCGGGTGAGTCGTGGGGAGCCGCCGCTGGCCACCGGCGAGGATGGCCTACGGGCGCTGGAACTGGCCCTGGGGGCCTACCGCTCCGCCGCCGCGGGCCGCCCCGTGCGCCTGCCGCTGGAATAGCCTTGCGAAGTTTGCCGTAAGGCAGTGCCCGTGGCCTGCCGCCCAGGTATTGGAGAACAGGACGGCGGGCGCCGCGCCCGCCCTACGGCCTGTCACTCTGAGCGTAGCGAAGAGTCTCGCTCCCACATGGGCTGAGATGCTTCGCTGCGCTCAGAATGACATTCAACCATGAAACGACCGAAACAGAACGCTCGCCGCGGCCTGGGGGCGCGGGGTGAGCTGCTCGCCGCTGAGCACCTGCGCCGGCGGGGCTATCGCCTCCTGGCCACCAACTGGCGCACGGCGGCGGGCGAGATTGACATCATCGCCCAGGACGGCGACACGCTGGTCTTCGTGGAGGTGCGCACCCGGCGCGGCACCGGCTTTGGCTCGCCAGAGGAATCGGTGACGGCGGCCAAGCAGGCCAAGCTTATCGAGCTGGCGGAGGCCTATCGGCAGGAGCATCCGGAAGCGCCCGAGGCCTGGCGGATTGACGTGGTGGCCGTGGAGTTGACCCCCCAGGGGCAGTTGGTGCGCGTGGACGTGCTCCAGAACGCCGTGGAGGCGTAGGGTCTATCCGAGAACCTTGCGAAGGTTTCGAAACCTTCGCAAGGATTATGGTATGGTAAGGAGGTTTCACACATGCCAGAATGGCTGAGTTACCTGGTGCAGGGGTGGCCGTGGTTTATCTATCCCATCGCCCTGGGGCTGGCCCTGGTGGTGGCGTATTGGGCGAGTCGGCAGTTCGTCTTCAAGGAGACGACAGGAACTGGCGCACCGCTCGGGCTGGCCTGGCCACGCCCAGCGATCTTCCTGGCCTTTTTCGCCCTCGTCTACTTGTTGCTGGCTTCTCTTCTGCGCGGTGCCTACGAGATAATCGTGATCTGGGTGCAGGCAGCCAGGCCGGAATTGACGATGCAGCCCCCCGGTAAGATCAACTTCGTCATAATCGTGGTCATAGACCTGCTGGTCATCTTCCTCGGGGCCATCGTGATGCTACTCGCCGTCCGCCTGCGTGCCGCAGCCCCCAGCGAAGGGGCAGACGAGGAGGCTGAAGCCGAGGCGGAGGGTGACGAGTAGGCAAGTAGGCAAGGAAAGAGTAGACAAGTAGGCAAGTAAGCAAGTAGACAAGTAGCAAGTCAATAAGGGCAGACAGCCCCTGGCTACTTGTCTACTTTCGCCTTGTCTACTTTCGACTGGTCTACTTACCTCCCCTGGCGTATCCTTTCCCGCCTGGCGGTGTTATAACTGGCGACAAACCCCCAAACCTGTCAGGTCGCGCAGACCTGACAGGTTTGGGGATAATGGAGGCCGACTCATGGATAATTCCCGCCGTGTGGTTGTGACCGGGGTGGGGATGATCACGCCCGTGGGGCTGGATGTGCCCACGAGCTGGGCGGCGCTGGTGGCCGGCAAGTCCGGCGCCGGCCGCATCAGCCGCTTCGATCCTTCGCCCTTTGAGGTGCAGATCGCCTGTGAGGTCAAGGGCTTCGACCCCGCCGCGCACCTGGACTACAAGGAGGCGCGGCGCATGGATCGTTTCTGCCAGTTCGCCATGGTTGCGGTCAAGGAGGCCATGGCGGACAGCGGGCTGGCCATCAATGCGGCCAACGCCGAGCGCGTGGGGGTGATCATCGGCTCCGGCATCGGTGGCATCGCCACCATCCTGGACGCCGTGAAGGTCATGGAGACCCGTGGCCCCAGTCGCGTCGGCCCCTTCGCCGTGCCTATGCTGATGGCGGACATCGCCGCCGGGCAGGTGGCCATCACCTACGGCGCTAAGGGTCCCAATCACGCTGTAGTCGCCGCCTGCGCCACCGGCACGATAGTCATCGGCGAGGCGGCCATGTGCATTCGCCACGGTCTGGCCGAGGCCATGATCTGCGGCGGGAGCGAGGCGGCCATCGTGCCCATCGCCCTGGGCGGTCTGGGGAACATGGGCGCTCTCTCCAAGCGCAATGACGAGCCGGAGAAGGCCAGCCGTCCTTTCGACCGCGACCGTGATGGCTTCGTCATGGGCGAGGGAGCGGGCATCATGGTGCTGGAGCGGCTGGACCACGCCCTGGCCCGCGGGGCGCACATCTACGGCGAGGTCGCCGGCTACGGCGCTACTGCCGATGCCTTCCACATCACGGCGCCGGCGGAGGGCGGCGAGGGGGCGGCGCGGGCCATGAAAATCGCCCTGGAGCAGGCGGGGCTGGCCCCTGAAGAGGTGGATTATCTCAACGCCCACGGCACGTCCACCGCCCTCAACGACGTCAGCGAGACCCAGGCCATCAAGACGGTGCTGGGGAAGCACGCCTATCGGGTGGCTATCAGCTCCACCAAATCCATGGTCGGCCATCTGATGGGGGCAGCGGGGGTGGTAGAAGGGATTGCCACCCTGCTGACGCTGCGCGACGGTGTTATCCACCCCACCATCAACCTGGACAACCCCGATCCGCAGTGCGATCTGGACTACGTGCCGCACGTGGCCCGCCAGGCGCCGGTGCACGTGGCCATGTCCAACTCCTTTGGCTTTGGCGGGCACAACGCCTGCGTGGTGTTCCGCCGGGTCTGATGGCCAGGTGGAGTATTTTAACCACCAAGGCACCAAGACACGAAGGTTTGTGGGCTTCCCAGGGTCAAAAAAACGAGCGGTGGAGAACTCCACCGCTCGCCCGCGTCTAGGGACTGGCTCGCTGGATGGGGACAGAGACGTCCCTACTTGGATTCGCTGATGACCTTGTTGGCCTTGGCCGCCGCATCGTCCATGGCCGCCTTGGGCGTCATCATGCCAGAGATTACTGATTGCCAGGCGTTCTCCAGGATCGTGCGGGTGTCCTGCCAGCCGGGGATGTTGGGCTCAGGCACGGAGTACGGCACGATGTCGAACGACTGCTTGGCGATGGGGTCCTTCGCCCAGTAGGCTATCAGGTCAGCGTTCTGGGCCGCCGACTTGCGGATGGGCATGTAGGCGGAGGTGATGGACCACTTCACGCTCTGCGACGTATCCGTGAACCACTTGACGAACTCCCAGGCCGCCATCTGCTTGAGCGGGGTGGATTTCATGATGGCGATGTTAGCGCCGTACATGACCGTGACCGGCTTCTTGGGATCACTCTGGGGGATAATCACGTGGCCCCACTTGAAGGTCTCCGGCTTCTTGCCCTTGTCGGTGATGATGTCCCGCAGGTAGGGGCGAGAGGTGGAGGAGGCGAAGTAGAAGCACAGCTTGCCGGCGGCGAAGTCGTTCTGCCAGTCCGTGCCTTTGCTCAAGAAGGTATTGCCAGCTTTGATCAGGCGATCAACCATGGCCATCACGTCCACGCCCGGCTGCTCGTTGAAGCGCACGCCGCTGTTATCGTCCTTGAGCAGCTTGCCGCCCCGGGAGTAGATCATGCCATCAATGGTCGAGGCGGCGCTGGCCTCAAACTCCAGGCCCCAGACGGTGTTCTTGCCATCTGGCCCTTTCTGGGCGCACTTGTTCACGGCCTGCTCAAACTCGTCCCAGGTGTAAGGCTCAGCCGTGGTCGGCACGCGCACCCCGGCCTTCTTCAGCAGATCCTCGTTGTACCACAGGCCCAACACGCTCTTGGTGAAAGGCCAGGAGAGCATCTTGTTGCCGTAGGCCGGATACTTGTTGGTGGCGATGTAGCCCGGAAGGATATCGTCAAAGCTCTCCTTGGGCAGCTTGTTCACGTATTCGTCTAGTTCTGCCACCGCCTTGGCCTTCATGTAGTCGGCGATCTGGCTCTCATAAGCCACCACGAGCTCGGGATAGCTGCCGGCCTGGATGGCCGCCAGCATCTTCTGATAGAGCTGGGTGTAGTTGCCCTGGTACTCCAGCTTGACGGTGATGCGCTTACCTTTGGTGCTGTTGAAGGTATCGGCCATCTCCTGCAACGCCTTCTGGTTGGCGCTGCCGTCCGGCTGGGTGTGCCAGAAGATCAGGTTAACGTCCTCTTTGCCGAGCTGGGGGCCGGCAGGTGTAGGCGTAGGAGCCGGGCCGCACCCACTGACTAGCGAGGTCAGCAGGCCGGCCAGAATAACCAGGATCAGGATCTTCTTCATTGTTTTCTCTCCTTTGTTTTAGTGCAGGCCGTTGGTAGTCTCAGTAGATCATGAATCTGGCTCGTAGTGGGCGCTTGAGCGCCTGAAAGCGCACTACAAGTGCGCACTACGAACCCGAACTGTGATCTGCTGAGTCTGGCTACACAACTGCTCTGCCCTCCGCCACCATCTTCGGCGGCAGTGATACCGTGATGCGCAGAAACTCGAGCGGCGCAACCACCTCCTCTCCGAATCCAGGTACATTCAGGCCTGTTCAGCACGACGCTTGTCACTGGGCGGCTCTCACCCTTTGATGCCCGTACGGGCGATGCCTTCCACAAACTGCTTCTGGGCAAAGAGAAACATGATGACGATGGGTAAAACGGCCAGGGTGGCCGCGGCCATCATCAGGTTCCACTCCGAGCCGGCCTCGCCCTGAAAGGCGGTCAAACCGACCTGGATGGGGCGCATGTTCTTGCTGGATGTGACGATAATCGGCCAGAGCAGCGAGTTCCAACTACCAAGGAAGCTGAAGATGCCCACGCTGATGATGGCCGGTACGGCCAGGGGGACGGCCACCTTCCACAGGAATTGGAAATGCGTGCCGCCGTCCAGTAAGGTGGCCTCGTAGAGCTCCTTGGGCATGCTCAAGAAGAACTGACGCAAGAGGAAGATCGCAAAGACGCTGGCCGTCCAGGGGATGATCAAGGCGGCATAGGTGTTGTACCAGCCCAGGGTCTTGATGATCAGGAAGTCTGGGATCAGCGTGACCTCAAAGGGGATCATCATGGTAGCCAGGAACATGATGAAGAGGATGTCTTTGCCGAAAAAACGCAAGCGGGCGAAGGCGTAGGCCGCCAGGATGGAAGTCATGATCGTCCCGGCGGTGCAACTGCCGGCCATGAAGATGCTGTTAGCAAAGTAGCGCGGGAAGGGGGCCTGATTCCACGCCTCCACGAAGTTATCTGCTCGCCACACGGAGGGTATAAGGGTGGGTGGGATAGTAATGGCCTCCATCAGCGATTTGAAGGCGGTAGTGACCATCCAGTAGAAGGGGAAGAACATAATGATCGCCCCGCCGATGAGCAGCAAATAGATAAGCACCCTACCCGCCAGGTGCAATATCCGCAAGGGCCAGGTTGCTTGGCGTTTCATCTTCCTCTCCTCTCCAATGCGACGATTGGTTGTGCCCTGCCCGGACGAGAACCAGCTCTCGCCTTCGTTACCGACTGTGGACTGAGGGCTGCGGACTCTGAACTATTCATAGACTACCCTTCCCTCCGCTGTGCGGAATTGCAGGACAGTCAGCAGCAGGATGATGGCAAAGAGCACAAAGGCAGTGGCGGCGGCATAGCCCATCTTGGGGTTGCCGGCCAGGAAGGCGGTGTTGACCACGTAAACCGTAATAGTGCGCGTGGTATCCAGCGGACCACCGGCCGGGCCATTGCGGATGGTCATGGCGTAGATCTGGTTGAAGGCCTGGAAAGAACGAATGATGGAGATGATCAACAGGAAGAAGGTGGTCGGCGAAAGTAGCGGGAAGGTGATACGGCTGAAGACCTGCCATTCATTGGCGCCGTCAATGCGGGCTGCCTCGTGCAGTTCCCGGTTGATGTTGCCCAGGCCAGCCAGGAAGATGATCATGTTGAAGCCGAGAGAGCTCCAGATGGTCATGATGATGATGGAGACCAGGGCCAGGCTAGGCCCCGCCGCCCACCCTGGCAGCGTAAGACCCCAGTTTCTAGTGATGAGGGTAAAGATGCCGTAGGGTTCCAGGAGCCATTTCTGGGGGGCGATGCCGATCACTTCCAGGAAGTAGTTGAGGACGCCGTACTGGCTATTGAAAATCCAGCCCCAAACCACGGCCGCGGCTACCACCGAGGTGATGTTGGGCAGGAAGTAGATGGTGCGGAAGATGCCCCGGCCTTTGATGTTCTGGAACAGCAGCACAGCCACGCCCAGGGAAATGGCCAAGGCCAGGGGCACAGTGCCGATGACGAACCACAGCGTCACCGTCAGTGCTTTCCAGAAGTCGGCGTCAGTAGCCAGGCGAATGTAATTGTCCAGGCCGACAAATCGTTCCTGGAGAATGCCCCATTTGTTCAGGCTGACGTAGAAAGCGTAGAAGATCGGGAGGAAGTGGAAGAGGGTGATGATCACCGTAGCGGGTAGCAGGTACAGATAGGCTGTGCCGGTCTCCCGCCAGTACTTTCTCCTGGCCGCCCCGGAGAGGCCCTGCAGGTCTTTGAAGAGCAGGTCCTTGAGTCTGGACATTCCTGACCTCCTGCTGTGTGGGTGCGTGGTCTGTCCCGGAACAGGTTCATTATAGCAAATGCCGTCTGGCGCGTCAAGAGACTTGACTTTTGCCGCCGGATGTGCTACAATCCGGCCAGATCAAGCAAAGACGCTGAACAAGAGGAGTAGGTAGCTCAGGCTGGACAGAGAAGAGGGGGCCACCGGGTGTAAGCCTCCCGCACAGCGCCGCTACCGAAGGTCGCTTGGGAGTCGGTTGGCTGAGGGCTTAGGCCGATTTTCGATTGCCCGATTTCTGATTGGCGATTTGGCGCTTGATGCTCGCCCAAGCGTCAATCCAAAATCGCCAAGCGAAAATCGCCGCCGTAGGTCAACACGGGAAAGCCCGTTACAGCTAACGAGTGGGCAGTAGCCCGATCGGCTATCTGCCAACCAAGGTGGTACCACGCGAGCCCCGCGTCCTGGCGACGCGGGGCGTTTTGTTTTCAGGAGGACAGCCATGCTCTGGTGGCAAGAGTTCTTTGACGAGCACTACTTTGACCTGTACGACCTGTATCTGACGCCGGAACGCACAGCGCGGGAGGTGGAGGGCGTGCTCCAGATCCTGGCCCTGCCGCCCGGAGCTAAGGTGCTCGACCTGTGCTGCGGCCACGGGCGCCACACTATCCCCCTGGCCCAGGCCGGCTATCAGGTCACTGGGCTGGATCTCTCAGAAGTGTTCCTGAGGCGGGCGCGGCAGGATGCTGCGGCGGCCGGCGTCGAGATTACCTGGGTGCAGCGGGACATGCGCGACATCCCCTTCCAGGACGAGTTCGACGCCATCGTCAACCTGTTCACTGCCTTTGGCTACTTCGACGATGAGGCGGAGAACCAGAAGGTGCTGCAGGCGGTGGCACGAGCCCTGAAGCCGGGCGGTCGCTTCCTCATTGACGTGATCAATCGCGATTATCTGGCCAAGGTCTTTCTGCCCCGCGATTGGGAGCGCCTGGGCGAGATGCTGGTCTGGCGCGAGCGCTCATTCGATTCGATCGCCGGGCGCAGCATGGAGATCATGCACTGGGAGAAGGACGGCGTGCGCCAGACCCGTAGCAACAATCTGCGGGTGTACACGGCCACAGAGCTGACAAGGATGCTGGCCGCCGCCGGTTTGCGCCTGGTCAAGGCTTACGGCGGCCTGGACGGCTCAGAGCTGGCCTTTGGCTCCCGGCGGCTCACCCTGCTGGCGGAGAAGCCTAGGGCCCTGTCAAAGTCAGCATCGCGTCATTGCGAGCGAAGCGAAGCAATCTCTTTGTTGCGCAACGAGGGAGATTGCTTCGTCGCCTCCCTTCGCCGCCCCCTCACTGCGTTCAGGCCGGCGAAGGGATGCT
>Ga0233423_10000867_pt1 | contig 15424 bp, 17 predicted proteins | sample Watercolumn_Mata_FD_180713 | JGI IMG/M metagenome (GOLD analysis project Ga0233423, IMG submission 180713) | Freshwater microbial communities from Lake Matano, South Sulawesi, Indonesia - Watercolumn_Matano_2014_112_MG | ecosystem: Environmental > Aquatic > Freshwater > Lake | place: Indonesia...
GGGTCGATCGTCATTGACGGTCGGCCCTCGTTTCTTTTTTGGGAATGCATACGCACCCCAGTAGTAAGTAAGGTTTAAAGAAAAAGGATCAAAGAATGAAGACAACCATTATAGTGATCGTCCTGATCGTCGCTGTAATTGTCATCGCCAAGATCATCGCCACCAGGCGTGCTCGCAAAAAGGCTGAGGCTGAGGCGTCCGCCGGCTCCGGCAACAAGGGTGGCAATATCTTTGCGGCGGCCTCCGGCACCACCGGCGATGCCGCCTCCCAGTCCAACGCAGCGTCGGCCTCGCTCCTCGAGCTTCAGGCGGAGCCTGCCCCTGAGCCCGAACCGGAGCCCGAACCGACCGTGACAGATCTCATAAAAGAAGCAGACGAACATCTCGCGCAATTTGCCTACGACGATGCGGCCGACTCTCTCGAATCCGCGCTCGAACTCGCCATCCAGAACGATGGTGCCGACTCGATCGTGGTCGCGCAGATCCTGCTCAAATTGCAGCAAGCCCTGCAATCGCGCGACAACGACGACGAAGAAAGCATCGAGAGCCTCGAAGGCCGCCGCGCTCTCGCCATCATCGTCGGCGCGCACGGGCCGTTTTCGGCTGAGGCCAAGCCGGCTATCGAACGCGTGATCTCGTGCTACTTGCTGCTCGGCAAGCAGAGCGAGGCCGATGCGCTGATGCGACGTCATCGTCAGATCGACGATATCGCGTCGCTGTATGCCGACTCGCCGCGCGACTTTGTGCTCGGCTTTGGCATCGCGTTTGGCGAAAGTCCCGACACCGATGCCGATGACGCCATCTCGTCCCTAGACGATCTGATCAATACGATCAGGCAGGACAAGGGTCGCGAAGCAGTCGAGCTCATCGAGCCCCTGCGCCGTCTCGGTCGTGCTACCCAGGCGCGCGACTGGCGTGATACCAACAGCGATGGCGAGACCTATACCGATCCGGCGACGCTGTTTCAGCTCGCGCTGTCGATCGCCTATTTGCAGTATGGCCCTACCGACCGGCGCCTGGTGCCGATCTACAACGATCTGGCGGCCTTTTGGGATCAGGCGGGCGATCACTTTAAGGCGGATGGATACGTCAATCAGATCCGCTCCATTTTGACCGCTTAGCTTTGACTATGGCTTAAGTTTAGGGCCGGGATGACGATAGACCCAATGATCCGCACCGCTGTGCTTACGCAAGGCGGCGCTCAATCATTGGGTCTACTCGTCAATCTGACAAAAAAATTTTGCGTGTAGAGCAAAGCGACGCGTTTTTTTAAAAACCCAATTCGGAGTAGACCGGTCTAATACATGCGACATTTCTTGTCGCGATGTCCTTGCTGAGGCACGCAGATTGGATGTGAAAGTGCCCAGGTTGGAGAGTGCGGCCATGCTGTTTGAAGCGGGCTAAATAGCTCAAGGAGTGGATGATCAATCAACCAGGATTTGGAAAGGCGAATGCCACTCCGGATACTCGACACTGCTGCCGATTATCTGAGGGTGTCGCATCTGAGCAAAATGCAATGTACGAGAGACTAAGGCCATTCGTTTTCGCATCTCGACATTTGATATCTCGGTCTCCGGCCGCAATATAAACTGGTACTCCTGTCGAGGGCTCAATCTCCTGGCGTGCGAAGACTTTATCTCCTCATCAATATACTGTTCAAATTTGTCTATAGTCATCGTAGAAGGCAAGGACATCATCTCCAGCGAGACTGCGAGCAGAGGCTGATGATCAAAGGTCATCAATCCTTTTGGATAAAGCGCGTCATTGATTTTTTGATCTATTGCCGAGACTGGCCGAGGAGGCACAAACAAAAAGCATACTGCCATAACTATGGTGGCAGCAAAAGCGATTTTAGCCAGCTTGTCGTATCGAACCACGGCTCGTAACCTCGCTAACACCGACCCTACCCTTACTTTGCGATTCAAAAATAATTTTGGCAAGGGTGACTTCACGAGTTAAAGTGGTGGTAGACCGCAGTTTTTGTATGCCAATCAATAGGACCATCGTGATGAGCGATCATTTTAAATATGGGCTGTTACTCTCGGCAGCACTAACAGTCACACTAGCCAATATGTCCTTCCTATCAGCCTTTGCCAGGGTAGAAGGAGCCAAATCAGCAAACGCTATCGCACAAAAGCTTCTCAAGGTCGACAAAGATATCACGGTAACAGAATCTATCAGGATCGCAAATGCTCGCAGTTTAGGACTACCCGACGCCGCAAGCCTGGTCATGATCGAAAACACAGCCTGGCATAAACATGCTGACCAACAAGCACAAATCTATGGATGGCCCATTGGCCTTGACAAACAAGACTTTGCAAAGCTAACCGAAAAACAAAAAAGAGACGATCTTTGTCGAAGAGCAAATTTGCCAGACTCAGCAACTGACGCCCAAATAGAAGACGCAAGTCGAAACCTAAAAGATCAACAAAAAAAGCTAATGGCCGAAGAACAGGCGATACAACACAAGAATCTCCCAGTAGACCTTGAAAATAAAGCCTATGTTTCAGTCATGCAAAAACAAAAAGAGTTAAACCGACCAGGTGCTGCACGAATGGCAGGATTACCACCATCTGCGACCTGGCAGCAAATCAAATCAAAGCAGCAAGACGATCTAATTCAACAACTAAAGAGGAAATACGGCTTATCAAAATCAGTGAGCCAAGAGCAGCTCAATCTTGCCATTAAAAACCATTTGGATCGAGAGAAAATTGAAATGGCCCGCCGCATTTTAAAGGCGCCAAAAACGCAGTCGGACTCGGAGATTTGGACTCAAATGCAAATATTAGCCAAGGCGTTGGGCTACTCGAAAGACGCAGCAATTCATTCGGAAGGTGAGATTTTCACAGCAGAGGATCTTTTTACTCAAATAACCCAAAGCAACGCAAAGTGAAATCAGCTCTCCAAAAAACCAAGCTCTTGTTCGTATCAGCGCTGCTGGCGATAGTCGGCTCCGCCGTTTCGACAAATCATGCAGATTCTAAATTTGCTTATTTTGATAGACAAAGAACCGGCCTCACCTATGGTTTCATCGACAAGACTGGTCGTTTCATCATCCCACCAAAATTCTCAAAGGCATCGAGTTTCGATGCCACAGGCATTGCATTGGTCGAGATAAAATCCACAGCCGACAAAAATTGGTACACTAGCAAATTGATCGACACGAACGGCCGCATGGCCCCAGGCTCCGATGAGATCGATGTTTTGAGTCTACCCAAGCAGTCCCTGGCAGTATGTCGCTGGAAAGATAAAGCTGAGAGCTCAAAAAAACCATTACGAAAGGGTTTCACGTACTGCACGGCTGATGGAAAAATCTTTAAACGAGATTTCCAATCAGCTGAAGATTTTGGTGAAGGTCTTGCCATAGCCACAACAGGCGGCTTGACTGGCTTTGTGCATAGCGACGAGACTTTTCAGCCTATACAAACACTGACTGGCTGCGATGCTTTAGGGGCTTTCGCCGACGGAGTAGCGCCTGTTCGTCAGCATGGCAAAAGCGGATACATCGATAAAAGAGGCAACTGGCACATCGAGCCGATTTTCAGAGACGCACAGGTCTTCAGCAAGGGCTTGGCCAGGGTGCAACACATGTTCTCCGCTGGCAGCATAGTCGATCACCGGCTGTTACCAAACTCAATTAGATGGGGCCTGATAGATACTAAGGGGAAATGGGTGGTAACTCCTTGCTATTTAGAAATTGGCCCTCTTAAAGAAGGCTTGCAATACTTTCGTGATGGAGACTTGATGGGTTTTATGGACGAAACTGGAAAGATTGCAATCCCTGCCAAATATAGCCAGGCTGGATCTTTTTCAGAAGGTCTCGCACCGGTATGCTTGCAAGACTCGCGCACCTTGGTCTTTATAGATCGAACAGGCAAAATCATCTTGAGTCGTGACTTAAAGGATCCCGTGCGGATTACCGATGAGTGGCCGACCTTTAGGCAAGGTCTCTGCGCAATGTACCAGAAGTATAAAAGCGAGTCTAGATGGGGGTTTATAGACAAGAAAAACCAATGGAAGATTAAGCCGATGTTTAATGAGGTCAAATCATTCTCGGGGAAATACGCGGTGGCGGGAGTCAAATCCAGGTAGACAAAATCGGGAATCTGAGCCATTTACGGAGCAAGCGCACCTGCGCCTCAAGGTCTAAATCCATATGGATAACTAACGATATGACCTTCTTTGGGTTCAAATTCTGGCTTAGGTCGATCGATGGCATATTTTTGGGCTCTGTTGCAAAAATTTTTGGACACGAAATACGGTTACCTTTCCGTCGGCAGTGCCTCATATAGTGAGTGCCAGAACTCACGAGATGCCTCGTCGTCTTCGATTCCGAAAACCTTTTCTACCAGGTAGACTTCTCCTTTGACTCCTGGGAAGCGCTGCCAGGCGCGAAGCTGGCCCTTTCGAAACATCCGCATGACCTCAAATCCCTTAATGGTCGCATACGCTGTTTTCATCGTTTTAAATCCTCGCACCGGATAAATCAGACGCTTGAGCTTGCCATGATCGGCTTCCAGACCGTTATTCAAGTATTTGACTTGTCGATGCAGTATGTTCGGGTCGCACTTACCGGCAAGTTTCATTTCCTTGAGAGCCACACCGTATGAAGGGTTCTTGTCTGTATTGATTGTGTGTGGGCTATCGGCCAACTTCATTTTTCGAATGGCTTTGCTAAGAAAACGCTTTGCCATAGCCGTGCTTCGAGTGGGCGACAAGAAGAAATCAATTGTGTCTCCGTCTTTGGATATCGCTCGATACAGGTATTTCCAGTCCCCGCCCACCTTGATGTATGTCTCGTCAACGTGCCAGGTGCCGCTAATTGCTGGGCGATAGCGCCAACGCAGCCGCTTTTCGAGTTCCGGTCCATAGTGTTGCACCCACCGGTATATTGTGGTGTGGTCAACTTCGATGCCTCGCTCTCGCATTATTTCTTCGAGGTCTCGGTAGCTGAGACCGTACTTGCAGTACCAGCGAACACATTGCAAAATGGTCTCGCCTTTGAAGTGCCGCCATTTAAAATCGCTCATGCTTCCTCCTTTCAATGAGACTGGATGCCCGGGCGGGGTATTATTTCGCAGAATGGTAGATATGCGAAGTTAAATCGCCGAAAGAAGGGTTAATGCCTGCGCGCGCATCTAAAAAACCGGCCAGTTTCGCACCATCAAAAGGAAATGCGAAATCGGAGGCCGTCAAGAAAATTCTTCGTATCGCCAGGCAGCACCGCCTGGGCTATGACGATTTTGTGCAAGTCTGCCAACAAGTCCGGATCAAATTGAATTTGAGAAAGCCCAAGAAAGAGCGGCGGCTTCCAGAGCTGTTGCCGCCGGCAGAGCTAAAGAAATTTTTCAAAGCGGTCCAGAAGTGCGGCGATTTGCAGCACGAACTGATGCTCAAGCTGCTGTTATACACTGCCGTGCGAGTCAGCGAGTTAGTCAATATCCGTGTGAGCGATCTGGACCTAGAAGCCTGCAAGATCTTCATCGACAGCGGGAAGGGAAACAAAGACCGATATATTCTTTTTCCAGCGAGTTTCCGACTAGCACTGAAAAGCTTTGTGGAAGCCCGGCCGCAGAATGTATCTCTTCGAGTCTCGTTTGAATCAACCCTACACTACCAGGCGTATTCAGCAAATAGTGCGGCTTTACACCGATGAAGCCGGTCTTGAGCTCTGATTCCAAGCTCCAGCTCATTTCCGGCCATGAAAGCCGCAAGAGCTTGGAGTTGTATCAGCACTTATCGCTTGAATCTGTTGAAGCCGAATATCAGCAAGCAGTCCGACTTTTGGATGTCTAGAAGCAAGCTGCTCTCACCGAGTTTCATACCAAGCTTTGCTTGAATTCACGATTTTGACGACCGACAACATAACCGGCACTTCGATCAGAACACCCACAACAGTGGCCAGGGCGGCGCCGGAATTGAAGCCAAATAGGCTTATGGCCGTGGCTACCGCCAACTCGAAGAAGTTGCTGGCGCCGATCAATGCGGACGGGCAAGCTACGGAGTGCGCGACGCCGAGGCGCTTGTTTAGCAGGTATGCAAGGGCCGAATTGAAATAGACCTGAATCAGGATCGGTACAGCCAGGATGGCGATGACCATGGGCTGCCTGATGATAGCGTCACCCTGGAAGCCAAACAATAAAACCAGCGTCGTTAACAGTGCAAGCAACGACAGCGGATGCAATTTGTCTAGCACGCCTTCCAGCGCTTGAGGACCGGCTTTGAGCAAAGCACCGCGCCACAGTTGTGACAGCAAGACCGGTACAACGATATAGAGTCCCACCGAAATTAAGAGAGTTTCCCATGGCACAGTTATTGATGAAAGCCCCAGAAGAAGCCCGACTATGGGCGCAAACGCAAAGACCATGATGAGGTCATTTACTGCAACCTGGCTGAGCGTAAAGTATGGATCGCCTTTTGTTAGTTGACTCCAGACAAACACCATAGCGGTACAGGGAGCCGCTGCCAGGATGATCAGACCAGCTATGTAGCTATCAATTTGTGCGGCTGGTAGGTACGGTGCAAAGACATGTTTGATGAAAATGAAGCCTAAGAAAGCCATGGAGAATGGCTTAATAGCCCAGTTTATAAAGAGTGTCACGCCCATTCCGCGCCAATGTTGTTTCACCTGGTCGATTGCTTTGAAGTCAATTTTCAAAAGCATCGGGATAATCATGACCCAGATGAGAAGCCCCACGGGCAGGTTAACGCGGGCGATCTCCATCGCACCAATCGCTTTGAAAACTCCAGGCATTAGCTGACCAAGAAGGACACCGGCACCAATGCACAGGAACACCCACAACGTAAGCCACCGCTCGAAAAAGCCTATGCTCGGCTCGTTGTCGGTTAGTTTTGGAGTCGCTATCTGGGAAGTCATTTTTACACCTGCACTGGATCAGCACAGCAGTTTGTCGCGTTCAAGCCCTGTAGAAGCTTGAGCACGCGCGTTCTTATCTCGTCTCGGATTTGGCACACTTCATCGTCAGACTTGCCTTTTGGATCTGGCAAAGGCCAATCATCGCGCTTCAGACCGGGCACAAAGGGACAGGCTTCGCCACATCCCATGGTTACAAGTAGGTCGGCGCCGGCCGCTAGTTCGTCTGTCAGAAGCTGGGGCCTAACGTTTGCCAAGTCGATCCCGGCTTGTTTCATGGCATGCAGAACACAGTCATGAACTTTGTCGGCCGGTTGCGTTCCGGCTGACACTGCCTGAGCTTTTGCCGGGTCGGCAAACTGATTGAAAAAGGCGGCCGCCATCTGTGAGCGTCCTGCATTGTGTACGCAGGCGAATATTACTTTCATCTGCTGCATTCCTTCTTGCCTATGCTGACCGGCACCGCTTCCGGCATTGGAGCGCAGCAAGCCGAGTTGGTTTGTGTTGTAAAATCGGCGTCTTCGCCATAGGTTGTGGCGCTATCGGTCGTGTAGAAGCTTTCCCAGGCAATGCCTTGAGGATCGTGTACCCACGCTTTATCCGCTTTGGCGTAACAGCAAGTAGTTTGTTCTTGCTCAAGAATTGGCTGTTGAGCCTGTTTGAGTCGTACTGAAATTTCCTTGAGCGCTTCGCCGTCGTCAACTTGAATGCCCAAATGGTCGAGCCCTGGCTCTCTTCCGCGAGTAGAGATGGCAAAGTTTATGCGAGGATCATCAAGCATCCATTTGGCATAGTCTTCCTTCTTGACGGTTGGCGGCACATCAAAAAAGGTTGAGTAGAACTGTATCGACTGCTCTAAGTCAGCCACTGCAACATGAACATGGAACCTTTTCATTAACACTTTCCTCCATTGTCGGCACAACAGTTTTCCATCAAGAACCCGAGTAGCTCTTGCATGTGACCGTAATTTGCCGCGTATATAATTGACCGGCTCTCGCGCCTGGATGCTATCAAACCTGCATTACTCAGCTCTTTTAGGTGGAATGACATAGTTGCCGGTGGCATTGAGAAATGATCGCTCAATTCCCCAGCAGCCATACCGGTTGCACCTTTGCGGACCAATAGCCTGAAGATATCCAAGCGTGATTCTTGCGCTAAAGCCCCAAGGGCCTTAACTGCGTCGTTTGTTTTCATATTTCCAGAATAATCGAAGGGTTGCGATAAGTCAAGCCTCCAGAATTTTTGCAACAGAGCCTATTTTTGAGTGCCCAGATCCGCATACATAAGCAACCCACCTTTTTTGATGACTCTCTTAGTGCGTCTGTCCACCGCACTCATAATTGATTTAACATTGTCGCAACGAAGTTCTATTGGCGCATTCTTCGCGAGTTTAACCTGCCTGATTTCACTACCATTTATTTCATGACCTAGAGCTAAATCCTGAGTAGCTTGAGTACCCATGTAATCCCAGTCAATTTCTTCATGCGAAGTTAGATAAAATCCGATGATTGTTAAACCAAGGCAAACTCCACCAATAATTAGCAATCTACCGGGTTTCATTACTGCTACCTCTACCCTCATAATCTACAAACTAAGATTAGCTTTTCAAAAAAACAATACGTAACTCACGGACAGTTTTATCTGCGCGAGCAGACATAGAAGGGAGGGCAGTTCATTTTCTTGCTCGCAACTATGTACGACACCTTGCCGATTACATCTAAGAAAGCAGGCACAGAAGGGAGGGCAGTTCATTTTCTTGCTCGCGTCTACGCACACCACCTTGCCGATTTCATCTAAGAGGGCAGGCATAGAAGGGAGGGCAGATCATTTTCTCGCTTGCGTTAACGCACACCACCTTGCCGATTACATCTGAGAGGGCAGGCATAGAGGGGAGGGCAAATGTTTTTCTTGCTTGCGTCAACGCACACCACCTTGCCGATTACATCTAAGAGAGCAGGCATAGAAGGGAGGGCAGTTGATTTTCTCGCTTGCGTCAACGCACACCACCTTGCCGATTACATCTGAGAGGGCAGGCATAGAAGGGAGGGCAGTTGATTTTCTCGCTTGCGGCAGCGCACACCACCTTGCCGATTACATCTAAGAGAGCAGGCATAGAAAGGAGGGCAGTTGCTTTTCTGCTATCTCTGCACTCATATGCGATTCTCTGTTCGCAATAAAGCCAAAGCCAGTGCGATCTCAGCCCTATCTCTGCTCTATGCATTTAAGCCGCAGATGAATGCATTGGGGGTTGAGCGGCCCTTTGCGTCAGCACCGGGGCCGCGATCCCTCAATACATTCATCACCCCAGCTAAAAGACTCTAGACAAAGATAGTCTGCTAGATACGAGATGGCTCTTTAATGCGAGATCAAAGCCCCTGTCTCTTCAACTGCTTATCGACAATCTCCGCCTGCGCCGCCAATCTCGCAAAGCTTGCATAATCGACTTTGCCGCGCACTTTTTCCATATGATCGGTCAGTGCAGCCTTGTGCTTGACCAGTTTGTCCATCTTGTCGTTTTTGATCCAGTTCTTGAGCGATCTTTGAGCTGCGCGCTCATCCCACGATTTTTCCATCCCCTGAAAAATCTTGGCTCTCACTTTGTCACCCACGCGACCCTTGTCGCTGCCATTAGCCTGCTTTTTGAGACCATACTTGAGATAGCTGGTATCGGCCGCTTCGCTCGACTTAAAGGGCTTGATCGGTCCCAGAGACTCGAGTTTCTTTTTCTCTTTTTCTTTGAGCGCATTATTGATCGCCGCATCAGCTCTTGCCGCAGCCAGTGCCGAGGTCTTAGCGTCCATGTGCTTGTTAAACTGGCCTTCCTTAGCTTGCTTCATCTCATCCATGACCGAAAACGCCGCACCCATGCCCAGGAGAAATAGCGGGCTGAACATCGCAGCACCCAAAAATCCAAACTTGTCGCGAGTCGACATTTCGTCGGCGACTTTCATTTTGCGCAGGTCTTCCATGGTCATATGACCAAAGAGCTCGGGGTATTTGTGCTGCAGAGTACCGAGCTGCTTGATGGCTTCTTCGGGGCTCATCACCGAGATATTGCCGATCTCCTGCATGGCGGCACGTTGCTTGTCTTCAAAGGTTTCTGGTTTAGCGACAGACTCGCTGGCCTGCACAGCCTCGGTGGCGGCAGTCTCGTGTCCTGAGGTCAGAGCTCTAAAATCCAGCCTTGCGCCCAGGTTTTCGCCTGCACCGGTCCCTGCGTCGCGACCAAAGGCAAACTGAGATTTTTCGGGGCTGGGATTAGGATTAAAGTTCAAGATAGACACCCGTGCAGGACATGATCAAAATTTAAGCCCTACACGCTCCGCTGTCGATGGTGAAAATCCCATCTTGATATCAAAAAGCTTGCCTAACGCGACCGCAAAAACGAGATCGTCTCATTGTCGGTTAGCCAGTACATATAACCCAGAACGCCCGTCAGGACAAAATACGCCAGGCCGATCAGCACTTTTTCGCCGGTCGTCGCCTCCCTGATATCGCCATATCCGGCCTCATGGACGATCCCGGGCCCTGCAGGTGCGCTGCCGGCTGGCTCATCTTTAGTTTCTTTGCGACCAGCGCCGCCACCGATGCCCCTCATCAAACGCTCCGCATCACTCTCCTGCCTTTTCTCCTTATTTTTCATATGGCTGATCAATTGAGAAACGGTGATGAAAGTGGCGATGATGCCGATAATGATGAGAAATGCAGAATGGAGATAGGCGGCCATGGCAAAGAGTATGCCCAGACCCGGCACCATCAGCCAGGGACTGATCGCACCCAGCACGGCGCCGCCATCAAAGGGGCGCACCGGGATCAACTGGATGAGATTGAGGAAACAGCCAAAATGCCCGGCAGCCATTAGGAGCGGCATTTGCCAGACCACGCCCATGTAAAAGAAAGCAATAGAGGTCACCCCACCCACAAGCGGTCCCCCGATCGAATACCAGGCGATCGATGTCTGATCCTTGGGCAAAAGGGTCACGCGCGTGGAAGCGCCGACAAAGGGGATGATCATGCCCAGTTGCGGTTTGAGACCCATGGCTTGCATAAAGATAAAATGCCCCATCTCATGGATGATGATCACGCCGACTACGACCAGGGCAAAGATAGGACCAAAAAAGGCCCAGTACACACCAATGGCCACAAAGATGCTGGCCAAAGATTTGAGTAGCCAGGCAAATTTGAGAAAGCTCAGGCCTTTGAGAGCAATAAGTATCGCTGTCTTAAACTTGAACAGAGCGATGCCAAGCACACCCAAACCGCCCAATAAGGCTTTTTTGCCAGTTTCGTCCTTTTGCTCGCTCATTGATTTACTCTCAAAAAACTCGGGTTTTATCAAAGCTTACACCCAGTCTTCTATAATTAAACCCGCTCGATGCGAGCGAACAAAAGGCAAAGTGTTGGATCAGGAGCAATTGTTTGCCGAGCGCAGTTAGTCTTTTGACACGGGAAACAAATAGTAAAAGAGATGACCGAGAGCCTGCCCAAGCAAAATAATAATCCGCTGACAGCGCCTTTTCGATTTATCGAGGAGCAGGCCACTGTAGGCGTGCAACTCATCGGTCAGGTCTGCCTGCTGTTTGTCAAAACGCTCTGGTATATCCTCAGACTCGATCTAGACTGGCGCGAGACCTTTCGCCAGGCTTATATGATCGGCTGGAAGTCATTTTGGGTCGTACTCATCACCGCCATTTTTACTGGTTTTGCCATGTCGCTGCAGATCTCGCGCGAGCTGGTCGGCTTTGGTGCTGATACTGCCATTGGTGGCGTGGTATCCCTCGCGCTTATTCGCGAGATCGGTCCCATCACTGCCGGAGTTATGGTCGCTGGTCGCGTCGGCTCCTCTATCGCCGCCGAGCTCACCACCATGATGGTCACAGAGCAGATCGACGCTCTCAAAGTCATGCGCGTCGACCCAGTGCGCTTTCTCGTCGTGCCTCGCTATGCCGCGGCCCTCGTGATGATCCCCACTCTTTCCACCTATGCCATGTTTGTCGGCCTCCTGGCCGGCATTATCATCGCCAAGAGTGCCGCCAATTTGCCCCCCGAGACATTTCTCGACTCAGTCAGGCAGACCATCCTCGATCGTGACTTTGCCGTGCACTACCTCAAGTCAGCGATCAATGCCACCATCATCATATTTTTCTCTTGCGCCATCGGCCTCAATACCAGGGGTGGTGCCGAGGATGTAGGCATCGCCACCACACGCGCTATCGTCTGGACGATGACCGCGATCTTTATCTTCAATTTTATCGTTACTTCTCTCACATACGCACCGCGCTGAGGCAGAGAGAAATGCAAGAAAATAATGCGGATATAAAGAAGAGAAATATAAGGGATCAAGAGCCGATCCTGGAATTGAGAGATGTCTACAAGTCATTTGGCGATAGACAGATCCTCAAGGGCGTCTCCTTTAAAGTGTACGCCGGCGAGATGCTGGGTCTAATCGGGCCTTCGGGCTGCGGCAAATCCACCATTTTTAAGATCATCTGCGGGCTGCTGGAGCCTGATTCTGGCGAGGTGATCCTGCGCAGCAACGATATCGGCCTGGTTTTTCAGGGCTCTGCTCTCCTCAACAGCCTCAGCGTGCGCGACAATCTCGCCCTGGCGCTCGAAAGACGCAAGCTCAGCCGCAAGGACGAGGACGAGATCATCCAGCAAAAGCTTTCTCTGGTAGGTCTTGGCGATTACATGCAATCATTTCCCACCCAGCTCTCCGGCGGTCAGCAAAAACGCACCAGCTTTGCACGCGCCATCGTCGACGACCCCAAGATCATTCTTTACGACGAGCCCACCACTGGTCTCGATCCTGTTATGTCCACCGTCATCGAGGACTACATGAGCGAGCTGTCCAACAAGCTCGACGCCGCCTCCATCGTCGTCACGCACCAGCACTCGACCTGGACACGCACAGCCGACCGCGTCATCTTGATGTACTCCGGCAAGATCGTCTGGGAAGGCTCAGCCGAACAAGGCATGCATTCGGATAACCCCTATATGAAACAGTTTGCCTCCGCCTCGCGCGAAGGTCCGATGCTCGCGGGCGTCGTTTAGATCGAATAGAGAGAGACCATGAACAATAAACCGAGTTACGAAATCAGAGTAGGATTATTTTTCTTGACGGCAGTGTGCATGCTGACGTCCGGTTGGTCCTGGCTCAAGAGTGCTTCTCTCTTTCATCCGCCGCAGAGATTTGTCGTCACCTTTAAAGACGTGGCCGGCCTCAATAACAATGCCCCGGTCAATATCAACGGCGTCCGTGTCGGGTCGGTCGAAAACATCGACCTGATGGGCAAGGGCCAGGTCGCCGTCCATCTCAAGATATCCAGTGAAGAAATCACCATCCCCCATGGCTCAGCGATCACCATCCAGACTCTCGGTCTGGTCGGCGCAAAATACATCGAGATCACTCTGCCCGATACCTCTACCAAAAACGACGACATCAAGCCAGGAGAGACCGTAGTCGGCCAGGACCCCGTCAGACTCGAGCTCATCGCCAACAAGATCGCCACCAAGCTCAGTGGCTTTGTCAACTCTCTCGGCTCCGAGGATGTCGGCCCCAGTCTCGCTGATGCGCTCAAGCACTCGGGCGAAGCAGTCAACAACATCAACTCAGCAGCCAAAAAGCTCAACAACAATATGGATAAGATGAGCGTGGCGACCGAATCATTTACCACTACGTCCAACAAGATCGGCGCCTTTGCCGACGACATTCGCGGCACTGGTGCAAATGCCAAGCAGTTTTTTACCAATGCCTCATCCCTCGCAGTCGATCTCAAGCGCACTTCGGGTAGCCTCAATCGCATGCTAGGCAACCCCAATCTTTCTGGCGATCTGCGCGGCACAGCCGAGCTGGCCAAGCAGACCGTGGACAATCTCCGCGGCACGGTGCACGAGCTCAACGACACGCTCAAGGATCCTCAAATACGCGCCGACGTCAATGCCATGCTCGCTCGTCTCAATACCTCGACCGAGCATGTGAGGCAATCGATCGAACGTGCAGACAAGCTTGCAAAAGACCAAAAGCTGCGCACAGACATCGTCGATGCCACCAGCAATCTGCGCGACTCGCTCAACAAGCTCAACAATATAGTGCAAGACGCAGGCTTCAAAGACGACCTCAAGGCCACCATGGGCAAGGTCAAATCAGCCGCTACCAGCGTAGATATCGCCGCCAATCGACTCAATCAAGCCATCGACAAGCCGCCATTTTTTCTCAAGCTATTGATTGGCAAACCCAAAAAATCAGGCGAGCCGCAAGAGATAAAAGTAGAGGCAAAAAATGCCGATGGCACCAAGGCCGATGTCAAAATCAAAAAATCAGATAGCAAATCCGGCGACAAGTCAGGCGACGACCAAAAAGATAAAGATGGAGATCAGGACCAAAAGACAGGCGTAGCCGGTAACGCCGAAGTGGAGATCAAATAATGCCCTGGGAATCAGTAATCGGCCTGGAAGTGCACGCACAACTCAAGACCAAGACCAAGATCTTTTGTGGTTGTCCAACCGATTTTGGCATGGAGCCCAACGAGCAGATCTGCCCGGTCTGTATCGGCATGCCTGGAGTCCTGCCCGTGCTCAATCGCGAGGCAGTCGAGCTTGCTATCCGTACTGGTCTCGCGCTCAATTGCGAGATAGCTGCCGATTGCAGGTTTGATCGCAAAAACTATTTTTATGCCGACCTGCCCAAGGGCTACCAGATCTCCCAATTTGAATTGCCCATCTGCAAAGAAGGCCACCTCGACATCACCGGCAAGACCGTGCGCATCCAGCGCGCCCACCTCGAAGAAGACGCCGGCAAGCTAGTCCACGCAGGCGCAGACGGTCTGCACGGATCGGAGTATTCGCTCGCCGATTACAATCGCTCGTCCATGCCTTTGCTGGAGATCGTCAGCCAGCCGGACATCGAGACGCCGGAGCAGGCTCGCGAGTATCTCACCAATCTCCGCAATATACTCCGCTACGTCGAGACTTGCGATGGCAACCTCGAAGAAGGCAGTTTTAGATGCGATGCCAATGTCTCGATCCGTCCCAAAGGCGAGACCAAGCTGGGCACGCGCACCGAAATCAAAAACATGAATAGCTTTAAGGCTGTCCAGCGCGCTATCCAGAGCGAGATCGAGAGGCAGATCGCCCTGGTCGAGAGCGGCGGAACGGTCGTGCAAGAGACCAGGCTCTGGGATGATAATACCGGCAAGACTTTTACCATGCGCTCAAAAGAAGACGCGCATGACTACAGATATTTTCCCGAGCCCGACCTCATGCCTTTGCAGATCGATCGCGAGTGGGTCGAACGTGTCAGGCAAACCCTGCCCGAGTTGCCCAACGCTCGTCGCGAAAGGTATATGAGCCAATTTGGCCTCACAGCGGAGTCGGCCACGATACTTTCAGAGACGAGAGAAATGGCGGAGTTTTTTGAAGCCACCCTCAAAGCAGGGGCGGAGTCGGCAGTAGCCGAAGCAGCCAAATATCTCGTCGGCCCCATCACGGCCTACCTCAATGACAAAAAGCTCGACCCCAGCCAGATCGCGCTGACCCCCGACCATTTTG
>Ga0233423_10000868_pt1 | contig 15387 bp, 13 predicted proteins | sample Watercolumn_Mata_FD_180713 | JGI IMG/M metagenome (GOLD analysis project Ga0233423, IMG submission 180713) | Freshwater microbial communities from Lake Matano, South Sulawesi, Indonesia - Watercolumn_Matano_2014_112_MG | ecosystem: Environmental > Aquatic > Freshwater > Lake | place: Indonesia...
GTCTCTCTGGTGATGCTCTGCTCGAGACCATCACCAGAGAGACCCAGTCGATGCTCAAATGCGACCGCTGCTCGGTCTTTGTGCTCGATGCCGACAGGTCCGAGCTCTGGACCCAGGTCGCTCAAGGTCTGATAGGGACTCGCACCATCCGCATACCTTTGTCCGGGACAGCCATTGTCAGCCACTGCGCCCGCTCCGGCAAAATCATCAATATCCCTGATGCCTACAAAGACGAGCGCTTTGATCCGGATGTCGACAAAAAGACCGGCTACCGTACCCAGAGTGTACTCTGCGTGCCGATGCGCAATCGCGATGGCATGGTCATCGGTGTTTTTCAAGTACTCAACAAGCTCACTGGTCCGTTTACAAGCGAAGACGAGGACTGGCTCGAGGCTCTGACCACAGTCGCCTCCGGCCTGATCGAACAGGCCCAGGCCTATGCCGAGATCGAGCGCTTTGTCGACAAGACCCTCGAGGTCCTGGCGCAGACAATCGACAAACGCGACCCTCTCACAGCAGGACATTCGGTACGCGTCACCAATTACAGTCTTTTGATGGGTGGCTCGCTCAAGGTCGTCCAGGAGGATCTGGACGTTCTGCGCTATTCGGCCATGATGCACGACTACGGCAAGATAGGCGTTCCCGAGGCCATCCTCTGGAAAAATGGCCGCCTGACACCCGAAGAATACGCCACTGTGCAAAAGCATGCCTCCATCACCTTTGATTTGCTCAACAATCTGCCCTTCACAAAGCGCCTGGCGGCTGTCCCCTTCGTTGCTTCGTGCCATCACGAAAAACTAGATGGCACCGGCTACTATCGCAATCTCAAAGGCGAGCAGATACCATTTCTCTCCCGCATCATTGCCGTAGCAGACGTCTTTGACGCTCTTACCTCAGTCAGACATTACCGCAATCGCATGCCCATCGAAAAAGTGACTGAGATCCTCGACTCGGGTCGCGACAATCATTTTGACAGCGCCTGCGTCGATGCCTTTTACAATCTAACTGCCGAGCAGGTACTGCGCGTCATGGAATCAGAACGGGAACAAACCACATCCGAAGACGTGTCTGTACTCAAAGCCGTCAAATGGAAGCGCATGGTCGAACTCGTATCAGGCGCCACTCCCAAGCGCGGCGAAGAAGACTTTAAAAACGTCTTTGACCGCATGTACAACTTTGGCCTACCCGAAAACTACAAGCCTCTGGACTGACAAGTGCACTCAAGATATTTTGCCTTAAGCCTGATAATCGTCTTAGCCTTTTTTTCAAATCAGCATATGGCGCAAGGCCAGAGCCCGATCGGCAGCGGCCGACCGCTCAAACCTATACTCGATCACAATAAGACAGAGCTCCCATCCACGCTTGATCCAGACGAAGCCTCACCACTGACCGAAGGCGACATCCCCGATACAAGAGAAGCACCCAAGACACCGGTACGCATTCGCATGGTGGTACCGCAGATGAAACGCTCCATAGTGGAGCTCAAGGCCTACCCCTATCGCACCCGCCCACCAAGGGTATTTAACGAAAACAAGGGACTGCCTGTCGAAGAATTTGCCGTCAAGGACATGCTATTGGCTTCTGGCTATCAAGCTAGATTATCGCTGGAGAGACCCTATCCCATGGGCGGTTGGCGCTGGCAGTATGCTTTTCGCAATGGACTCAAGGCCTCAGGCATGGGTGTGCCTCACACTATCGTCGAGCAATACGGCTGGGCCAAAAAACTAGCACCCTATGTAATACCAGAGTGCCGCCGCATCAATGCCATCGAGGAAAAGCGCGCCGCCCGCTATAAAGAAGCCGTGGCATTATATGAAGACAATCACCGGGAAGAAGAGCTTGACGCCAATAGGCTAGGCAACACGACCACGCCGATCAAGCTGGAGCTAGCCAATCAAAACAAAGAGTGGGCCGGCAAAGTCGATCTTGGAGCAGGCGAATGGTGGGTGACTGGCACTCACAAGACGCCTGGACTCATTTATTACTGGCAAGAATATCTCAAGATCGAACCAGCCCCAAAAGGCACGCAACCTGCCGAATTGCTGCTCAAGCTGGACGATAGCAATGCCCTGGCCATCACTGGTGGCTGGTAGCAAATTATTTATTTGTCGACCTGGTGCACGATGACCTGTACCGTCGGCTTGGCCGACAGTCTCGATCTTACGGCCTTGACCACAGACTCGCGCACCACCGATCGCAATGCTGTGTGCGCATCTATCATGCCTTGCTCTCGATCAAATGATATGAGCGCGCGAGAGAAAGCACGGTCTACGGCTTCCTTCACAATCTCCGGCATTTCACCTGAGAGCTCCTCCCACTGCCTGGAGAGTTGAAAACCAGAAGCACCGCATTTGATATCAGGCTCGGCCAGAAGATTGCCAGACTGGTCGACAGTGAGTCCAACTGTCAGTATGCCCTCGAGGCTCAGAGAACGTCTCTCGTTGACAGAGCTGGTAGTGACTCTCTCGCCCTGATCGCGATTAAAGAGGACAGGAGCGCTCTCGATCTCGCCAATGATCTCGGCATCGGTCGGATCGAAGGGCTTGTAGGCAAGACACTGACCATTGCGCATAGTAAAAATGGCACCAGGATTGATACCATAATGCCGCGCCAATTCGGCATGACGGGCGATGTGTCGGCCTTCACCGATTGCAGGCACAAAGATGGCAGGTTTGGCCACGTTCAGCATGCACTTCAGTTCTTCTTGTGCGGCATGCTTGGAGACGTTGACGCCATTGCGGACGGCATAGATGCAATCTACATGACGTGACAAGAGACGATCGAGCACATTGGCCATATGACGCAGTTCGCCAGGCATGATATCGCTCGAAAAAACTATGGTGTCGCCGGCCTGGAGGTGTATCTCGGGATGCTCGTCATAGGTGATATCTTCGAGGATACGTATCGGATCGCACTCTATGGACGAGGCCACGACCATCACACCCTTGTCGGGGATGGATCTGGACTTGACCTCTGTAAAAGACGAACCGATCGCATTGGCAGTATCCATAGCCAGATGCCCGGCCATGGCCGTGCTGAGAGCGACTTTTTGCAAGGTCTCGCCAGAGAGGATGAGTTTGCGACCGGACTGCGCGGCAGCTGCATACAGGGCATTTAGACGATAGGTATTGGTAGCCGGCATGACGACGATGACACGTCCGGCAGCCTCCTGTGCGATCTTGTGCAGGCGGCTCTCCACTGTATGCTCCGACGGCGAATACCCTGGCGCCTCGACATTGGACGAGTCAGAAATAAGTATGTCCACGCCATTGTCACCAATCGCGCTCAAGCGATGCAAGTCGATCATCTCGCCTGTGCCCTGCTCTATCTTGAAACCCGAAGTATAGAGCACGACGCCGCCAGGACAACTGATCTTGAGACAACTGGCGTCAGCGATGGCATTGTTGCTGCGGATCCATTCCAGATAAAACGGCCCCAGACGATAGTCATTGCGATACTGGATGGCCTCGGCATTGACGCGGGTGTCTTCGCCATAGAGCTTGTAGCAGCCCTGACCGATCATCGAGACTACCTGCGGAGGTGCCATTACACGAGGGATCTGGACATGCGTGGCCAGATAGGCCACGGCCCCCACGTGCTCCTCATGACCGTTGGTCAGGGCCAGACCGACTATATGCTTTTGGTTTGCTTCGAGAAAATTGGTGTTGGGCAATAGTAGATCGACGCCGGGCAGTTCTTTTTGTGGATAGGTAGCGCCGGCATCCACTAAAAGTATGGATGACTGGTAGATAAAGGCCCAGATCACTTGCCCCAGCTCCGATTGGCCCCCAAGGGGAACCAAATGAAGGGTGTCCTCATCTAGCTGGTCGATGGAAGTAATGTAATCTGGCAATTTAGTGGGTATCCAAATTTGGTCTAGATTGATTATACGGTAGGTGAACTGTTTGGTCGGTCTTGAGGAACAATATCAAGACCGTAGAATATTTTCAGATGCAAGAAATTGGCGTTGCACAGACATTGAGGTATGGCACATGGCTTTTGGCGACAAATCCGATCACATGGACAATCTCAAGGGTCTTTTGGCACCCAATTACAAGACTTCCCAGAGGCTAGTAAAGGCTTTTGTCGATCTCACCGGCAACGATAGGGTAGAAATCAGCTATCAACAGTTTGCCACCATGATCGATGCCGCCGAGACCAGGTTGGCCGCTCTCGGCGTAGGCAAGGGCACGCCGGTAGTTGCCTGGGGGCCCAATTGCCCTCAATTGGCCGCCACAATTATCGCTACATTTAGGTTGGGTGCACTCGCCTGCCCGGTCGATTTTAGGATGACCCAAAAAGAATTATTGAATGTGGCTCAAGGCCTAAAAGCCAAGGTCTTTGCCTATCATGCCTGCCTTTTGAAAAATGAAGCAGAGGAGCTTGCTCCTTTTAAAGATGCCGGCCTCAAACCGATGCCGATACAAGATATCTCTCCATCCAAGAAAGATCCAGCGCAAGACAACGAGGACTTGGCTTCGACTGTAGCCAAGATCCAGGCCTTGGATCTAGACACCCCTGCCCTGCTTATCCTCACCTCCGGCACCACCGGCAAGCCCAAGGGCGCCTTGCATGATCTCCGTACTCTCATGCTCAACCTGACGGAGCTCGGCAATCTAGCGCATCTCGCTACCGACATGCACATACTTTTGCCTGTACCGCTCAGCCATGTCCTTGGTCTAGAAGTCATGCTCGCTGGTCTCGTATTTGATACCACTATCCTCTTTACCGAACTGTCCATGGAAAAGATCATACAGACTGCAGTAAAAGAAAAACCAGAGATCCTCGTAGGCGTGCCGACCATTTATGCCGTTTTTCTGGCGGCTGGTCTCAAGCACCCACAGATGCAGCTAGACTTTGCTCGCCTCCTCCTTTGCGGCGGCGCTCCCATGCCACCATCGCTGGCTCAAGATTTTAAAAAGAGATTTAATAAAAAGCTCAACAATGGCTATGGCTCGACCGAATCCAAGATCATCGCTGTCAATCTGGACGCACCACCAGAGTCGGTAGGAGAGCTCGTGCCATCATGCACGGTGCAAATCAGAGACCCTGCCCATGACTTTGCCATACTCCCTGACGGAGAGATCGGCGAGATCTTTATCGGAGGGCCCTTTTTGATGTCGGGCTATCTCGATAATCCAGAGGCCACTGCCAAAGTACTGCAAGACGGGTTTTACAGAACAGGCGATCTAGGCTACATGAAGGACGGCAATCTCTACATTTCTGGTCGCGATAAAGAAATGATCATCGTCGCCGGCAATAAGGTATTTCCTGCAGAAGTCGAAGACTGCCTCAGGCAATTTCCCGAAACCAAAGAGATCGCCGTCATGGGCGTACCCAATACCAAGCTCGGACAGATCGTCAAGGCGCATATCGTCCTCAAGGACGGCAAGACCAGCGAAGAGCTCAAAAAGGCCTCCCAAGACGAGGAGGCCCTCAAGGCCTGCAAACAGCAACTGACCAAGCTATATAAAGAGTTTGCCGCGGCCAATCTCAAAAGAGAATTGCGACCTATGGAATATCAGTTTTATCCTGGCGATGCCAATCTACCCAAGACTCTCTCTGGCAAGATCGATAAAAAAAATCTGCACTAAGCTCTAAGCAGGCTCAAGCGTCTGAAGTACTCGACGAACATGACCATGCCGCCCATGGCCTGTTGCCAGTCAAAGTTTTCGTTGATGGCATGATAGCCGTGCTCAGGCAGAGACAGACCAAGAAAAACTATGGGCACTTGCAGTACTTGCTGCATGCTGACGACGGCGCCGATGGAGCCTCCCTCACGTGTAAAAGCAGGCTCCTTGCCAAAGGCAGCTCGCATGGCAGCAGCAGCGGCCTCGCTGTAAGGACCTTTAAACTCGCCTTTGAATGGCTTGAGCGAGCCTTCGGGGATGACCTCCACATCGGGATTTTGCGAGTGGACAAATGCCTTAAAGGCCTCAAAGACCTGGTGCGGATCTTGATCGGGCACGAGTCTCATACTGATCTTGGCCTCAGCCTTGTGCGGCACGATCGTCTTGACGCCAGGGCCGGTGTAACCACCCACGATACCATGCACTTCAAAGGTAGGGCGCGCCCAGATCGAGGCAGCGGCTTGCGCGGCATCCTCGGTACGGGTCTTGTGCAATTCGTGCGCTTGCTTAAACTTTTGCACGTCGAAGCCGGAAGCGACAAAATTTTCTAATTCTTTCTCGTCGATCTCGGCTGCGCCGTCGGCAAAGCCCGCAAAATGGACCTCGCCGGAGGAGGCGTCGTATGCATTTGCGATGATCTTGGCTATTTCACCTATAGGATTGCGAGCAAGGCCCCCGGTCAAACCCGAATGCACATCCTTGACTCCCGTTTCCAGTCTGAGGATCACGCCTTGCAAACCGCGCAAACCATAGGGGATTGCTGGCTTCTCGCGCGAAACCCAGATCGTATCGGATACAACCACCGAATCAGTGGCCAATTTGCCTGCAGCTGTTTGGTCGATGAGAAATTGCTCGAAACTAGGACTGCCGATCTCTTCTTCTAATTCCCAGATAAATTTGATATTGATCGGCAGATGGTGCTCATAAGCATATTGTGCTGCAAAGAGCACCGCCAGAGCCGGCCCCTTGTCGTCGGTGCTACCGCGACCTAGATATCTATCACCATCTATGACCATGTCAAAGGGCGGATGGAGCCATTCGGCAGGATCAGCAGGCTGGACATCGATGTGATTGTAGATAGTGACTGTCGGATAGGAGTCATCGCGATGAAAAGTCCCGATAAGCACAGGGTAATGAGCGGTCGGAACGATCTCTGCGCTTGCGCCGCGGGCGATCAAAAGATTGCGAGCAAACTCAGCGCAAGCCATGATATCGGCCTTGTGCGCTGGATCCATGCTCACCGAAGGTATATCGACAAAGCTCTTGAGCGTAGTCTCGTACTCTGCCCTGACGGCTTGTGCGTGCTTGCGTATGGCAGCCGCAGAAAAAATCTCATTATCTTGATGCATGCCGAGATTATATCTCAAGCTCTCTAGCTTTTAAGATAGAGAGGGCTAGGCGACAGCGATCTTTATCTTTGGATCTTGCTTGTTTCCAGGGACCTTGCCTATGGCATCGTCCAGTTCGCTAGCAAGCTTTTGTGGATCGAGATAGCCGGTGATGCGGGCGAGCGGCTTGATCTTGCCGTTTTGTATATCAAAGGCGACTACTGAGGGAAAGGCATTGACGCCGAGTGCCGAGGCAAATTTGGCGCCCTTTTCGGATTGCGAAGGGCTCACTTTGAGAAAAACAGCCTGGTCTGCCAGACGGGCCAGTGCTCCCTTGCCCATCTCCCCTTCCATCTTGCGGCACCAGGCGCAATAATCCTCTTGAAACATAGCGATCACAGGTTTGTGCTCTTTTTGAGCACGCAAAAAAGCCTGATTGATGTCGGTCTGCCATTCGATCGGCTTGAGCGCACGATCGGTTTGAGGCCTGCCGTCTGCCAGATGATCGCTATGCCCTCTCTTGATCGCATAGTCGCCGAGCAGGGCTTCGCGTACGAGAGCAGCAGATGGATCCTTATGGCCTAGAGTAGCATCCTTGCCCTCGGTCACTCGATTGCGCTCCACCGTCATCGCCATTTCTCCATCAAAAACATCCGATGTCAAGATCTACCTTGTCCGGATGTTTTTTGGACAAAAAATGGCAATTTTTTTTTGCATAGCGACGACAAGATGTCAGGCAGGCTCTCTCTCGATCATCTGGAGGTTGATGCCACGACTGTCCATTTCGGCTAAAAATAGCTTGATCGGCACTACCGACTCCTGCCTCAGGACGCCACGCTCTTTGATATCATTGCGCGCCAGCATCTGTGCGATGATGGAGGCAGGAAAAGCCGTCATGCGCATCATTGCAGACAGGCCAGCAGCCTGTTCGTTATAGTCGATGCATTGCCAGACGTATTGCAAAGGCTTTTTGTCCTTGACGCCGGTGACTACTACCTGGACCAGAACCACATCAGGCTCTCCCTTGAGCAAGCGCTGAGACAAAAGCTCATGCAAAATACGGCGGGGCGGCACTTTTATGCCTTCTGGCTCAAGAGTGATGGGATTGCTATCCATCAGGCCAATGTCCTTTAAGGCCTTGACCGCAGCACAATGACCTTTGTATCTGATCGTCTTGTAGTCTAGATTGTGCACCTTGCCTAAATAGGTCTGAGGCATGGTGGAAATGCCACCAGATGTGGTGAAGGCTTCCATTTTGCCGAATGGTCTGGGGAACTCGATTTCTTCGAGCTCGGTCAAGGAAGGCACTCTGGCGAGCTTACCATTGCGGATGATGGTGCAGTCCTCTACATACTCGTTGATCAAGCCATCGATCGAAAAGACCTGCGCATAATTGAGCAAGAGATCATCTGCCTCCACAGGCAAACCGCCCACGCGGAGCTTCATCTCGTAGACCTCGTCGAGGGTAGAGGCCGCGCTCACCGCAAGCAGCGAGACCAGGCCGGGCGCCAGCCCCAGATCGGGGATAATGGCTACTTGCTCGTCGCGAGCGACCTCGTCGAGGGTAAACTGACGTGCCACCACTTCTTCATTGCCGCCGAGATCGACAAAATGCGTATGCGTCGACAGTGCAATCTTGGCCAATTCATAGTTGTGCTCGTAAGCGATGCAAGCTATGGCTACATCCATTTCGCTCATGATGGCAGCGACATCCTGGCTCTTGCGTACATCCAATTGCACAGGCACGATGCGCTCGTCGGCCAGATTTTCCATCAGGCTCTCTAGATTGGCCCTGTTTTCATCTGCTACGACGATCTTTTTTACATTTTGTTTGTTGGAACGGATCAGGTCATATGCCACTGCATAACCCATTCTTCCGGCACCGAGCACCAAAAATTTCATCTCATACTCCTAATAGGTCGATCGCCGCTTGCCGCCATCCAGGGTAATGGTAGAGCCCGTCACATATGAAGCTGGACCGGAGGCCAAAAATACTGCCACCGCGCTAAACTCTTGTGGAGTGCCGAGGCGCCCCATGGGTATAGCCTTGAGGTACTCGGCTTCGTACTCGGCTTGAGTCTGGCCTGATTTTTGCATGCGGGCCTGCATGAGATTGTTGAGACGGTCGGTGGCGATAGTGCCAGGTGCCACACAATTGACCGTGATCCCATAGGGCGCCAGCTCGTCGCTCAAGGTCTTGAGCATGGCTGTGGTAGCAGAGCGGATGCTATTGGAGACGGCTAGACCAGCTATCGGCTCGAGTACCGATATCGAGGTAACGCACAAGATACGCCCCCACTTTGCTTCTTGCATGTCCGGTACAAATGCTTGATTGAGGTGCACTACAGATTGAAATAACTGATCGAATCCCTGAGCCCAGGCCGCCATATGCGTGTCCATGACGCTCGTTGGGCTGGGACCGCCGACATTGTGCACCAGTATCGATACCACATGCCCACTCTCTCTTATCTGAGAGATGAGAGTTTCTCGGCTCGACCTATCAGACAAATCGCAGACAAAGCCACTCATTTGATACTCGTGACCAGCCGCCTTGCTCTCGGCTATCACTTCGTCGAGTGCATTCTGGCTGCGTGCGCATACAAGGACTCGCACGCCTTCGCGAGCCAGGTCCAGAGCAATAGCCTTGCCTATGCCCTTGGATGCACCGGTTACCAGTGCCGTCTTGCCTCTTATCTGTAGATCCATTTTGTCGCACTGCCCCCAGATTAAGCTCTATATTTGTAGCTGATGGTCTTGGCCTCAGAGAAAAACTCCAGGCTATACCTGCCGCCTTCTCTACCCAGACCTGAGTCTTTTTGTCCACCAAAGGGTGTGCGCAGATCGCGCGCAAACCAAGTATTGACCCAGATCATGCCGGCCTTGATACCAGAGGTCATGCGCTCGATGCGGTCGATGTCCTGAGACCAAACCGAAGCAGACAATCCATATGGAGTGCTGTTAGCCAGTTGCAGCGCCTCTTCTTCGGTATCGAAGGGCAAGATGGGCAGAGTCGGGCCAAAGATTTCTTCTAGCATAAAACGACTATCAGGCGCCAGATCGACGACAATCGAAGGCGAAAGAAACAAACCAGGTTCGAGGTCTTTGATCCGATATCCGCCACAGAGTATACGACCATCTCTTTTAGCTAGATCCAAATAAGACATGACTTTTTGCAGATGCTCTTCGGTCACGAGAGCTCCCATCTGAGTATCAGGCGCAAGCGGATCTCCCACGCGTATATTTTTTGCATGCTCGACCATGGCTTCTACTACCTGCTTGTAGATCTTGCGCTCGACAAACAATCTCGAACCGGCCAGGCAAATCTGCCCTTGATTGCGAAAGGCAGCTCGCACTGCGGTCGGAATGGCCTCATTGAGATCGGCATCAGCAAAAATGATATTGGCACCCTTGCCACCAAGCTCGAAGGAGAGCTTTTTGAGCGAGTCTGCTGCGGTGCGCATGATGGCACGGCCAGTGGCAGTCTCTCCTGTGAACGAGATAGACCGCACTAGCGGGTGTCGCGTCAATGCTTCCCCGGCAGATCCGGCGCCAAGTCCGTTCACGACGTTAAAGACACCATCGGGGACACCAGCGTCCCTGAGCAGTGAGGCCAGCCTGGTTGCAGTAGCGGGTGTCGCTTCGGCAGGTTTGAGCACGATGCTATTGCCCATGGCCAGAGCAGGGGCTATCTTCCATGTAGCCAGATAGAGCGGGAGATTCCAGGGAGTGATGAGACCGCAGACGCCTATTGGCTCGCGGATGGCTATGTGCCTTTCGACAAGATTGGTGGTGTAGCATTCCTCGACATAAGATTGAGCATATTGGGAGAAAAAGCGAAAATTTTGCGCAGAGCGCGGGATATCTCCCTGAGAACTTTCAGTGATAGGCTTGCCATTGTCGATGGTCTCCAACTCGGCAAACTCGTCTAATCTCTCGAGCAAGAGATCGGCCACTCGCCCCAGCACGGCGCAGCGCTCGGCCATGCTTTTTTTGCTCCAGACGCCACTTTGAAAAGCAGCTTGCGCAGCTCTTGCGGCAAGATCTATCTCCTCTTGGCCGCCTAGAGCGACAGTAGCATGGATGGTGCCTCTGGCTGGATTGATGGAGGCAAAAGTCTCCTGAGAAGCCGACTGGACATAGCGTCCGTCAATATAGTGATCCAGGATGATAGGCATATCTCTCTTGACTGTCATTTTATTTTTAGCTCCTGGTAGAGTTTAGCTCTTCAAAGATGTATAAGCCGCAATCGCCTTCATCTCGATAAAATTGCGCCCTGGTAATTGCTTGACGGCGACAGTCGTGCGTGTCGGCAAGACTGAATCATTGGACTGGTCATTGCAAAAATACTCAGCCCACACTGCATTGTAGGCGTCAAAATCGCCCATGTCGCAAAGAAAAACCGTCACATCGATGACATGGCTCAAGTCCAATCCAGCCGTGGCCAATACCGTCGATAGATTGCGCAACACTCCCCTTGTCTGTGTGGCGATGTCATAGGAGACGACCCGACCAAGATCATCCAGCACGACACCGTCCTCGCGACCAGTCTCAGCAGAACGACAGCCCTGGCCTGCTATATAAAGAAAGTCACCTACTCTGACAGCATGATTGTAGGTCCCAAGTGGATCCGGTGCCTTGCCCTCTGGCAAGATGGCTTGCTTATCCAAAATCGCTTAGTCTCCATACCAAAAGCAATGAACCAAAATGAGCTAAGATCTTAGGCGCTCCCAATCCTCAAAAACTTATTTTAAAACTCATTTATGGAAGATCAATGATAGACGAAAGCAAAGTCCGCCCTCAAAATGTCGATCTATCACCTTTCAGCCCTCTAATGGAAGTCAGGCGGTCAGGACGCCTCGAATTGCAGATCTTTGGCATCATGGTTGTCGATAGCGGCACCGATCCTAGAGGAGATGAAAAAAGTTTCAGCCTGGGTGATGCTGACTTTGCAATCTGGAGCCGCTCGGTCCTTAAGCCCTGGCAGTTATTAGAACATATGCAGATACTCAAAGAGGCATATCCAGATCTTACTGACGAAATGTTTGCTCTGTTTATGGCCTCTCATAGCGCCGAAGACGTGCATCTCGAGCTGATCGATAAAATCCTCCAGATAACCGGTGTCGATGAGAGCCATCTGCAATGCCCTCAAGCATTGCCTCAGCATCACAACCGCGCAGCCGAAAAAAATCTAGATCGAGCAAGGCGTTTTCACAATTGTAGCGGCAAGCATCTCGGTTATCTCGCAGCAATGAAGGCACTGGGCGAAGATGACAGTCATTATCTAGACAGGACAAATGCCCATCAGATCGCTCTGGTCGATTTGATGTCCCGCCTCACCCACAGACCCAGCCAAACTTTTGAAGCCACCATAGATGGTTGCCAATTGCCCAATCTCGCCCTTAGTGTGAGAGAGATAGCAAGGTTATATCGCACGCTGGTTATGCCGGACGCCTATGACTCTGATTCAGACTCTGACGCAAATGCTAGATTGCTCGCGCCATTGATGTATACCTATCCGAGGATCATTTCTGGTCTCTATCGCACCGATTACAAGATCATGACCGATGAGATACTGGGCAAACGTTACGCAAAGACCTGCAATTACAAAGTGATCGCCAAAGAAGGAGCAGATGGCATCCTGGCTGGGGCAGCCACTCCCTGCGAACGATATCCGCAAGGCCTCTCATTTTGCATCAAGTTGTCCGCAGGCTTTGACAAAAAATTTATGGAGCTGCTTTATCGTCAAATCATGCTCGACGCCGGCTTGATCGTCGAAAAAGATCAAGACCAAGATCAAGAACTTAGGGTGCCCTCTCACATAGTCAATGTGTTTTGCCACTAATTTGTCAAACACCTAAAATCAGGATAGCAATGAAAATAGCAGACTACAAAAAAATCATCGATATCTCTCACATCATAGACAAAGACACAGCCTGTTTTCCAGGCGACATCAGATTTTCGCATGAGATCAGAGTCAGTTTTGCCGATAGTAATGTAATCAATCTGACATCCTTTACCATGAGTCCCCATCTGGGTACTCATGCGGACAGCCCGGTACACATCAAAGGCAGCCTCGAAACAAGTACTCAGGACCACGCAACTGATACTACAGCTGGTGACATGCCGCTCGAGCCCTTTATCGGTTCTTGCGTAGTCTTGGATTTGACAAGCGATCTGCCAAATCCAGGTGCCATCACCCGCGAGATGATCGAGGAGAAGGCAACTAGAGCAAAAAACGAAGGGATCAAGCGGATTTTATTTAGGACGGAGCAAAAAGTAGAAAGAGAGAAGTTTAAAGACGATTACAGCTATATAGGGCAAGATGCAGCCACTTTATTAGGGCAATTGGGTTTTGTACTGGTCGGTCTGGATACACCCAGTGTCGATCACATCAGGGCAAAGGATCTAATGACGCACAAGATCCTGGATCAGTATGCTTTGAGTTGGCTCGAAAATCTGGACCTCACGAATGCAAAGCCAGATACTACCTATTATTTATTTGCTCCTCCTCTCAAATTTAGCCAATTAGAAGCCTCTCCGGTCAGAGCCGTCTTGCTGGAGTTTTAAATGCCCGAACCACAAATAAGACAGATCTTTAAAGCTCGCGACAGTCATACAAAGCCACGACCGATACTCATCGGCATGGTGCACACATTGCCCTTGCCAGGCTCGGATGGCTTTTTGGAAACCCCTTCGGGATCGGCACGGGCTGCCATCAAAGACCTTATCGAACATGCCGTAACAGAAGCCAAGATCTATCAAAAACATGGCTTTGACGCAATCCTCATCGAAAACATGCATGACCTGCCATATCTAAACGGACGCGTCGAGCCGGAAACAACTGCCGCGATGACTGCAGTCGCGACACGTATCAGGAGTGAGCTTGCCTTGCCGATCGGTTTGCAACTGCTGGCAGCGGCAAATATAGAGGCCCTGGGCGTCGCTCTGGCCGCCGATCTCGATTTTATACGCGCCGAGTCATTTGTCTTTAGCCACGTGGGGGACGAGGGCATGCACGATGCCCAGGCACCGCAATTGATTCGTCGACGCGCCCAGCTCGGTGCAAGGCATATCCAGATCTTTGCTGATATCAAAAAAAAGCACTCGGCTCATGCCATAACGCAAGACGTGCCAATCGATGAGATAGCTCATGCAGCCGCATTTTTTAAGGCTGATGGAGTGATAGTCACTGGCAGATCGACTGGTCAGGCTATCGATTTGCCAGATCTCCAAGTCACCAAAAAGGCCTTGGAGAGCCACATGCCACGCACTCGAGTCCTTGTCGGCTCAGGAGTGGATGCGGACAATCTAGCAACGATCGCTCCTCATGCAGATGGCCTGATCGTAGGCTCTTATGTCAAAAAAGGCGGACACTGGGCTAACGAGATCGACCAGGCAAGAGTCGCCAATCTAGTAGACAAAGTAAACTCAATCTAAGGGTCTACCTGACCGATTCAGCCTTTCGAGCGATTTTATTGCCAAGAGCTTGCGCTCTCTTATCTCTTGCGCCATCATATCTGTCAAACGATTACAGGCCTCACGCGAGGCCCGCTTATTTATTCAGGTGAGCCATGAAACACGCATTTCAAAACTTTCAAGTAGACCATATGACGCTCTTGCTGCAACCACAGCTCTACAAGGTCTCCTTTGCGGTATTCAATATTATCTTTGGTGCCGGTCCAGAAAGCCTGCTCTACGAAAAGCGCAAAGAATGGGTCAAAGGCGAAGGCCAACAATCCATGACCTATGCCGTCTGCCTGGGCGAATGGGCCGAACAATCCAAAGAGCTCAACAAGACTATCGTAGCAGTCGTCCAGCCATCTGAGCCCAAGACCCAGAGCTCGCACGTGCGCGAGATGCTCGACAGTCACGAAAACGCCGCTCACTGGCAGCACATTGCTCTACGTACGCCCGACCTGCTCGGCTTCCACAAGTTTGCCTCAGAGCGAGGAGTGCAGTTTATCACTCCCATTCTCAAAGACGAAGAAGACGATCTGATCCAGGTCTTTTCAGGCGAATGGTTCTTTCCAGGCATCAAGCCTTCTGGCATGTTTTTCGAGTTTTTGCAGCGCAACCCTTCCGAAGCATCATTGAAAGAATTGCAAGAGCAAAACAGAGAGATGTGGTTTAGGGACAAGACCTTCCTCGGTCTATACGGCGAAAAAGAAGCCGAATACCAGAGCGGCAAGGTAACGCCTTTCCTCAAATTTGATCTGTTTGACAAGATCTCCGCAGAGATAGGCGACAAGCAAATCTGGGAACTCGACCAAGCATTTATGGCAAAAATAGAAGACATGATGATCGAGACGACCAAAAAGCAACTTGCCACTCACAAATAAGATGAAGATACTGGCGGCTCTCGACGGTACCGAATCTTCTCAGACAGTCATCGATAGTCTTATCGGCATCCGATGGCCTGCCGATACGTG
>Ga0233423_10000870_pt1 | contig 15381 bp, 10 predicted proteins | sample Watercolumn_Mata_FD_180713 | JGI IMG/M metagenome (GOLD analysis project Ga0233423, IMG submission 180713) | Freshwater microbial communities from Lake Matano, South Sulawesi, Indonesia - Watercolumn_Matano_2014_112_MG | ecosystem: Environmental > Aquatic > Freshwater > Lake | place: Indonesia...
GCATAAGGCCCCCCGCCAGGTGACCCCCTACCTGAATCATATCTACGGAGAAAAGGAAGGCGGGGGCACCCAGGTGCTCATGCTGGCCAACGTCCCCTTCACCAAACTGGGGCTGCCGCAGCTAGCGCCCGAATCCCAGGCCGGGGCCTCCGAAACTCTGTATCACACCCTTTATAAGGGCATGATCGTGCCTTATGTAGTCCTGGGCGGCCTCTTTTACCTGATCTATAAAAACACCACCGGCCATGAATTGCCCTGATCCGGGAGGCGACAATGTCTGAATTCAATGCATCTTCAGGTGGCAAAAAAGTCAGCAAGTCCCTGCTGGCGGCAATCGAAGCCCGGACTTCCACCGAATGGGAACCTGTAGGCGGCAAAGTGGTCACCAGGCCGTTTCTGGTCCTGGCCGCGGTGGCCGTCATCGGCGTCATCCTCATGATCTACCGCTATCTCGCCGGCCTGGGCGCGGTCACCAACCTCAGCGACGGCTATCCCTGGGGAATCTGGATCACTTACGACGTGCTGGTGGGCACCGCCCTGGGCTGCGGGGGCTACGCCACCGCCATCCTGGTCTACGCTTTGAACCGCTGGGAGTATCACCCGATGGTGCGCTCCGCGGTGTTGACCAGCGTCTTCGGCTACACCCTGGCGGGGTTGGCCATCTTCCTGGACATCGGGCGCTACTGGAACGGTTACAAGCTTTTTCTGCCGTGGACCGTCAACTTCAACTCCGTCCTGGTGGAAGTGGCGCTGTGCATCGGCGCTTACGTGGTAGTGCTGTGGATTGAGCTGCTGCCCTCGATTTTGGAGGGCTTCCCCGGGAACGACCGGGCCGTGACCCTCAGGCACCGCCTGGAACGCTGGCTGCCGGTCATTGCCGCGGTGGGCATTTTGCTCCCCACCATGCACCAGTCCTCCCTGGGCACGCTGATGATCATCGCCGGCCACAAGCTCTCGCCCCTCTGGCAAACGGGCCTGCTGCCTTTCTTCTTCCTGTTGTCGGCCATAGCCATGGGTTTGGCGGTGACGGCCCTGGAATCCATCCTCTCGTCTCTGGCCTTTAAAAGGCCCTTCGAGACCCCCATGCTGGGAAAGCTCTCCGTCAGCCTGGCCTGGCTCATGGTCGTCTACCTGGCCGTCCGTTTCGCCGATCTGCTGTTTAAGGGCGCGCCCGTCTTTTCCAGCGGTTTCCAGAGTTTGATGTTCGTCCTGGAAAACCTCCTGTACCTGGCGCCGCTGCTGCTGTTGGCCAGCCCGGGGCTGCGCCGGAGCCTGCCCTGTCTCTTCATGATCTCCGTCTCCGTGCTCCTGGCCGGCTCGCTGTACCGTTTCAACGCCTTTCTCATCGGCTATGACCCCGGGGGCGGCTGGACCTATTTCCCGGCCACCTCCGAGATTTTGATAACCCTGGGTATCGTGGCCATCGAGCTCATGGCCTATCTCTATTTCGTCAAGAAATTCCCGGTGCTGCACACTGAACATACCTAATTCCATCGTCAAGGAGAGGTCAACATGGCCAAAAGAATCACCATCGACCCCATCACCCGGATCGAAGGACATTTGCGCATAGACTGCGAAATAGACGGCGGCAAGGTCACCAACGCCTGGTCGTCGGGCCAGATGTGGCGCGGCATCGAGATTATTTTGAAAGGTCGGGATCCCCGGGACGCTCCCACTTTCACCCAGCGCATCTGCGGAGTCTGCACCACGGTCCACGCCCTGGCTTCGGTGCGGGCAGTGGAGAACGCCCTGAAAATGGAAGTGCCGTTGAACGGCCAGTTCATCCGTAACCTTATCGTCGCCGCCCACGGGGTGCATGACCACATCGTGCACTTTTATATCCTCTCCGCTCTGGACTGGGTGGACATCACCTCGGCGCTGAAGGCCGACCCCAAGAAAACGGCACAGTTGGCCGACACCCTTTCCCCCTGGCCCCGGAACAGCTATCAGGAGATGGCGGCGGTCAAGGACAAGCTCAAGGGGCTGGTCGCCTCGGGCCAGTTGGGCATTTTCGCCAACGGCTATTGGGGGCATCCCGCCATGAAGCTGCCCCCGGAGGTCAACCTGCTGGCCGTGGCCCATTACCTCCAGGCCCTGGAATACCAGCGCAAGGCCAACATGATCGTCTCCATCCTGGGGAGCAAGACCCCGCACGTGGCCAACCTGGTGCCGGGAGGGGTCTCCACCGCCATCAACCTGGATTCCCCCTCGGCTCTCAACATGGAGCGGCTCTACTATATCAAGACCCTCATCGACGAGGTGGGCGACTTCGTCAAGAACGTTTATCTGGTGGACGTCTGCGCGGTGGGGGCCATGTACGCCGACTGGACCAAGTACGGGGCCGGGGTCACCAACTACCTGGCGGTGCCCGATATGCCCATGGACACCAAAGGCACGGCCTTCAGCCTCCCCGGCGGCTATATCGCCAACGGCGACCTTAAGAGTTTCAAACCCATTACTTCATATCAAGACGAATTCTTCCGGGACGGCGTCAAGGAGTCCATCAAGCACTCCTGGTACAACGGCGACTGGACCAAGCATCCCTGGGACGAAACCACCGATCCCAAGTACACCGGTTTTCAGGACACCGGCAAGTATTCCTGGGTCAAGGCCCCGACTTTCAATGACAAGCCGGCCCAGGTGGGGCCCCTGGCCAACGTCCTCTGCATGTTCGCCGCGGGTCACGAGCCCACCAAGAAATATGCCACCCTGGTCCTGGACACGGTGAGCAAGATCGCGGGCGCCAAGGTGGGGCCGGAGGCGCTGCACTCCACCATCGGCCGCCACGCGGCCCGGGCCATCCGCTGCGCGGTGCTCTACGACGAAGCCACCACCCAGTGGAATGCCCTGATGGAGAATATCGCCAAGGGCGATCTCGCCATCTGCACCAAATACCCCATCAAGGCCGGGGAGTCCCGGGGCTTCGGCTTTCACGAAGCGCCCCGGGGGGTTTTGTCCCATTGGGTGGTCATCGAAGACAACAAAATCAAGAACTACCAGGCCGTGGTGCCTTCCACCTGGAACTCCGGGCCCCGGAACCAGCATGACGCGCTGGGGCCGTACGAGGCCTCCCTGGTGGGCAACCCGGTGGCGGACCCCGACAAGCCCCTGGAGGTGATCCGCACCGTCCATTCCTTCGACCCCTGCCTGGCCTGCGCCATCCACCTGGTGGACGGGAAGGGGAGGTCCCTCAATAAGGTCAAGGCGTTATAACCGCCACCCTTTATAGTAAGGCCAAAAACGGCAAAGCCTCCGCCCGTAAGGACGGAGGCTTTTTTCATCTAACAAAAAACTGAAAACAAAAAACTGAAAACGAAAAACGGAAAACGAAAAACGGAAAACGGTATTACATATGTTTGGGAGCCTGGGAGGAATCGGGTTCCGGCTCCCGGGGGACCGCAGGCCGATGCTGGGAAACGGCCTGCGAGCCGTCAGCGGCCAACGGCTGCAAATAACGCATGTAGGACCAGCCCACCACATTGCGCCGCGCGTCTCGCACTCTGCCCCAGCCGCCGGAGGTCTCCAGGAGTTCCACCTCGTCTTCGAAGTCGAGGGTGGCAATCCGGGGCGCAGACGTGTGAGGACCATCCCGGACGGACAATTCGACGGTGTTCACGAAATACACGGGCGCCGGGGAGGTTGGTGTCGAAGTCGGCGTCTTCACTTCCGGGGACGAAAAGACCGCCGGGGTTGAGGTGACCACGGTTTCCCGGACCTTAACCTGGGGAGCCGGCAGGGCCGTTGCCGCCGGGGAGGTGGGGGAGGGAGCGGCGGCTTGCTCTATTATGGCCTGGGGGGGCGGCGCCATTATCAACTGATGGGGGATGGGGCCTTTATGGAAAAGGAGGAACAAGACCAGGGCCGCGGCTAACAAACCGGTCCCCAGGCAAAGGTCCTGGACCCTGAAAGGAAACCTCAGGATCCGGGCTGGAGGTGCAGAGACGCTCCAGGCAATCTCCGGCCAGGGGATTTGGCTGCACCGGCAGAATTCATCCGGGGTGGCCAGGCGGGCGCCGCATTGGGAGCAATAATGATCGTCCCCTTCCTTCTGGGGGATGGGGTTCGTACAGGTCGTGCAGTATTGCTGGCCCACCCATACGGCTGCGTTGCAAGTAGGGCACTGGGGCATATCGCACCTCCGGATCAATTTGCAGCTTGCCGCTGGAACCGCATTACTTCAGCGCGGCTTTCAAACTAAACTTGCAACCATTGCCTACAATTTTTATCCGGTCTCTTCCTGATCTTTGCAAGCTATCCATTTTTCTTCGGAATTCTGCGGCAGTTTTTTGGTCTTTAGACATTATCGGAAATAGATTAAACTTTGATTAATAAATTAATAAATTAATATAAAATCTTATGTCTTGGGGAGAGATCTTTCCTTGAAACCACCAGCCACCCTCATCGGCCTCGGTAACCTCCTGCTCCGGGACGAAGGCGCGGGCGTCCAGGCCGTGCGGGCCCTGCAAGATAGGTACGAGGTTCCGCCGGACCTGGAGGTCGTAGACGGCGGCACCGCCGGTTTGGACCTGCTGCCTTTCATCGAGGGCCGGAAAAGGGTCCTCTTCGTGGACGCGGTGAATTTCGGGGAGGAGCCGGGATTCATCGGCGAACTCAACAACGAGGAAATCCCGGCGTTCTTCGCGGTCAAATCCTCCCTGCACCACCTGGGCCTGGCGGACGTCCTGGCCGCGGCCCAACTGCTGGGCACCCTGCCCCAGGAGGTCTGCCTCATCGGCATCCAGCCCAACACCCTGGAACCCGGCCTGGAACTCTCGGCGGAGCTGCAAGCCCGCCTGGAGTATTTACTCCGGAAAATCATCGCCAAATTGGGGGAATGGGGCATCTCACTGCACAGAAAAGTTCAAGGTTCAAAGTTCAAAGTTCAAAGTTAAGAGAGCCGGATCCTTGAATTTTTCTTACTTTCTGGGTGAGCCAAGGGCTCATGGGCAACTGCCCTGAAAATCCTCTTCCTGACCGGTCAACGCCCAATGGCGTACTGTCGCCACCCAGCCAAAAGCAAGAACTGCCATTAAATTGCCCCAGCCATTATTGCGTACAAACTTTCTTTATCGGGTTACCTATTTATGGTACGGTTGCCTTGATGCCCAAGGAGGAATCATGCATGAGAAGCCCATTGATTATTGCCGCCTGTATCCTCTTATTGGCTGCCGCCTCTCCCCTGGTTGGGTCCGCTTCCGGGAAAATGGGAGTGGTAACGGAGGTGGAAGCCTTCAAAAACGGCGTGGAGGCCTATCTTTTCGGCTATCCCCTGGTCCTCATGGACGTCACCAAGCAAGTGGGGTCCCAGCCCAATGCCCCCGGCCCCCACGGAGTGGTCAACCAGTTCTACAACATGTGGACTTATCCGGACCCGAGTTTCACCATCGTCGTCAGCCCCAACGCGGATACGCTTTACTCCATCGCCTTCCTTGACCTTTCTAAGGAGCCCGTCGTTTTGCATGTGCCGGACACTAAAGGCCGGTATTACCTGATGCCCATGCTGGATGCCTGGACCAACGTCTTCGCGTCCCCGGGCAAGCGCACTACGGGCACCAAGGCGGGGGACTTCGCCATCGCCGGGCCGGGCTGGAAGGGGGCCCTGCCCCAGGGAGTGAAGAAGATCCAGTCACCCACCAACATGGCCTGGATCATCGGCCGGACGCAATGCAACGGCAAGGCCGATTACGCCGCGGTGAACGCCATCCAGCGGCAATACACCCTGACGCCCCTTTCCTCCTTCGGCAAGCCCTACACGCCTCCGGGTTCCGGACCCGCTGATCCCTCCGTGGACGTCAAGACGCCGCCGGTGACCCAGGTGGCCAAAATGGATGCCGCGGCCTTCTTCGCCCGGCTGGCGCTGCTGATGAAAGACAATCCCCCGGCTCCGGCCGATGCGCCCATGGTGAAGAAACTCGCGGGCCTCGGGATTGTTCCCGGCAAGCCCTTTGACCCGTCCGCGGTGGACCCCATGGTGATGAAGGGGCTGGAGAAGGCCGTGTGGTGGGTCAAGGCCTTCTTCGACGCGGCCGCCAAGGGCACCCAGGGTACCATCGGGGAGGGCGCCTTGACCAGGGAGGTTCTCGAAGTCTTGAATAATGCGATGCGGCGGGTCTTGATGAACGTTAAGAACGGCTGGATGATACCGCCCATGAAGTTGGGCAACTACGGAACGGATTATGCGTTGCGCGCCTATGTGGCTCTTTACGGCCTGGGCGCCAATTTACCGGCGGATGCGGTCTATCCCAGCGCCCAGAAGGATGCCCGGGGCGGGCAACTCAACGGCGCCCACCGCTACGTGCTCCGCTTTGCCCCGGGCCGGACGCCCCCCGTCAACGCCTTCTGGTCGCTCACCATGTACAACTCGAAGCAGGCCTTCGTTCCCAACCCCATTGACCGCTACGCCATCGGCGATCGGGACAAGTTAAAGTTCAACCCCGACGGCTCCCTGGATATCCATATCCAAAATGAATCACCCGGCAAGGACCGGGAATCGAATTGGCTCCCAGCCCCTAAAGACGACTTTAATGTCATCCTGCGGCTCTATTGGCCCCAAAAATCGATCCTGGACGGTTCCTGGGTCCCTCCCGGAATCAGCCGGGCGCAGTGATCCCCACAAAAAATCGGGGGCCGGAATCCCTCAGGATCCGGCCCCCTTCGAGAACCCCGGTGTTCGGATCAACAATGGGGTAGGGTAATTACGCAGTTGGACCCGTCATTTTTGGGTTCGTACCAGATATCCCCGCCCTGTTCCTTGATGATCTCCTTGACGAGGCGCAGCCCCAGCCCCAGACGCTGGCTCCGGGTTCCGTTTCCTTTCTCCGCCCGCCTGGAGCCCGAAAACAGCAACGGCTGATCTTCTTCCGGCGCCGTCCGCCCGCTGTTGAAGACATGCAGGCAGCAATTGGCGCCCCGGTCTTCCAGATCGATGACGATGGTGCAGCCGTCGCCGCCATGTTTAATGCCGTTGCTCAAGAGGTTCCGAAAAACGCTTTTCAGATAGAGCTTGCTGCCCTTGATGGGGATGGTGGCCGCGGGTTGGGCATTGAGACGATTATCGATGACGATCCGGTGGTCTTGGATCTCTTCGGAGAATTCATCGAGGATCGGTTCCACGATTTCATTATTTAAATCCAACATTTCTGCGCCCAGGGCGACGTCCTCATTACCGGCCAGGAGTTGGGCCAGGTATTCTTCGCTGAGCCCCACGGCCTTCTTAACCCGGGAATGGACCTCCCGGATCCTTTGGGCCGCGCCGTCCTGCAACTGCCCCTCGGTGTCCTCCATTACCAGCTTCAGGGCCGCGGAGATGGAGACCATGGAACTGCGGACATCATGGAGCATGACGGCCAGCTTGTTCAACACCCGTTCGTTGATGGCGGCCAGGCGCACTTGGGAGTCTTCCTGGGCGGTTTTGGTCTGCAGGCCCCCCAGGCAGGCGGCCACTCGCCGCCAGAGTTCCGCGGGGCTGCAAGGCATGAGAATATAGTCATCGAGTTTCAAGCGGTAGGCGTCCAGGGGAAAGGCCACCTGATGGTCTTCGCCCACCGCGATGATCCGGGTTTCGGGATTCAGCTTCCTGGCCCATTTCACCACGTCCATGCCGCTGTGGGAATCCAGGGGCAGTTTGGCAATCAGCAGGTCATAATCCTTGAGGGTGAGAGACTCGATTGCGGCTACGGGAGAAGATACCTCCGCCACCCCGTAGCTTTTGGACTCCAGGGCCCAGGCGAGGGTTCGGAAAAGGGAAGAGCCGTCAGACATCAGGAGAATTTCGAAGGCAGCCATGGTCACGTCTCCTCTTCAGCGCTATAGGTGAGTATCGACTCCGGTTAGAAGACTGCTGCAGGGTCGATACAAACCTTTTTCAAGAAAAAAATCAATCCGCCAAAATACCTATTTGATAGTAGGCAAAAGTACCTAGATGAAAACTAATTGTTCCGCTTTGTGAACAAGGGTTGCTCGGCTGAAAATCTGAAAAATACCAATTGGCCCGTCCTCACCGGAGACGAGGGGGGAAAGGTTGCTGCCCGGATGTCGATACTGAGACACTATCAGGGATTTTCCGGTATGATTATCGCCCCGGGCAGAAGGGCGAAATGAAAGTTTTTCCGCAACGGATCTTCTCTATGGCCGAAGATAATTCCAGATCCACGTTCTGTTTGATAACAAAGCCCTCAGCTCCGGAGTTCAGGGCATAATCCAGATATTCCTGATGTTCGTACATGGACAGGAACAGGACTTTGGTCGCCCCGTTTTCCTTGATTTTTCTAATGGCTTCCAGATCCCGGAGACCCGGCATGGAGATATCGACAATCACCATATCGGGAACATTGCGATTAAGGATATCCAAAAGCTGCGCCCCGTTGCCGGCCTCCCCCACGACTTGGAGGCCGCTCATGCCTTCCAGAATTCGTTTTATCCCCTGGCGGACCCCGGGGTGACCGTCAGCCAGCAGCACTGAATACGGCCTTTCCATTGCTAGTTCCCCTTGCTCCCGTAACGGCGCAGATAGATCGAGCATCATCATCCAATTTAAGAACATGTTGTTCCCAGGAGGTTGAAATTAATGCAACGGCAGTAGACTCAGGCCGGTTTCAAAAATTCTTCTGCCCCGAAACGATCCCATCTGCCGGCAGGCCAATCTGCTCCGGGGCAGAGAAGGGAGAGCGGGTTCCCCCTGGGGGGCTTCCTCTAAGAGCGCCGCGTCCTTCGTGGCGGCATTGTTCCTCTGGGGTAGAAGCCCGGCGATGCGGTGATCCTTAACTCCGGTTACCGCGCGTTTATGGCGCCAACCCATTGTCCCGCTCCTTATCCGGCCGGCGGCGGTGTGAGGGGTGTTGGCCCCAACCGCCGGACAAGCAGACCTATCAAGCCTTTATTGATCTTTTAGTATTTCGCCTGGGGGATGTAAATCGGTAGTAATACCTAATTATCCATGGGTAAAACTACCTATATACTGGGAAATATAGGGACGGGGTGATTCCGGGGATCAATAGCCTTCGGCGGAGGTATAACCCTTTTGGATGGCGTACTTAACCAGGTCGGCGGTTTTTTTGAAGTTTAATTTGCGCATGATATTGGCCCGGTGGTGGTGGACCGTCCGGGAGCTGATATAGAGGAGGCCGGCAATATCTTTGCTGGACTTGCCTTCGGCAATGAGCTTGATGATCTCCCTCTCCCGGGTGGTCAAGACTTCGGTGGGAAACCTTCCTTCTCCTTCCCGGGCCCGCTGGCGCTCCAGGAAGATGTCCGTCAATTGCGGCGCCAGCAAGGGAGAGATATAGGCCCCGCCCTGGCGGATGGTCTTGATGGCGGCGATCAGTTCCACGTCCGCGTCTTCCTTCAGGAGATAGCCCTCCGCGCCGGCCGAGAGGGCATGATACAGATATTCCTTGTCTTTATGCATGGTGAGGATGATGACCTTGACCTCGGGATAGTTCATCTTGATTTCCCGGGTGGCCTCCAATCCCCGGAGGTTGGGCATGGAGACGTCTACGATCACCATGTCCGGGGGCGCTTGCTTGATCAACTCCAATAATTGCAGGCCGTCACTCGCCTCCCCCACCACTTCCAATTCCACGTTTTCCTGAACGATCCTCTTGACCCCCCGGCGGAACATCTGGTGGTCGTCAGCCAGGATAATGCGAAAACGTTGGGACACGGCTTGCTCCTCAAGGGAAAATAGGGACACTTCCTTTTGTTCTTAAGGTTTCTGCTATTAGGTATCCTTTGAAAAATAGGAAGTGTCCCTATTTTTCCACCGGGACGGCGCAGGTGATCCGTGTTCCCCAGCCTTTCCGGCTCTGAATCTGGAGAGACCCGCCCAGCATCTTGGCCCGTTCGTACAAGGCCGCCACCCCCAGGCCTTTGTTCATGGAGGAACGGTTCAAGATCATTCCCACTTCAAAGCCCTGGCCGTCGTCTTCCACTTCAAAGAGGACCTCGCCATCAGCCTGGCGGATGGCCAGATGCACCTTGCTGGCCTGGGCGTGTTTGGCGATATTGGTCAAGGATTCCTGGAAGATTCTGAAAATGATGATTTGGGCCTCCTTGGGAAAGAGATGGTCCAAATCTTCGATGGCAAAATCGTGCTTGATGGTATAGTGCGGACTGAATTCATCCATTAAATATTTCAAGGCCGGCACCAGGCCCAGGTCCTCCAGGATGGCGGGAGACAGGGCCCGGGAGAGGCGCCGCACCTTCTCGATGGTTTCATCGAGATAGAGGGCGATATTATCCAGTTCCTCCTTGATTTCCGGCGGCTCCGACAAGTACCGGTTCACCCCCCGCAGACCGAGCTTCAAAACCGTGAGGCTTTGTCCCAACTCATCGTGGAGTTCCCTGGAGATGCGCTTGCGTTCGTCCTCCTGGGCGTTGAGGATCTGGGTGGTCAGGAGGCGCAGCTTCTGCTCCGATTCCCGGAGATCCCCTTCGGCCCGCTTCTGGGCGGTGATATCCTGGCCCACGGCCATCACCCCCAGCACCTCGCCATCTTTCCCCAGCAGCCGGTTGACGTTCCACAAGAAGGGACGTTCGCCGCCGTCCCGCAGCTTCAGGGGCATTTCGAAACCACGGGTTTCCTGGCCGGACAGAACCTTTTGAAAGTCCTCCTTCACTGCCTTTTCATAAGCCTGCGGCACGAATAATTTCAAAAAACTCTTTTCCAGCACTTCCTGCCGTTGCCAGCCGCTGAGCCGTTCGGCCTCCGGGTTTAACTCCAGGAGACGGCCATCCGTATCGGCCACGCTGATAAAGCTGCCTGCGGTTTCAAAAAGGATGCGGAACCGCTCTTCGCTCTCCTTAAGCCTTTCCTCGGCCTGGCGCAACTGCCGCCGTTTGGCGGCGTCCTCCAGGGCCCGCTCCACCGCTGCGCTCAACCGGGCCAGGCGCTGTTTCAAGACATAATCCGTGGCTCCTTCCTTCAGGGTATCCACGGCCACTTCTTCGCCGATGGCGCCGGAAACAAAGATGAAAGGAACGTCCGGGCAAATCTTCCGGCTCAGTTTCAGGGCGGCGAGGCCGCTAAAGGCGGGGAGGTTGTAGTCCCCCAAGATCACATCCGGAAGACGGGTTTCCAACTCCCGCAGGAAATCTTCCCGGGTGTCCACCAGCCTGATGCTGAAATCTATCCCGGCCTTGCGGAGTTCGAACTTCACCAGCTCCGCGTCGCTGTCCACGTCTTCCAGCATCAAGATATCTAATTTTTTCCCCACGATTCCCTTTACTGCTAGCGCCATGCCTCTGGCTTTAGGGTGCAACGTCTTTGCGTCTTACTTCGCGCCTTTGCGTCTTTGCGTGAGGCCTGCCTTTCCAGGTTGCCTTCAACTGGGCACCTTATTCAACAATAGCCAATAAAGGCCCAAGTCGGCCACCGACTGGGCGAACTTGTCGAAATCCACGGGTTTGACGATATAACTGTTTACCCCCAAACGGTAGCTCTCCACAATATCCTGTTCTTCCTGGGAAGAAGTCATGACCACCACCGGGATGGACCTGGTATGGTCATCGGCTTTCAGGCGGCGCAGGATTTCCAGGCCGTCCACCTTGGGGAGCTTCAGGTCCAGGAGGATTACCTTGGGCCGGTGATTGATCTTGCGCCCCCCGGAAGCATCGCTGCCGAAGATGAAATCCAGGGCCTCCGCGCCGTCCTGCAGCAACTGCACCTGGTTGGCCAACCCTTGTTTCCTCAAGGCCCGGAGGGCGAGCTCCGCATCGTGGGGATTGTCTTCGATGAGGAGTATTTCCACGGCGTTACCAATATTCAACTTACTCTCCTTTTACCGGCAGGGCGAAATAGAACTCCGCGCCTTCTCCCACCTTGCCGCTGGCCCACACCCGGCCCCCATGGCGGTGGATAATCCGTTGGACAATAGCCAAACCCACGCCGGTGCCTTCGAATTCCTCCCGGCGGTGCAGGCGTTGAAAAACTCCGAAGATTTTGTCCACGTAGCGCATGTCGAAACCCACGCCATTATCCTTGATAAAATATATGTTTTCTTTTCCTTCTGTCCAGCCGCCCACCTCAATTATTCCCATTTTCCGGGGTTGGGTGAATTTGACGGCGTTGCCCAGGAGATTGGCCAGGACCTGGTTGAGCAGATTGCGGTCTCCGAAGGCCGGGGGCAGGGGATTCATCTTCAGCTTCAGCCGCCGCGCCGGCTCCTGGGCCTGCAGTTCTTTGAAGACCACGGCGGCCATGGGCTGCAGATCGATTTCCTGGGCCCGGATTTCCTGGCGCCCCAGGCGGGACAGCGCCAGGAGATCGTCGATCAGGTGCCCCATGATCCGGGTATTGCTGCGGATCACGTCCAGGAGCCGCAGGCCCTCCCCGTCCAGTTTCGGTGCGTAATCCTCCACCAGCATCCGGGCAAAGCCCTCGATGGCCCTGAGCGGCGTGCGCAGATCGTGGGACACGGAATAGGAGAAGGCTTCCAACTCCTTGTTGGCGGCCTCCAGTTGCAGGGTGCGCAGACTCACCTCCCGGACGCGGTCGCTGAGGTCGGCGTTCAATTTCCGGATTTTATCCTCCGTCCGTTTCCTTTGGGTGATGTCCTGGAACAGGCCCACCGCGCCGCTGCTGCGGCCTTCCCGGTCCTTGATGGGCGCGGTGTTCACCAGCAGGTCCCGCCGGGTGCCGTCCGGCCAGGCCAGGACCATCTCCACGTCCCGGTGAATTTCCCCTTCCATGGCCGAGCGGAGCAGGGGCTGATCGCCGGGTACGCAGGCCGTGCCGTCGGGATGGCAGAATTGAAACAAGGCGCAACTGGGGGCATCCTGGACGCAGCCGTCCGGGTGGGAATAGAGCCGCTCCGCCGCGGGGTTGGTCATCAGGATCTTCCCCTCTTTGTCGGCCACCACGATGGCCTCCGGCGCGCTCTCGATGACGGCTTGGAGCCGGCCCCGCTCCGTGTCCAACTCCCGGATCAGCCTTTCCCGTTCCTCTTCCGCGCGCTTGTTGGCCAGGGCCAGGGCCGCCAGTTCACCGAAGCCCGCGGCCAGGCGGGCGTCATTCTCGGTGAAGACCCCGGCCTTATTGCCCAGCCCCAGGAGGCCCACGGCTTTGCCTTTCACCACCAGGGGGGCGAAAAGGACGTTTTTCAGTTCCACGTGGCCCCGGGGAAGGAATTGGGCGTGGTCGCTGCGGGCGAAGTCGTTGTCATATACCGTCTTGCCAGCGCGGTAGGCCTCCTCCCGGAGGCCCCTGACGGGCATGGGCAGTGTGGGGTCCACCTTGCAGTCCAGATTACCCGGATCCAAAAAGAGAACTTTATTCTCCTGGCCATCCTCGCTGAGAAGGGCGACATACCCGGATGTAGCTCCGACCAACTCCTTGCAGGAATCGAAAATGGAGCGGGCAATATCCTGGAAATCGCCGGATTTCAACACCGCCCGGGTGGCCTTGAGCAGAGCTTCCACTTCCTTCTGCCGCTGTTGGGAATCGGCCAGGGCCTGGCCCAGGGCTTCTTGAGCCCCTACCCGGTTGATGGCCGTGCCCAGTTGCAGGCCGATTCTTTCCAGGCGCTCCACCATGCTTAAGGGCACCATATTTTCCCGGCAATCGGCCAGGTGGATGAGTCCCAGAATCTGTTCCCTGAAGACTATGGGGATCAAGGCCACGGATTCATAGCCGAAATGGTGGCAGACGTTGCGGGTTGGCCCCAACAGCCCCGGGGGGGTGGTGTCCAAGACCTGGGAAAAATTATTGATGTAGCAAGACGAGCCTCTGGTATAGCAGGGCAAATCGGGGTCGGTGGCTCCTTTGACCACATTGATGCACAAGCACCGGTCGGTCCCGATGCACAGATTGCTCTCCGACTCAAGGAACTCTTTACTGAAGCCGGTATTGGCCTGGTAGGGGATGTTGCCGTTCATATCCAGGATGCGGATGGCCACTGCCTGGCAGCCGGTGTGTTCCTTAACCGCATTCGCATAATCCTGGAGCAGGGGGGCCATCTGCATATGGCGGTTGGCGATTTCCAGGAAATCCTTGGAAGTTCGGAGGGTTTCTTCGGCCTCCTTCCGGGCTGTGTTATCGTGGATTATGGAATACAACAGCGTCCGGCCCCGGACCTTAAGGGGGCTGCTGTAAACCTCCACTTCCCGGATCTCGCCGTGGGCCAGCCGGTGTCGAAAGAAAAAGTGGCTCTCTTCTCCGGCCTTGACCTTTGCCATATTCCCCCGGACCTGCTCCGGGGGAGCAATATTCAGGTCGGTGATCTTCATCCCGGTCAATTCTTTCCGGGTGTATTCATAGAAAGAACAGGCCGCGGGGTTGGCGTCCACAATCTCGCCGCTTTCCGGATCAATGAGGAGCATGACTGCATGGTTATCTTGGAAGAGACTGCGGTGGCGGGATTCGCTCTCCTTAAGGTCCTGCTCGGCCCGCTTGAGCGGAGTAATATCCTGGGTCGTCCCAAACCCCCCGAGCAATTGGCCCTGGGGGTCGAACTCCAGTTCCGCCCGCTCCCGGACCCACTTCACCGCGCCGTCCACCACGATGCGGTGCTCGATGTCGTAGGGCTCCCCCCGGAGGGCGGCATTCCACTTCCGGTCCACGTACTCCCGGTCCTCCGGGTGGACGGTGGCGAGAAACGTCTCATAGGACATGGGGGTTCCCTGGAGAATCCCAAAGATCCGGTGATTTTCGTCGGACCAGGTCAATTCATTTTTCTGGACGTCCAACCGCCAGCTACCGGTATGGGCCACGGCCTGGGCCCGGTTCAAATCCTCCCGGCTCTCCCTCAGGGCCTGCTCGGCCAGTTTGCGGTTCATGGCGATGGCCACCAGGTCGGCCACCGCGCTCATCAACGCCAGTTCCTCCGGGGTATACCGGGGCCGCGTGCGGGTGCCGAAGGACAAGGTGCCCAGCACCCGGCCTTCGACCATCAACGGGTGGCAGGCATAGGCCTGGATGCCGTAAGACTTGACCAGTTCCGTGCTGGGGTCCGCGGTGTTCAGAATGTCCTCAACCACGATGCGGCAGCCGTCCCGGGCCGCGCAGCCGCACACCGCCACCCCTAATTCGAGCCACTCGAAGCGCCGGGCCTCCTCCTCCGGGATGCCGGCGTAGGCGTTGAGGCGGAGGCGCCGGGCTTTATCATCCAGGAGAAAATTGAAAAACGCATCGCAGTCGAACACAGCCATGGCTTGCCGGCACAGGGCTTCCACCACTTCCTGGGGGGAGTCGCTGGCCAGCAGGCGGCCGGCCGTCTCCGCCAGCAGTTCGAGGCGCTGATTGCTCAAGTCCACCGCGGTATAAGCTTCGTTCAGGTTTTGATAGGCGGTCTGGAGTTCCTCGGTCTGCACCTGGAGCTCCTCCACCGAGGCCTGGAGTTCCTCCTCGCCGGCCTGCAGCTTTTCCAGAGATTCTTGGCGCTCCAG
>Ga0233423_10000873_pt1 | contig 15365 bp, 12 predicted proteins | sample Watercolumn_Mata_FD_180713 | JGI IMG/M metagenome (GOLD analysis project Ga0233423, IMG submission 180713) | Freshwater microbial communities from Lake Matano, South Sulawesi, Indonesia - Watercolumn_Matano_2014_112_MG | ecosystem: Environmental > Aquatic > Freshwater > Lake | place: Indonesia...
GACGTATTGGATTACCTGACCGAGGCGTGTGCAGCGGCTATTCGGGGTGGTCAGCCCTCGTCGCTGTTGCCCAACGCCTTGGCCACCAATACTGCTCCGTAGATCCTAGACCATCTGAACGGTTACCCATGCAGTTCGCTCCTGGTCTACGTAGTCTTGAGCGTCAATGCCCCGCCAGATTTCTTTGCCTAACCCCTGCAATTCCAGGATGCTGCGCTGCGCCCGGGTCGCGACTTGGCGACGAACGAGCGCCGCCAGGTCCTCTAGCAGCCAGAGTTGATCAACTGGATTGAGGTGTTGGGCTCGATCCAGCACGTCATAGTAGGTAGTAGTTGACATATGATCTCCTTACATCACTAACTTGCACTTACTCACAGGCGGTGGCGAGGACGCAGATTAACGCTGATCGACGCTGCTTTTTGCTTTCTATCTGCGGCCATCGGCGTTCTACCCCGTCTCGCCCCTACTCTGGGCTCAGTATATACCAACTCAGCCAAGAAATCAAGTCAGTGGGGAAATCCGGGGAATCAGGGAGTCAGGAAATCAGGGAATCAGGTCCTCCTATGAGACCTGATTCCCTGATCACCGATTCCCCGCTTCCCCGCCTGCGCTGACCTTGCAATTTTCCTCTAGATATGCTAGTATGCAGGCGTTCAGCCTGGAGCCAGATTATTACATGGAGCGATCAATGAAGATCTTGATCACCGCCGCAGAGGTGGTGCCTTTCGCCAAGACCGGCGGCCTGGCCGACGTGGCCGGAGCTCTGCCGCTGGCCCTGCAAGCGCTCGGCCACGACGTGCGTGTGGCTATGCCCAAATACGGGCGGGTGAGCAATGAGCGCTTCGGCCTGACCAATCTGCTCGATTCTTTCCCCGTGCCGCTGGATGGCCAGAGCGGGCCGGCAGCGGTGAAGCAGGGCTTCATCGGCACGGACATCCCGGTGTACATGCTGGCCAACGAGCACTACTTCGACCGCGAGGGCATCTACGGCTACGAGGATGACGGCGAGCGTTTCATCTTCTTCTGCCGGGCCGCCCTGGAGGCGCTCAAGCGCCTGGACTGGCAGCCGGACATCATCCACTGCCACGATTGGCACACCGGCGTCATCCCCAACTGGCTGAAGACCGTCTATAAGAGCGACCCCTTCTTTGCCCAGACGGCCTCCATGTTCACCATCCACAACCTGCAGTACCAGGGCATCTTCGGCAAGCGCGTCCTGGAGATTGCCGGCCTGGAGGACTACGGCTTCATCGTGCACCCCACGGAGCCGGCGCTGTCCAACGTCATAGACCTCATGGCGCGGGGGATTATCTTTGCCGATGTGATCACCACGGTCAGCGAGCGCTATGCCCAGGAAATCCTGACCGCGGAGTACGGCGAGAATCTGGACGTCATCCTGCGCGATCACCAGGAGCGCCTCTTTGGGGTGCTGAACGGCATAGACGTGGAGCTGATGAACCCGGCGACGGACAAGTACATCGCCGCCAACTACGACATTGACAGCCTGGACAGGCGGGTGGAGAACAAGCTGGCCTTGCAGCGGGAGGCCAACCTGCCCGTCGGGGCGGACATCCCCCTTCTGGGCGTCATCAGCCGCCTGGCCGATCAGAAGGGCTTTGACATCCTGGAGCCGGCTGTTGACCACATCCTGGACATGAACGTGCAGTTCATCCTGCTGGGCACGGGCGATCCGCACTACCACCAGATGTTCACCAAGATCGCCCAAGCCTATCCCCAGAAGGCGGCTATCTTTTTGACTTTCAACGCCCCCCTGGCCCAGAAGATTTACGCCGGCTGCGACCTCTTCGTCATGCCGTCTCGCTTCGAGCCCTGCGGCCTGGGGCAGATGATCGCCATGCGCTACGGCTCCGTGCCGGTGGTGCGCGCCACCGGTGGCCTGGCGGACACCGTGCACAATTTCGACGCCCGCAGCGGCGAAGGGAATGGCTTCACCTTCACCCGCTACGATCGCTGGGCACTTTTTGCCGCCGTGGTGCGGGCACTAGAGACGTACCGGCACCAGGAGGTCTGGCGCAAGCTGCAGATCAGCGGCATGTCCACCGATTTTTCCTGGCATAAGTCGGCCCAGAGATACGTAGAGTTGTACCAGAAGGCTGTGGAGTTCAAGCGTGGTGCTGCTCTGGGAAGTTCTTAAAGTCCTGGCCACCGATGCCGGCGAGTTCTACCATCAGCTCCTCGTCTTCGTCGCCGTCGCCCTTTTGGCCATCGGCATGTACCGGGAATGGCGGCGCACCCGGCAGCCAGCCCTGTACGACCTCTTTCTGGCGCTGAGCGTCTTCGTCCTGCAGCGGGGTCTGCTCACCGCGGCCTACGGCCTCACGGCCATCTGGCGCCTGGTGCCCGCCGCGGCGCTCCAACCGTACCTGTGGCCTCTGTATCTGGCCCTGGAGACCGTGGCCCTGCTCTTTCTGGCCTACGCCTTCCTGCCAGCGCCGCTGGGCTGGCCGTGGCGTGGTCGTTTTCTGGCCGGCGCCCTCACCTTCGTCTTCCTGGCCTACCTGGTTACGCAGGGCTTCTGGCTGCACGACCTCGCCCGCCAGCCAGGGTTGGACTTCAAGCACTACTGGGCCGGCGTTGGCTTCCAGGGCCTGCAACTGGGTATCCTGGCGCTCACCTTGCTGGCCGTGGCTCTGCGCCAGGGCAAGTATCGTCTCCTGGCGACCTGCCTGCTCGGTCTGTTCTTGCTCAGCAACGTCCTGGAGCTGTCCATCGCCGCCAGCACGGCCGAGTCGTGGCAGCAGGCCCTGGCCCGCACGTTCGACCTGGCCGCCTTCCCGATTTTCGGCTTCATCGTCTATCGCAACATCGTGGACGACGCCCGGACGGCACGTCAGGAGCTGCAGGAACTGAATCAGGAGCTGGATCGCAAGGTCGCCGGGCGGACGCGGGAGCTGGCTATCCTCGTGCAGGCCGGCGAAGCCCTGTCCTCTACCCTGGACCTGGACAGCCGGCTGGACATCATTACGGCCCAGATGACCACGGCTGCCAGCGCCAGCGGCTGCCTCCTGTCCCTGCTGGACGAGGATGAAGAGCACATCACGGTGCGCAGCGGCTTCGACAGCGCCAGCCAGGGGCGCACACCGCACGTTGGTGTGCGGCGCGCCCTGGCCATTCTGCCCAACGTGCGCCGCCTGCTGACGGGCGAGGCGGCAGTCATGGAGTATACACCCGGCGCCCCCATCACCGCCGCGGAGAAGGCCATCATTGACGGCCTGGGGGCCAGATCGGCGCTGCTGCTGCCCCTGCTCAGCCGCGGCAAAAGTAGCGGCGTGGCCGTCCTGTACGAGAGCCGGGCGCCGCGCCGCTTCTCGCCGGAAGAGATAGGGCTGTACAAGGCGCTGGCGCACCAGGCGGCGGTGGCCATCGAGAATGCGCGTTTGTACGCCTCGGTGGTGGAGAGCAAGAATGAGCTGGAGGCCATCGTCCAGAACAGCGCCGATGGCGTCTTCGCCCTGGATAGGCAGCGTCGCATCGTCAGCTTCAACCCGGCCCTGGAGAACCTGACGGGCTGGCAGGCGGCGGAGGTGTTAGGCACGCCGTGCAGTCTGGTCTTGCGGGAGCGTGACCTCAACCACCAGAGCCTCTGCGAGCAAAACTGCCTCTGCCTGCAAGCCTTCGGCAACCAGCAGCCCCTGACCACGGAGGTGCTGCTTACCACGAAGGATGGGCGAGAGCTAAACGCCGGCATCAGTCTGGGGCCCATCCTGGATCAGGCCGGGCGAGCGATTGGCGCCGTGGGGGTGGTGCGGGACATCACCCGGCAGAAGGAAGTGGAGAGGATGCAGACAGAGCTCGTCTCCACTGTTTCCCACGAGCTGCGCACGCCACTGACCCTGATCAAAGGCTATCTGGGCACCCTGCTGCGCCACGACCTGCGGCTGCCGCCCGAGACCAAGACACGCTTCCTGCGCCAGATTGACGAGGCGGCCAATCGCCTGACCGGCCTGGTAGACGACCTCCTCAGCGTGTCTCGCCTGGAATCGGGCCAGATGGAGCTACGCCTGCAGCCGGTGGACCTGGCGGCGTTGGTCAGCCGGGTGGTCAGCGCCTTCCAGGTGCAGGGCGAGGCTCACCGGCTGTCCATCTCCTTGGGGCCGCTGCCCAACCATCTGCTGGTGCGCGCCGACGCCGAGCAGATCGAGCGCATCCTGCTCAATCTGCTCAACAACGCCGTCAAATTCTCGCCGCAAGGCGGGCACATCCAGGTCAGGGGTTGCGGCGTGCGGGTGGAGCAGGGGCAGGTGGCCGAGGCGGCTCCCATGCCCTGCCCGCTGCCGGTGCCGAATCTGGACGGCGCTTGGGCCCTGGTCAGCGTCCAGGACGAGGGCATAGGCATTCCGCCGGAGCACCAGGAGCGCATCTTTGAGAAGTTCTATCAAGTGGACAGCGGGCTGACCCGGCGGGCCAAAGGGACCGGCCTGGGGCTTTATATCTGCAAAGGCATCATTGAGGCCCACGGCGGCAAGATTTGGGTGCAAAGCACGCCCGGCCAGGGCAGCACCTTTGTCTTTGCTCTGCCGTGGCAAAGGGAATAGACCCCAGGGGTATAAGGGGTAACGGGGGTAAGAGGATGAAAGGCACAATCCTGGTGGTGGACGATGAGCCGGGCGTGGTGGAGGTCGCCCAGGTGAACCTGGAGCCGGAAGGCTACACCGTAATCGGGGCGAGCGACGGCCTGGAGGGTCTGGCCAAGATTCGCGCTGCGCAGCCTGATCTGGTGCTCCTGGACATCATGATGCCCCAGGTGGACGGCTGGGAGATGCTGCGACGCATGGAAGCCGATCCAGAGATGGCGGGCATCCCCGTCATCATGCTCACCGCCAAAATCCAGAACGAGGATATTCTGCGCGGGCTGGAAGGCGGGGCGGTAGAGTACATCACCAAGCCCTTCTACCCAGAGAACCTGGTGGCCAGCGTGCGTATCATCCTGGAGGCCTTCGACCCGCGCCTGCGCCAGGGCTGGCGGGAGAACCTCATCGCCCGGCGCAAGCGCCTCATGACTATCCGCTGGACGAAAAGATAGACGATTGCAGATTGCAGATTGCAGATTTTAGATTGAACTGCACGAGCGTGGCCAATCGTCAATCGCCAATCGGCAATCGCCAATCGGCAATCGCCAATCGGCAATCGGCAATCGTCAATCGGCAATCGTCAATCGGCAATCGTCAATCGGCAATCGTCAATCGGCAATCGTCAATCGCCAATCGCCAATCGCCAATCGCCAATCGAAAATCGGAAATCGGCAATCGGCAATCGGTAGAGGAGACTATGCCCGAACGTCCCAGCATCACAGACCTAGAGAACCTGGTGGCGGCCCTGCCCGCCGACGAGCAGGCGCGCTTCGCCCGCTTGTTTCACGTCAGCACAACTATCGGCAGCCTGAACCCGCCGCCGAGCATGGAGCCGTGGATCGAGAAGTTTTTTGGCTCTGTGGACGCCGTGCGTTCCCAGAAGATCGTCAAGGTGACCAACCGGGTCACCTGGGAAGGGGCGCTGTTCAACGAGCTGCGCGCCCGGCGCCCCATGGAGGCTAAGGGCACAGGCGATCTGCACAAGCTGATCCTGGAGAACGTGGGCGATCCATTTTGTAAGCCCCTGGAGGGCACCCCCGCCGACAGCTTCGGCCGGGCGCAGGGGGCGCACACCATCACCGCCAGCAACATCGCCAAGTACGACGGCTACCACGGCGTGGCCATTTTTGATGAGCACGATCCGCTGGCCTTCACCGCCGCCGGCGTCGGCGATGCCATGGACACCGCCCTGGCCTGGGCGCACCAGGCCCACGCTGAGGATGCACGCGCCCGCTACTTCTTACTCATGTGGAACTGCCTGTGGAAGAGCGGCGCCAGTATCATCCACGGCCATGCCCAGATGACGCTGACGCGGGACATGCACTACGCCAAGGTCGAGCACCTGCGCCGCGCTGCCCTGGCCTACCGGGCGCAACACGGCACCAGCTATTTTGACGACCTCTACAGCGTGCACCAGAGCCTGGGACTGGCATTCTCCTTACCGGGCGTTCGCGTCCTGGCCTACCTCACGCCTGTCAAAGAGAAAGAAACCCTGATCTTAGGCCAAACCCTGGATGAGACGCTCAAGGCCACCATCTATCACGTGCTGCGCACCCTGGTGGACGGGCTGGGCGTGACCAGCTTCAATTTGGCGATCTACCTGCCACCTCTGGTGCCGGTAGCAGGTGAGGACTGGAACGGCTTTCCGATCCTGGTGCGCATCGTAGATCGTGGCGACCCCAACAACAAGACCGCTGACATTGGGGCGATGGAGCTGTACGCCGCCAGCGTCATCGCCAGCGATCCCTTCCGCCTCGCCGAGACGCTGCGGGCGGCGTTTTCCAGGGCGTGCTAGTCCGCAAACCCTTGCGAAGGTTTCGGAACCTTCGCAAGGGTGACTAACGAGAGAGGAGGTGCTTATGGGCACAATCACAACGGTACGGCTGCAGTTGCTGGCCCCCCTGTGGACGGGGAACGTGGACCGGGAGATGGTGGGCGTGAAACCGGCGGCCATCGTCGGTGGGCTGCGTTGGTGGAGCGAGACCATCGTCCGGGGCCTGGGGGGCTATGCCTGCGATCCCACGGACGGCGCCAGTCGCTGCTCCTTCGACGAGGCGGCCTTCAAGGCCAGCGGCGACCCCGCAGCCGGCCTGGCCGAGGTCTGCCCGGTCTGCGGCCTCTACGGCTGCACGGGCTGGGGGAGCAAGGTGCGCTTCGTCATGGAGTACCGGCCAGCACGCAGCCCGGGGGCTCTCGGCGACCTGTTCATTGACCTGGGGGAGGCCAAGCCTCTGGCCGAGGAGGAGCGCTGGCTCCTCAACCACACCTTCCAGGTCATCGCCACCTACGGCTCCATCGGCGGCAAGACACCACTGAAGCCGCCCCAGCCCGACTACGGCCTGGTGGCCTTGCCTGGCGGGCCGCCCTTCGCCACCAGTATCCCACGGGCCCAGGTGCAGAGGTGGGCCACCACCGGCCGAAGAGCGGCGGAGGCTGCCCAGGCCCCGGCTACCTGGCCCAATCTGCAACGCTTCTTCTTCAACAACCAGGCCACCCTGGCCCGGCCGGTGCTGGAGGAACTGCTGAAGCTCAGCCCCTTCCTGGCCGGGCGGCTGAGCGTGAGTAAGAAGGTCTTTGTCTTTGCCCGCCCGCCCCGCTTCTGGGGCTACACCGACAGCCCCACCCTGCTGAACACCATCCTGCAACGCCTCGCCGCCCACGGTGTGCGGGGGACGCGGACGGGAGAGGAGGTGCTCCGTGAGTGGTAACCATCGGTACAGCGCAACCGTGGCCCAGGCCAGCAGCGGCTCGCGTCCGAGTCAGCCGCCCTCGCCGCCGCCTGGCGGCCAGCGCCCGGCACAGCCTGCGCAACCGCCCGGCGTCCGGCGCCCGCCAACGCCACCTGGCCGTGGGCCGCTGCCACCGCCGCGCCCTCCCCTACCGCCTCGCCCGGCCATTCCTCAGGAGAGCTACGACCTCTACGTGGCCTACCCCTGCGCCACTGAGGACGACGTGCGGCGCATCGTTGGCGGGGAGGGTGAGCAGTACGTGGAGCTGGAGAACCTGTACACCCGCATCCTTCTGCTGTCTCCAGCGCTCAACACCCGCTTCAAGGACTACGCCCGCGGCGGGCATCCGCGCTACGGCGGCGGCTACAAGAGCCTGGCCCATCGCCGCGGGGGCGGCAAGACGCCCTACACGGTAGCAAGCATCGAGCCGGCCCTGGGCCAACTGGTGGCTCTGGGGCTGTATCCACCCCGCATCGCCCTGGACGTCCTGCCACCGCTGTCGTTCCTGCTGCAATTCCGCTTCACCCTGAGCGGCCCCTTCATGTCTCGGGACGATGAGACCTTCTACATCCACGAGAACCCGCTGAGCAAGGAGGCCGTCTTCAAGGTGCCCTACGTGCGACCTTCCACCTGGAAGGGCGTGCTGCGTAAAGCGGCCAGCGGCCTCTCCGGTGTCCAATCAGGCGCTGTGGAGCCCCTCTTTGGCAATCCACGGGAAGCGGAGGTGGGGCAGCAAGGGCGCTTGCATTTCTATCCCACCTACTTCGATGGTCTGGACCTGGAGATGATTAACCCGCACAGCCGGGTGACCAGGGCCGGTACCACGCCCATCGTCATGGAGATAGTACCGGCGGGGGCTTCCGGCTTCTTCACCCTGCTGTACACGCCCTTCGACCTCATCGGCCTGGCCCCGGACAGCCGCCCGGCGCGCCAGGAGGTGGCCCGGGACATCGTACTCACAGCCAAAGCGGTGGCGGCCATGCTGCGCGAGCAGGGGTTCTCCGCCAAACGCAATCGTGGCTTCGGCCTGGCTGCGGAGCAGATCAGCGGCGATAGCCGCGGCGGCCAACTGCTGATCAACGGCTTCCCCTATCCCAAGACGACCTTTCGCACCCTGGACGATTTGGTGCGCTTAGCAGAAGAGCTGGCGCGCCAACTTCTGCCAGGTTAGCGTATGCAGGAGGCGATAATGACGACTCAACCTTACGAGACCAAAGTTTACTACGCCCTGGCCCTGGACCCGGTGCACGTGGGTGCCGGGGGGATGGCCATCGGCCGCGTGGATAACCCCATCGTCCGGGACCCGCTGACGCAATTGCCCAAGCTTCCCGCCACCAGTCTGGCCGGCGTGGCCCGGGCCTACACGGGCATGCACTACCCGGAGAAGTTCCTGCGCCAGGGGGTGGCCGCTGACGGCACGAAGGTCGTCTACAAGAGCTGTGTCGGGGCTATCGCCCCCAAGGCCGGCCCCCGGCCTGGCGGCGCCGAGGAGGAGCCGTGCGGCGAGCGCACCTGCCCGGTGTGCGTGACCTACGGCTTTGGCCTGGAGGACACGCGGGGACTGCCCAGCATGGCCCAGTTCTTCGATGCCCAGATCGTCTTCTTCCCGGTGCACACCATGCTGGGCCCGGTCTGGGTCACCGCCCCAGGGCCCCTGAACAGTCTGGCGGAGGCCAAACTCCTGCCCACTGTTTCCCTGGCCCTCCGCCTGGGGCCGGGCCAGCGGGGTCTGCAGACGGCTCTGAAGAGCAATGCCCGGACCAACAAGCTCAACCTGGGCTGGCTCTTGCTGACCATCACCAACGACAGCAGCCCTTTGACCTCGCAGGGCCTGGCCGCCTTCCAGAACGCCGGTGTTCCCGCCGAGGTGCTCAATCGCCTGGCCCTCGTCCCGAACGAGCTGTTTGGGCAGGTGGTGAACAACAATCTGGAGGTGCGCACCTCCACGGCCATCAACCACGCCACGGGGGCCAGCCTGGAGGGTGCCCTGTTCACCTACGAGGCCATCCCCCGCGGCACGGTGTTCAGCTTCACCGTGGTCTACAAGGACCCGCGTAGCTTTGTCCTGGATGGCTCGCCCTTGAGCCAGAGTCTGGACTGGGTGAAGGACAACGTGGAGAAGGGCCTGGCCTACGTGGAGTACCTGGGTCTGGGTGGCATGGTCACCCGAGGCATGGGCCGGCTGCGCATCACGAGCTAAAAATCGGCAAATCACAAATCAACAAATCACAAATCAGCAATTTGCCGATTTGCTGATTTGCCGATTTGCTGATTCCTGTGGGGAGGAAGAAATGAGTGTACTGGAGAATCTCGACTTCTACTGCGTGGACTATGCCCAGCGGGTCATCGGCAATCTGAAGGCCAAAGCGCCCCCGGCCAGACTGACCGGCGATGAGGTGGCCCACTTCGCCAGCAAGCTGCTCAACGTTCTCTACAACAACGGCCTCTACGCTTGCCTGCTGTACCTGGGCTGGAAGGCCACGGAGGGCACACCGGGGGAGAAGCTGGTGGCCAGTCTCCTGGAGAGCCAACTGGTGGGCCGCCGGGGCGACCCGGCCCTGCTGCGCCTGGAGCCCATCGCCCTGCCCATCAAAGAGGCCGGCGATTCCCTGGAGGCGGGGCGTCTGCTCAGCAAGGACCTGGACGACCTCTTCCTGGCCCGCGACCTGCTGGCCCGCACGCTGATGTACGTGCGCTACCACGCCAAGACGATGGCGTGAAGTGAGGGACGAGGGATGAGGTATGAGGGACGAGGGACGAGGTAGAACCTCATACCTCATCACTCATTCCTCGTCACTCGCTGCAAGGAGACGGCATGACCCTGAACTGCAGTGTGGGGGTGACGGCCCACAACGAAGAGGCCAACATCGGCCAGCTCTTGCAGGCTTTGCTGGACCAGCAGCTATGCCGCGTGGCCATCACGGAGATCATCGTTGTGGCCTCTGGCTGCACCGACCGCACCATCCCCATCATCGAAGAGTACCAGCGCCGCGACCCGCGCCTCCGCCTCATCGTCCAGGAGGAGCGGCTGGGCAAGCCAGCGGCGGTGAACGCTTTTCTGCGCGCGGCGCGGGAGGACATCTGCGTGCTGGAAAGCGGCGATACCTGCCCCGGCCCGGACTCCATCGAGCGCCTGGTGGCGATGTTCGAGGATCCGCAGGTGGGGATGACTGGGGCGCAAAAGGTGCCCGTGAACGCCCCCAGCGACGTGGTGGGCTATCTTTCCCACCTGCGCCTGCGTATGGAGCACGAGCTGTGCCTGGAGATCCCCCGCCTGGGCGAGCTAATTGCCTTCCGCAAGGTCTTTGAGCAGATCCCGCCGGACGTGGCTATGGACGAGGCTTTTGTGGAGGCGATTGTCGTTCAGCGCGGCCTGCAGGTGCACTACGCGCCCCAGGCCGTGGTCTACAACAAGGGCCCCGACACGGTGGGTGACTTCATCCGCCAGCGGCGACGCAACTATGCCGGGCACCTGCACCTGCGGCGCAAGTACGGCTATCGCGTCTCCAGCCTGGACAGCGGGCGGGTGCTGCGCATTGCCCTGGACGAGTTTCTGGGAGCCGTCCGTGGCATCCTCGGCGCCGTGCGCATCATTGCCTACCTGGTGTGGCTGGCCTCGCTGGAATTACTGTCTCGCCTTCTGGGCGCCTACGATTACTTCGTCCGCAAGCGCCGCTACGAGGTCTGGCCCATCGCCTGGACGACGAAGGAGGTGCCCCTGGCGAGCAGAGTAGCAGAGGAGCAGGGGAGCGGGGGAGCGGCGGAGCAGGGGAGCAGAGGAGCAAGGGAGAGGGGACCTCCGCACCTCTGCACCCTAGCACCCCAGCACCTCCGCACAAACACAAGGAGTGGAATTGCGGGACAAGCTCTTTACGGCCCTCAAAGTGCTCATCAGTCTGGGGCTGATCATTTTTTTGTTCAGCCGGGTGAACCTGGCCGAGGTTTGGCGGCTGATCAGCACCGCCGACCTGGCGCTCCTGCTGCTGGCCCTGGCGCTGTACCTGGCGGCAATCAGCGTGGGCTGTGTGAAGTGGCAGGTACTGCTGCGGGCGCAGGGGCTGGCGGTGCCCTTCCCCAGCCTGCTGGCCTACACCTTCGTGGGGCTGTTCTTTGGCAACGCCCTGCCATCCAACGTCGGCGGCGACGTGGTGCGCGCCTACGGCCTGGCGCGGCACACCGGCCAGGCAGAGGCCTCGGCCATCTCCGTGCTGGTGGATCGCCTGGTGGGCCTGGCGGCCTTCTTCGCCGCCGCCGTGGTGATGGCCATTCTCACCGTGGCCCTGATCGGCGGGAGCGTGGAGATGGAACAGGTCATCGTGGCCGTAGTGGTGGCCTTTGGGGCGCTGATGCTGGCCTTCGCCCTGCTCTTCAGCCGGCGCCTCACCCAGCGCGGGGCCTTCATCTTTGACTGGCCAATCCTGGCCGTGTTCAAGCCCACGGCTAAGCGCGTCTTCCAGGCCCTGCAGGCCTATCGCCACAGCTACGGCGCTCTGGCGCAGGGGCTGGCCATCTCCCTGGCCGTGGTGCTCATCACCTCGTTTGTCCAGTACGCCATCGCCGCCGCCCTGCACCTGGACATTCCCCTGGTCTACTTTCTGCTGTTCAATCCGCTCATTGCCTTCGTCCTGGTGGTGCCCATCTCCGTCAACGGCATTGGCCTGAAGGAGGTGGCCTTCGTTTTCTTCTTTGGCCTGGTGGGGGTGGAGCGCGGGGCCGCCCTTTCGATCTCCCTGCTGTTCCACCTGATCATCGTCCTGGCCAGCTTGCCCGGCGGCCTGCTCTGGCTGCGGCGACGCTCGCTGGCGCCGGAGTCGGGAAGTGATTAGGGATGAGGTACGAGTGACGAGGGACAAGGTTTTTACTCGTTCCTCATTCCTCGTCCCTCATACCTCATTCCTCGTTCCCTGATCCCCCCAAGGGGTTTTTGATGAACGCTGACTTGATCCTATACAACGGCTTTGTCCATACGCTAGACGATACGCACCCGCGGGCGCAGGCGGTGGCGCTGTACGGCGGGCGCATCGCGGCCGTGGGCAGCAACGACGAGGCGCGGGCGCTGGCCGGGCGGGGCACGCGGCAGCTCGACCTGGCCGGGCGCACGGTGATGCCCGGTTTCACCGATAGCCACGTGCATTTCCTGTGGTACGCCGTGGGGCTGACTCGCCCCAACCTGGACGGAGCCAAATCGCTGGCCGAGGCCCTGGGGCGACTGGCCCCGGCCATCGCCGCCACGCCGCCCGGCGAGTGGGTGCTGGGCTTCGGCTGGAACCACGAGGAGTGGCCAGTGCCGGTTTTCCCCACCCGGCAGCACCTGGACGCCATCGCCCCGGCGCACCCGCTGGCCCTGCGCCGCAAGGACGGCCACTCCGCCTGGGTGAACTCGCTGGCCCTGAAGCTGGCCGGCATCAGCGGCGAAACGCCTGACCCGCCCGGCGGCCAGATCAATCGTGACTCTGACGGCAAGCCTAGCGGCATCCTGCGGGAGAACGCCATGGACCTCCTCTACCGCCTGGTGCCGGAGGCGGGGCCGGAAACCTTCCAGCGTGCCCTGCCCGTGGGCATCGCCCAGGCCCACGCCTACGGCCTCACCGGCATCCACGACATGGAGGGCCCGGAGGCCCTGACCGCCTTCCAGACGCTGCATCGCCAGGGCCGATTGACCCTGCGCGTGCGCCTGCAAATCCCCGCCGAGAACCTGGAGCACGCCCTGGCCCTGGGGGTACAAACCGGCCTGGGCGACGAGACTTTGCGCCTGGGCGGGGTGAAGATGTTCGCCGATGGCTCGCTGGGCTCCCAGACGGCCTGGATGCTGGCGCCGTTCGAGGGGCAACCGGAGAACTACGGCCTGTCCACCACGCCCGTAGACGAGCTGGCGGCGATGGCGCGCCGGGCGGCGGCCGGGGGCATAGCTTGCGTCATCCACGCCATCGGTGACCGGGCGAACCGCGAGGTGCTGGACATCTACGCCGCCTTGCGCCGAGAGAACCTGGGTGCTGGCCTGCGCCAGCGCATTGAACACGTGCAGCTCCTGCATCCTGCCGACCTCGGGCGTCTGGCCGCACTGGGGGTGGTGGCCAGCATGCAGCCTATCCACGCCACCTCTGATCGCTACATGGCCGACCGGCACTGGGGGGCGCGCAGTCGCTACGGCTACGCCTGGCGCAGCCTGCTCAACGCCGGCACCGTGCTGGCCTTCGGTTCCGACTGCCCGGTGGAGACGCTGGATCCGCTGCAGGGGCTCTACGCCGCCGTGACCCGCCAGCGCGCCGACGAGCCGGACGCGCCCGCCTGGTACCCCGCGGAGTGCCTGACCCCCGCCGAGGCGCTGCGCGCCTACACCCGCGGTGCGGCCTACGCCACCGGCGACGAGGGGCGGCTGGGGCGTATCGCCCCCGGCTACCTGGGCGACCTGGTGGTGCTCTCCCAGGACATCCTGGCCGTGCCCCCGGCGGAGCTGCTGTCCACCAAAGTGGATTATACCATATTCAACGGACAGGTGGTCTACGAGCGGGGATGAGGGATGAGGTGCGAGTGATGAGGTACGAGGGATGAGGTTTTCCTCATACCTCATGTCTCATACCTCGTACCCACAATTGGAGGCCCTGATGACAGAGACGGTAGTGCCGGCGGTGTACTTTGCTGAGGCGGGGGCGGCGAACACGGAGCGTGTGCTGCAGATTGCCCGGCAGCGGGCGGAGGCGTTGGGGATCAAGAGCATCGTGGTGGCCACGACCACAGGGGCCACCGGGGTCCGCGCCGCCGCGGTCTTCCAGGGGTTCAAACTGGTGGCCGTGAGCCACGTCACCGGCTTCCGCGGGCCGGACACCCAGGAGTTGACGGCGGCTAATCGAGAGCGCATCGTCGCCCACGGCGGTCAGGTGCTGACTACCACCCACGCCTTCGCTGGCCTCGGACGGGCAGTACGCCGCAAACTGAACACCTACCAGATGGAAGAAATCGTTGCCTACACCCTGCGCACCCAGGGGGAGGGCATGAAGGTCTGCTACGAGATCACCCTCATGGCCGCCGACGCCGGGCTGATCAGCACCACGGAGGAGGTTATCGCCATTGCCGGCAGCGGCTCCGGCGCCGATACGGCGGTGGTGCTCCGGCCGGCCAACGTCCACGACTTCTTCGACCTGCGCCTGCAAGAAATCCTCTGCAAACCACGCTTCTGAGGTAGCCCATGAGTACGTTGCTGGTGTACCAGGACGGCAAGTTTCGCACCGACCTGCCGTCAGTAACAATCTGTGACGTGCTGGCTGATCCGGAGGCCACAGTCTGGCTGGACGTCGGCGAGCCTACGGAGCAGGACATTGCCGTATTGTGGCAGGGGTTTGGCTTCCATCCGCTGGCCATCGAGGATGCCATCCGCGCCCACGAGCGTCCGAAGGTAGACACCTACAGCCACTACTACTTTATCGTCTTCTATGCCGCCCACCACAACGACGCGACCGATCAGATTGAAACCCAGGCGCTCAACATGTTCATCGGCGCCAACTATCTGGTCACGGTACACTCGGGGGCGATCAGGCAGATTGCGGAGACTCAGGCTCGCTGGCAGACACCGGGCAGCCCCCTGGGCCACCGCGTGGCCGCGCTGGTGCATGCCCTGCTGGATGCGGTCGTGGACGATTATTTCCCGCTCATGGATCAGGTAGCCGACCGCATTGATGACCTGGAAGATACGGTTTTTATAAAGTTCGAGGAAAGCTCCATCCAGACACTCTTCGGTTTGAAGAAGGACTTGTTGCACCTGCGGCGCGTCGTCGCCCCGGAGCGTGACGTGCTCAATCGGCTGTTGCGGCGTGAGCTGCCCGTCTTCAAACCCGAAGACCTGGCCTATCTCCAGGACGTCTACGATCACATTGTGCGTGTGACCGATAGCGTGGATACCTATCGCGACCTGCTCTCCAGCGCCCTGGACAGCTACCTTTCCGTCCAGTCGAACAACCTGAACCAGATCGTCAAGCTCTTGACGATTGCCTCCATCGTCCTCATGTCCAATGCCCTGGTTTCTGGCGTCTACGGCATGAACTTTCAA
>Ga0233423_10000874_pt1 | contig 15356 bp, 14 predicted proteins | sample Watercolumn_Mata_FD_180713 | JGI IMG/M metagenome (GOLD analysis project Ga0233423, IMG submission 180713) | Freshwater microbial communities from Lake Matano, South Sulawesi, Indonesia - Watercolumn_Matano_2014_112_MG | ecosystem: Environmental > Aquatic > Freshwater > Lake | place: Indonesia...
CCAGGGATTTATACCATTCCCCGCCCTTATTGATGATGGCCGGGACGGAGGCCAGGGTCTCCACGTTGTTGACGATGGTGGGCTTCTTCCACAGTCCGGCCACGCCGGGGAAGGGGGGTTTCATGCGGGGGTAGCCCCGTTTGCCTTCGATGGATTCGATGAGCGCGGTTTCCTCGCCGCAGATGTAGCAGCCGAAGCCGGAGCGCACTTCGATGTCGAAAGAAAAATCCGTGCCGAAGATTTTCTCGCCCAAATATCCCTTGGCCCGGGCCTGCTCGATGGCCTGGTTGAGCCGGGCCTTGGAGAGATAATATTCCCCCCGCACATAGATGAAGCCCTTGGATGCCCCCACCGCGAAACCGGCGATGGCGATGCCCTCCAGGACCTTGTGGGGGTCGCCTTCCATGATGTAGCGGTCCTTGATGGTCCCCGGCTCCCCTTCGTCGGCGTTGCAGATGACGTATTTGGGGGCGACGGTCAACGGCCGGGTGAAGGACCATTTGAGGCCCGCGGGGAAGCCGGCGCCGCCCCGGCCCCGGATGCCGGAGGTCTTCACTTCCTCCACCACCTGTTCCGGGGTCATGGTGGTCACGGCCTTTTTCAAGCCGGCATAGCCGTCCTTGGCCAGGTAATCGTCGATCTTCCGGGGATCGATGACGCCCACGTTGTCCAGCAGGATCAAGTCGTGGGGGCTTTGCTTATAGGAGCGGAAGTCTTTGGTGCTATAAGGCAGGGTTTTGTAGTCCGGGGCTTTGCCGTCCCGGTAATCGGCCAGCACCTGCTTAATTTTTTGGGGGGTGAGGTTGCCGATGACCACCTCGTTGATCTGCATGGCCGGCGCTACTTCGCAGACCCCCAGGCAGGCGGATTTTTCCAAAGTAAAGGTGCCGCACTTGGTGGTCTCCCCCACGCCGACGCCCAACTCCTGCTTCAAGGCTTGCAGCATATTGCCGGCGGCGTTCACATGGCAGGGCGGCGATTCGCACATGCGGATCACATATTTGCCTTTGGGGGCCCAGGTATACATGGAATAAAAACTCATCACCCCAAAGACTTCACTGCCCTGGATTTGCAAGCCGGCAGCGATCCGCTCCTGGACCTCGGGGGGCAGATAGCCGATGGCTTCCTGAACTTCCTGCAAGACCGGCATCAGGGCGCCGGGCTGATCTTTATGGCGATTGATAATGGCATCGACCTGGTTTATGGTTTCGGGGCTTAACGGGGCTGCCGTCTGGCAGGCGCATCCTGAATGAGCAGTCATGGTCGGCTCCTTACGCTTTCTCGATCTGCACCGCACAGACCTTGTATTCCGGAATCTTGGAGACCGGGTCCAGCGCGGCGTTGGTCAGTTTATTAGCCGAAGCCTCGGCGAAGTGGAACGGCAGGAAGACGGTGCCGGCCACGGCCTTCGGGGAAATCTGGGCCTTGACGGTGATTTCCCCGCGGCGGGAGCGCACCCGCACCTGCTCGCCTTCGCCGATGCCGTATTTGGCGGCGTCCGCCGCCGCGATCTCCACCCGGCATTCCGGGGCCTTTTCCGTCAACCCCGGAGCCCGGCGGCTCATGGTGCCGGAATGATAGTGGTACAACAATCTGCCGGTGGTGAGATAGAGGGGGTAATCGTTGTCCGGCATCTCCGCCGGGTCTTTATGGTCGATGGCGAAAAACACGCCCAGACCCCGGGCGAAGCGGTCCTTGTGCAGGAACATGGTGCCGGGATGCTCCTCGGTGGGGCAGGGCCACTGCAATCCCCCGGTCTCCAGGCGCTGGTAGGAGATCCCCGCGTAAGCCGGGGTCACCTGGCGAATTTCTTCGAAGATCTCCTCGGGGTGGTGGTATTCCATGGGATAGCCCAGGCGTTTGGAAATCTCGCAAATAATCTGCCAATCGGGCTTGGATTGCCCCACCGGGGGAATCGCCCGGCGCACCCGGGCCACCCGCCGCTCGGTGTTGGAGAAGGTGCCTTCCTTTTCGGCAAAGGAGGACGCGGGCAGCACCACGTCCGCCAGTTTCCCGGTTTCCGTAAGGAAGATATCCTGGACCACCAGAAGCTCCAGTTCCTGCATCTCCTTGATGGCGTGGTTGGAGTCGGCGTCGGTGAGGGCGGGATTTTCGCCGACGATATACAGGGCCTTGATGCCGCCTTTAGAGATGGCCGGCAGCATCTCGGTCATGGTCATCCCCGGCTTATCGTTGAGATTGGACACGCCCCAGGCCGCCTCCATCTTTTGCCGGGCCGCGGCGTCGGCCACCGGCTGGTAGCCCGAGAAGACATTGGGCAGGCCGCCCATGTCGCAGGCGCCCTGCACGTTATTCTGTCCCCTCAAAGGATTGACGCCGCCGCCGTGGACGCCCACGTTGCCGCAGAGCATGGCCAAATTCGCCAGGGTCTTGACGTTGTCGGTGCCCACGGTGTGCTGGGTGATGCCCATGCAGTAGACGATGGAAGCCACCTTCGCCTTGGCAAACATCCGTGCGGCCTCGATGATCAGGGCGGCGGGGACGCCGGTGATCTTGGCGGCATATTCCGGGGTGTATTTAGCCACTGTCTCTTTCAAGGCGTCAAAATTCTCGGTGCGTTCAGTCACGTAAGACTCGTCGTAAAGCTTTTCGGCGATGATCACCTGCATCATGCTATTGATCAGGGCGATATCGGTGCCCGGAATCTGCCTCAGGAAAAGGCGGGCGTGTTTCACCAGGTCCTGGCGGCGGGGATCCACCACAATCAGGTCCTTGTTTTTAAAACGGGCGGCCCTCTTGATGCGGGCCGCAATGACCGGATGATTTTCATTGGTGTTGGAGCCGATCACCAGGATGCAATCGGCGTCTTCCAATTCTTGAATGGAATTGGTCATCGCTCCGGAACCGAAGGACGCGGCCAGCCCGGCCACGGTGGAGCTGTGTCAGAGACGGGCGCAGTGATCCACGTGATTAGTGCCGATCACCGCGCGCATCAGTTTTTGCATCACGTAATTCTCTTCATTGGTAATCCGGGCCGAACACCAGCCGCCGATTTTCTCGGGACCGTGTTTTTCTTTGACTTCCTTGAGGCGCTTAGCCACGAAATCCAGGGCCTCATCCCAGGTGGCTTCCTGGAGTTCGCCGTTTTTGCGGATCAGCGGGGTCTCCAGGCGGTCCGGGTGCTGCACGAACCCCATGCCGAAGCGGCCCTTGACGCAGAGACGGCCATCGTTGGGCAGGACAGGGGCCCCGGTGGCCTTGATGAGTTCGCCGCCCTTGACGTGCAGGTCAATCTGGCAGCCCACCCCGCAGTAAGGGCAGGTGGTGCGGACATGGCGGCGTTCCCAGGCGCGGCCCTGGTGCATGGCGTTTTTATCCAGCAGCGCGCCCACGGGGCAGGACTGGACGCATTCCCCGCAGAAGACGCAGTCGGAATCGATATAAGAGTAATCCGCTTTGGCCACGATCTTGTTGTGGGGGCCGCGGTAGCCGATACTGATGGCCTGGTTGACCTGGCGCTCATTGCAGCCCCGGACGCAGCGGCCGCACATGATGCATTTGGAGAAGTCCCGGACTATCATGCTGTTGTTGTCTTCATAATAGTACGGATGATCCGGGGCGGCGGCGAACGCGGGGGTGGGCACCCCGTAGCGATAGGCCAGGGCCTGCAGCTCGCATTCCCCATTGGCCTCGCAGATGAGGCAATTATGGTTGCCGGAATTCAGAATCAGTTCCAGGACCATCTTGCGGGCTGCGTCCACCCGGGGGGATTCGGTCTTGACGGTCATTCCCGGAGAAGCGACGGTGGCGCACGCGGGCAGCAGGGTCCGGGCGTTTTCCACTTCCACCATGCACATCCGGCAGGATCCCGTCGCCGTGGTGTCTTTCAGAAAGCAAAGGGTGGGGATGGTATAGATTCCGTGGCTCCGGGCCACTTCCAAAATGGTCTGACCGGGCTGAAAGTCCACCGTCATCCCATCAAGGTTGAGGGTTGCCTTACTCATGCTTTGTTTACCTCCATCTTGAAATCGGGAAAACCTCATTTTTCGCAGGCTTATAATGATCCTAAATTACACTTCGAGCTTGTCCATTTTAGCACAAATACTTTAGCCCATGGAAAAGAATAATTCCAGGGAATAATGCCGTTGTTGTCTGATTTTCGAACAAAAAAAAAGCCCCCAAAGCAAGCTTTGGGGGCTTTCAAACCTGATGAGCAGGTTTTCCTGCCGCCGGGATTTCCCTTCCGGGAAAGATCGGCTTAGTCTAGTACTTCCGGGCTGACCGGCAAAGGATAAATCGGGGGTGCTAATTTCTGATATTTGATACCGAAAGCCCGAGTTTCGAAAGCCTTTGGGTTGAAGGCCTTGGTCAGCTCGATTTCCTCGGGGGACAGAATGCGGACGAGGCCATACGGATCCACAATGGCGAACCGCTCACCCTTGGCCAGACAGGAGGCCACGGTCTCTTCCCCTTTGAGCTCCTTTTTGGAGACGCAGAGCAACTTGGCGCCGCCTTTGGCCTGAGCCATGGCGAAGCCCGCGACTAACCCCACGGCCACCAAAGCCACAATCAACCCTACCACCACTTTTGAACGCATACTCTCCTTCCTCCTCTATGCTAAGGTTGATACCCGGCTTTCCTCCCCCCCCACTGGAGTAAACGAGAAAAAGCCGCTATACTCCTTTCACGGCTATAATATATTCCACCAAAGAGGAATGTCAAATTAATTTATTGGTATGCTGGAAAAAAACCTTTCTCTCACCTGAAGGCGCACACGCCCGGCAAACGAGGGCCAAAGAAGGGGATTGGAGCCTGCCTGCATGGTCCCCTGCGGCGGTCAGGCCGGCACGACCGGGTGTTTATGGGAATAGGGGGAATTTTCCAGGACCAGTTGTTTACCCCGGCGGTTGGCCAGATTGACCAGCAGCGGTCCCATGAGGTTGGCGGTCATTTCCCGGGGGCGGCCGGAGGGGATGGTGAGGATCACCAACACCTTCAGATCCTGGAGGTTTTGCACGTCCAGTTCTTTCTTGACGCCGTTGATGGGGCCGATCTGGTAATCGCTCAGGACATAGACGGGGTCGATGACCACGAAGGCCAGGTCGGCGTCGTCCACGCATTGGAGCCAGAGAAACGGGGAGTCCTGGCCGTGTTCGATCAGGATATATCGGTGGAGGTCGGAAAACCCCAACAACCCCGGATAGAAGGTGATAATCTGGTCTTCCCGCACCTTGATCTCGCCGAAATGTCTGGTGGCAATGGTGGTGGAGGCAGGCTCAACCGGGGTTTTCTGTTTATCCAGGCTCATTGTCTTTCTTCTGCTTCCAGATATTGGCAATTTCTTTTAAGTCCACGTCTCTGACGCCAGCGGCCCGAAGGTTTTCCTCCTGGATGCGCTGGTAGATTTCTTCCCGCAGAACCACGATGTTCGGCGGCGCCTCAATGCCGATCCGGATCTGTTTCCCCCGGATTTCCAAGATGGCGATGCGGATATCATCCCCGAGAATGATACCTTCGCCGATTTTGCGCGTGAGAATTAGCAAATCAACCTTCCTGGTCTGGGGGCCGCAGTCGCCGTATTATCTGCACCCCCCGGCTTCCCTGCCGTTGATTGTCATGCCGGGGCATCTTTCCGGAGAATCGGGGGCGTCAGGTATGCCCCATTATATCCGAATCTCCGGAAAATTTTTAGAGATAATTCAACAAGCTCAAATTCATGACCATGGAGGACGCCTGCAACGCGGCTTGATAGGCCAACTGTTTGCTGGCCATGGCGTTGGCGGCCTCCACCAGATCGGTGTCTCCTTTTTTGGCGATACTCTGGGTAAGTTCTTCCTGGATGGTGTCATAAGCGTTCTGCTTGATTTCCACCCGGTTGAGCGCAGCCCCCTGCCCGGCGATCACCGCGGTTAGATGGGCCTGGTAATCCCGCAGCTCTTCCAGGCGTTTTCCCACCTCCCCGGCGTCATTGGCCTCCAGATTGCTTTTCAGTTGCGCCATAATTTGAAAGAGATCGTTGGCCCCCCCGGCGCCCCCCACCACGTCGCTCCCCACCTGGCTGACCTGCATGCGGGTGCTCCTGCCGATGGCCAGGTCCAGGGTATTGTCATCACCTTGGTAAGTTATCGGCTGATACACGGAAATAGTAAAGCGGTCTCCTGCCACCCAGTTGGCGCTGGCGGCGTCGAATGTGACCTGGGCTCCGGCGGAGCCGATGGCCTGGGGTGCAGCCGCGGTGGTGGCGGTGGTCGACCAGGTTTGGCCTCCGTCTTCGGAGACCCGGTAGGTGGCCGCGCCCGTGGCCCCGCCGGCAACTATCTCCACGATATAGGTAATGGAACCGGTGCCGGTATAGGTGCCGGAAGAAGTGGCGGCGCCGTCGGAACCGCTTTGCAGGTGCATCTCCGGCGGCTGGATGGCAAAGGGTTGCTGGGCAAAAGGCTCCGTGTCAATCTTATAGCCGCTCAAGAGATAGTGTCCCTGGTAGCGGGTGTTGCCCATCTGCATGAACTCTTCCAGGTACTGCTGCACCTGTTGGGCCGCGGCGGCCCGCTGCTGGGCGGTATAGGTGCCGGTGGCCATCTGCTCGGCCAGGGCTGCGGTGGAACTGACCAATTCGTTGATGTTGGTCAAAACCGTTTCCGTGCCCGCCAACCAATCATGGGCGGTATCCAGATTGCGCTGGTACTGGGTGATCTGGGTCGAATCCCGGTCCAAACCGATGAGGGCCCCCACCTCCACAGGATTGTCACTGATCTGCTGATATTTCCGGCCATTGGCGATGGTGGCGTTGGTATGCTGTAAATCCTCAACCAATCTTTGCAATTGGGTTTGGATATTATTGAAGATGGTGGGCATGGAAACTCGCATAACCTATCCTCACTTCTTGATGGCCAACAGCGCCTGCAGCATTTCGTCGGCCGCGGTAATCATCTGGGCCGCGGCCTGATAGGCCCTCTGAAATTTGATGAGGTTGGTCAATTCCTCATCCAGGGAGACCCCGGAGACCGAGTCCCGCAACTCGGTAAATTGATCCACCAGACCCTGGTAGAAGTCCTGCTTGTTGCCCGCCTCCTCCGCTTCCAGGCCGATATCGGTCACCAACTGCCGGTAAGCCTCTTCATAGGTCAGGCCGCCCAGACCCGTCACCGCCTGGTTCTCCAGATCGGCCAGGGCCAGGGCGTTGGTGTTGTCTCCCATAGGATGGGCCCCGGTGAGGGTATCGATCCGGCCCGCGGCGATAAGGTCGGCGTTGTTTACCAGGGCGTCATTGACTCCGAGACTCCAGGCGTTGTCTCCGGTAAAGAAGGTATTGACGCCCAGGGCCATGAGGACGTTGCTGGTATCCTCGGAAAATCCGAAGGAATAGCCGGAGTCGGCGGTGATTTGCAGGCGGTTCTCGCTGCCGTTGGTGACAATGGTGGCGCTGATGCCGGAAACGGCGTCCAGCGCGGCGGCCAGGTCCGCTAAGCTGGTGGTCCCGGTAATAGAGATATCGGTGGCCGCGGTCCCGCCGCTGCCGTCTTCCACATGGACGGTGAACTGGCCGGCAGCGATACGGTCCCCGAAGGCCAGGCTGGGGTTGTTTTGCAGGGCGGCCGCGGTAGAGTTCACAAAGTAGCTGCTGGTGGCCGTGGACAGCAGCTCCAGCCCCACCCCCTGGCTGTGCAGGGTATTGACCCCGGCAATGAGCTCCTGGGCCAGGGCGTCCAGGTCTCCCTGGAATTGGGGGATCATGGTGTCCCGCACCGCAATATGGCCGGAGAGTTCGCCGCCTTCCAGGCCGGAGGTGACGTCTTCTTCCGTGCCCCCGGGGCCTTGCCAGATGACGGCCACGGTATCGCTGGGGGTGATTTCGTATCTCAAGGAATAGGAATCCATGCTCTGCACCAGGGAGACGCCGTTGGCCAGGGTGACATTGATGGTGCCGTTACCGGTGGTGTAGTAACGGATGCCGATGAGTTCGGAGAGCTGGTTTAACTCCGACTGCCGTTCATCCCGGAGATCGTTGGCGTGGTGTTCAGGGGTTTCGATGGCTTGAATCTCCCCGTTGAGTTGGGCGATCCGGGCGGCATGGGCATTGATTTCTTCGATGACGGGGCCGAGGCGCTGGGTGATGTCGTTCCGGGCCTGGACCAGTTGGTCGGCCCGGAAGCTGAAGGCATCGGCCAAAGTCTGGGCCTGGCCCAAAAGGGTTTGGCGTTCCCCGGCGCCCGTGGGATTGTCGGCCACATCATTCCAGGCGTCCCAAAATTCGGAAAAGAGCTGGCTCAAACCGCCGTCCTGGGTTTCGTTGAAGAGGCTGGCTATTTGGTCCAGGTCTGCCTTCCGGGCCTGATAATCAGCCAGCGAGGAGGTGTTTTGGTCCAACCTGGCCGCCACCAGAGGATCGAAAGCCCGCTCGATTCCCGAAATCTGAACCCCGTAGCCCAAAGGCCCGTAAGGCATGGGCAGGGCCTGGCTGGTCTCAAAATTGACCTTTTGGCGGGAGTAGCCGGGCGTGTTGACATTGGCGATGTTGTTACCGGTGACTTCCACCCCCAGTTGATTGGCGGCCAGGGCCCTCTTGGCAATATCCATCAATCCCAGTATGCCGGACATCGTCAGGTTCTCTCTCTAAAAGGGTAACGAAGCACTAAACGCAAAACGAAAAACGCAAAACGGAAAACGGTCTTCTAAGCTTGGCGGTGAAACAGGGTTCTCCCGGAACCCGCCTCCACCTGCCCCTGCTGCCGGTAGAGGCCGGGGCCCGGGGGCAGGAATTGGTTAATAAATTCCTGAATCACTTCCAGGGAAGCGGCAATTATTTCCCGGTTGCGGAGGTTCCGGGAAGCCACCTGGCGCTGCAAGCGGGCCAGGTCATTCAGGTCCGCCTCAGTCCCGGCCGCAGGAGGATTTTCCTCCCCGGCCTTCTTTATCCCCAAGAGCCGCTCCAGAATTTCTTCCTTAGATGCGGCCAGGCTCAGGATCGTCTCTTCCCGGGCCGATGCCAGGGCTTGGGCTTCCTGTTCCAGACATTCCAGGAGTTCCCGGTACAGGGAGATCTCCTGTTGAAGCAGGGTCTCCGGCGGGGTTTCTGTCTGCTGCGTCATTCTGGTTCTCCTTGGCCGCGGCGGGCAGGCGATGCTGCAAGTCCTCAAAGAGACGGCGGGCCAGGCCCAGGCCGCCCCCCGCAGCCATGGCCTGGGCCATCTGGTGTTCGCAGAGTTGATAATAGTCCGTGCGTTTTTTGCCGGGGTCGGCAGATTCGACAAAAGTTTTGCGCATCTGTTGCAGAAGTTGATTGATAAAGACCCCCTCCACCTCGGAGCAGAGCCGGGCCAGGTTCTGGTGTTGTTGGGCCGGGTTCTTGGAGTTATGTTGCAGAAAATGGAGAGAACTCAGGCCCGCGGCCCCCAGGGGGCCTGCAGACATGGTGGGAACGGACAGGGAACTCATGCTCTGCTCCTTAGATGATCTGCAATTCGGCTTGCAGCGCGCCCGCGGCCTTGATGGCTTGCAGGATGGCAATCAGGTCCCGGGGGGTGACGCCGATGGCGTTCAGGGCCTGGACCACCTGGCCGATGTTCACTCCCTCCGGCAGCACCATGAGGCGATCCGCGCCCTCTTTCACCGTCACGGAAGTGTCCGGCACCACCACGGTTTGGCCCCTGGAGAAGGGCAAGGGCTGCGAGACCCGCGGCTTTTCCTTGATTTGGATCATCAGGTTGCCGTGGGCGATGGCCACCGTGGACAGGCGGACATTTTCGCCCATGACCACCGTGCCGTTGCGCTCGTCGATGATCACCTTGGCCACCGCATCCGTGGCGATTTCCAGGGTTTCCAGGGAGGCCAGCAAGGGGACCATTTTTTCTTTATAGAGGGGCGGCAGCTTGATGTAGATGGTGCCGCTGTCCTGGGAGGTGGCGAAGTTGCCCTTGAGATGCCGGTTGATGGCGCCCACGGTCCGGTTGGCGGTGGTGAAGTCCGGGGTGTTGAGGGCCAGGACGATGTCCTGCTTGCCGGTAAAATCAAAGGGGATCTCCCGCTCCACGGTGGCCCCGTTGGCAATGCGGCCCGCGGTGGGATGGTTCTTGGTGATGCCGCCGCCGGCGTCACCGCTGGCGACAAAGCCTCCCACGGAGACCGGGCCCTGGGCCAGACCGTAAATCTGGTTGTCCACCCCTTTCAGGGGGGTGAGCACCAGGGTGCCGCCCTGGAGACTCTTGGCGTCGCCCATGGAGGAGACCAGGACGTCGATTTGGGACCCCACCCGGGCAAAGGGAGGCAGCATCGCGGTCACGGCCACCGCAGCGATATTCTTCACCTTCAATTTGCTCCGGTCCACGGTGATTCCCATATTGTTCAGCATATTGGCCAATTCCTGGGTATTGAAACCCACGTTGGTGCCGTCGCCGGTGCCGTTTAAGCCCACCACCAGGCCGTTGCCCAGCAGTTGATTGGAGCGCACCCCTTTAAAAGAGGCCACGTCTTTCAGGCGGATGGCCTGGGCCGCCGGGGGCCATGCCAAGGCCAGCAGGCCGGCCAGGAGGCAACAGATCGCCAAGGAACTCCGGGAACCGGAAGACCAGGCTTTTCTTCGGGCGTCGTTTTTTTCCGGGTAACGCATTTTTCTCACCAGGGCCAGATATGGTCCATGATCCGTGTCAGCCAACCTTGCCGCTGCTTGTCGGCTATCACTCCGTAGCCGGTAATCTCCATGCGGGCTTCCGCCACTTTATAGGATACTATCTGGTTGTTTTGATCCAGGTCTTCGGGCCGGACTATGCCACTTAGAGTGACCACCTCGGTTTCGTTATTGATCTTCATCTGCCGCTGCCCCTGGATCACCAGATTATTGTTGGGGAGAATCTGGACGACCCGGGTGGTCAGGAAAGAGGTGAACACGCTTTGCCGTGCCGTCTTCCCTTGCCCCTTGGAGGTGTTGCCCACCGTGCCTTCGAGGACGTTGGAAACGGTGACGTTGTTATCCGTAAAGGTTTTCATTTGCGGCATACTGATACCGAACAGGGAGGCGACGCCCAGTTGCACGCCGGAGGCTCTATCCGCCTGGGTGGAGGCCTCGTCCCCGGCCTGGTTTTGCTCCTGGATGATGACGGTGACGATATCCCCCACGTTGCTGGCCCGGATATCGGCTATCAGGCCCCGGGGGGTTTTGGGGGTCCAGAGGGACCCTTCCTGGGGCGGTGGGGAAGGCGGCAGGGGCAGGGCCTTGGGAGGCTCCATGACTACCCCTTTGTGCTGGGTGTGACTGGGAGCGCAGGCCCCGGCAAGGAGGCAAATCCCCAGGATCATCCATAGACCGGGATTTTTTTGCAGTTTCATAACGTCACCTTTACCGTTTTGGCGTCCAGCACTTCCGCTTGAAACTCCTTTTTGCTCTTGGTATTGCGGACACGCACCGAACGGCCCAGATAGCCGTCCTCCCTGGTTATTCCTCTGGTGCTGATTTCCAGACCGTTTTGGTCCAGGACCACCGTCACTTCTTCTCCCCGTTTGATGATGGGTTTGTGGTCCAGGTGCCGGCTGGTGAGGATTTCCTGGGGACCCAGGCCCTTGGTGAGAGTGTGGCCGAGGACCTGCTTCTCAGTGGTGAAGATGTCCCGCTGGGACAGGTTGGTCACGTCCCGGCGGCTTAAGTGCACATCTTTGGGACCGATAACCGTTTGCTGACCTAAAGGCCGGGAGGCGCAGACCACGGTCTGCTCCAGGGTGACCTTGCCGCTGACCCGGAACTTTTTCAGGAGGCGGCCGTCCTTGAGGACCGCCATCTCCAGGCCCACTTCCCCCAGGAACCGCTCCTGTCCCTTGGGAGGCAACACTTCCAGTTTAAATTGGTTATCCGGCAGCAGGACCTGCTCTTCCAGGGGTAAAACCTGAACGCGCAGTTCCGACGCCGGCCAGGGGTTCTGTTGTTGGACATAGGTCCGGTAAGCCGCGGCAATTTCTTCGCTGTTCAAGACGATACCGTTTTGCCGGACCTGGATGGCCGGGGGAAAGTTGGCGTCCTGGAGCAAGCCCCCAAGACCCATCTGGGTCAGGCGGTACTGCAGGAATTCCCGGGTCAGGGTGAAAAACTGGCCCGGAGGGGGCGCCGACCAGATGAGGGCCTGGCCGTACTTCTGGGCCAGGTCCGGGGGAAGCTCCGCCAGGTTATTCAAAGTGATAAATTCTCCGGCTGCAGCCGCTTCCGACCGGAATTGCAGGGGGAGCTTACCCTCTTCCCCCCAGGCTTCAGAAACCGAAAAGGCCAGGATCAGCAAAGCCGCCAGAATCAACAGTCTCCCCAAGGGCCGCATGGTCTTCATCCTCCTATTAGGTCTTGAGGTTCGAGACCCGCTCCATCATGTTATCCGCGGTCTGAATGGCCTTGGAATTGAGTTCGTAGGCCCGCTGGGCGATGATCATGTTCACCATCTCTTCCATGACGTTCACGTTGGAGACTTCCAGGTACCCCTGGGCCACGGTGCCCACCCCGTCTATGCCCGGCTTGCCTTCGGTGGCTTCCCCCGAGGCCTCGGTGGGCTGGAAGAGGTTGCGCCCCACGTTGCTCAACCCCGCCTGGTTGGGGAAGGTAAAGAGGCTGAGCTGGCCGGTGGCCACCGATTTGTTGTCGGGTCCGTAACAGGTGATTTTGCCGCTGGTGTCAATGGAGGTATAAATGGTGGTGGTGGGGATTGTGAACTCCGGCTGCATCCGGTCCCCATTAGGAGTGGTGATGGCTCCGTCTTTGTCCACCTTGAAACTGCCGGCCCGGGTATAATATTCGGTGCCGTTGCTGAGGACCTTGTAGAACCCCTTGCCTTCAATGGCCAGGTCCAGCTCGTTCTCGGTATGGACATAGTCCCCCTGGGCAAAGATCTTGTTGATGGCTATGGGTCTGGAGCCCAGACCGATTTGCATGCTGGTGGGCACCTGGCCGCCCCCGGGGAGCTCGCCTCCGGCCTGGCGCTGGGTCTGGTAAACCAGGTCTTCAAAATCCCCCCGGCTCTTTTTAAAGCCGGTGGTGTTGACGTTGGCCAGATTGTTGGCAATGATGTCCAGCCTGAGTTGCTGGGCCCCCATACCGGTGGCCGCGGACCACATTCCCCGAATCATAGCTGGTTCTCCTCCCTCTTAAAGCGTCCCGATCTCTTCAATCACCTTCCGGTCCTTGGCCGCGAAGGTGTCCAGAACCTTCATGTGGGCCTCAAAACTCCGGTGCACGTTCATCAGTTGGACCATCTCGGCGGAAGGGTCGAAGTTGCTTTCTTCGATTTCCCCCTGGCGCACCTTGGTATTGAGGGCGTCGGTTTCCTGTCCCGCCTGGGCGGTGGCGGCGAAATAACTGCCGCCTTGCTGTGCCAGAGCATGGGGGTTGGGAAAATCCACTACCGCGAACTGGTCTCCCAGGGATTTGTCCATATGGACCCCGCCCTCATGATCCACGTAAAAATTCTGATCATTGGCGTTAAGCGAAATCGGCCCGCTTTTGCCCTGGACCAGGTACCCCTCTTTGGTCGTCAACTGGCGTTCGGCGTTAAGCCGGAACTGGCCGTTCCGGGTATAGCGCACCCCTTGGGGCGTCTCCACTTTAAAATATCCGGGGCCGTCCAGGGCGAAGTCGTTTTCGTTGCCGGTGGTGTGGAAGGTCCCCTGGGTATAATCCCGGTGTCGAACGTTGTAAAAATAGGCGGGCTGTTGGCCCATACTGTCGGCCGCTTCGTTGGGGGCGTCTTGCCGCCAGAGGCGCAGCATCTCCCGTTTGAACCCGGGGGTGCTGGCATTGGCCATATTATGAGTGAGAATCTCGAGTTCCTGGGAGGCCCGGGTCCCCATATAAGTGGCCATGTTCCATCCTATTTGCTGCACCGTAAACCTCCTCGTGCTTTGCTCCGGGCTATCCATGGCCGCTCATAACGCAACTTTGGCAATTTTGGATGCAAGGCCGGTGCCAAATGATAATCATCGGTAATTATTGATCAATATGGTTTTTGAGGGTGTCGTTGACCGCAATTCCCGGGAAAAAGTTGCCCACCCTTGTCTCTGCGTCCTCTGCGTCTCTGTGCGAAAAAAGGCCTCACGCAAAGACGCAAAGGCGCAAAGTAAGACGCAAGAACATATAAACAATGCATCGGTGGGGCGGCCGTCTCTGGCCGCCAGTGGCCCCCGACCCTCTCTCCCCGCCAGTTAGCGACAGGGGAGAAAGGGTACCCTCTGGGCGGGGGGCTTATCGTAACAGAGACGCAGAGGACGCAAAGATCGGCATCACTTACTTGAAAATTTCGGGATTTCCGGATATTATAGATATAATTTTTAATTTCCAGGTTTGGTTGGTGTAGGGCGCCGTGGTCTCTTTTCCCTATAACATCCGGCCCCCGACAGTTAAGTTTTCTTAAGTGCTTTTAACCCAACCCGAATCCGACATATTGCCGGACGGCGCTTCCTGGCGGGAAGTCCTGCCGGCCCTGGCCCGGGGAGACCGGAAGATCTATCTTCAAGGCCTGACCCCGGCTGCGGCGGCCTATGTCCTGGCCCGGCTCTTTCAGAGGGCGCACCGCCCCTTCCTGGTCGTCACCCCCAACACCGCGGCGCACGAGATTTTTTTTAAGGACCTGGCCTTTTTCGCGGCCGATTCGGAGGCGGCCGGAAGCGTGCCCTGGCCCCGTCTGCTTCTCTTTACGGCCCATGAGGTCCTCCCTTTTAAGGAACTCAGCTTTGAGACCGATGTGAGCTGCGCCCGGGTGGGCGGGGCTTATGTGGCCCTCACCTCCCGGGAGCCCTGGCTGCTGGTGGCGCCGGCCGCGGCCCTGCGCCAGAAGCTGCCTCCTCCGGAAAGCCTGCAAGAGGCGCTGATTTACGTGGTGGCCGGAGAGAACCTGGAACGGGAACCATTTCTGAAAACCCTCCTGGAAAGCGGTTACGAGCGGCGGCCGGTGGTGGAGGAAAGGGGGGAGTTCAGCGTCCGGGGCGGGGTCATCGACCTCTTTCCGCCCCTTTATGACCAGCCCGTGCGTCTGGAGTTCTGGGGCGACGTGGTGGAATCCCTGCGTTTCTTCGATCCCGCGTCCCAGCGTTCCCGGGGACCCCTGGAGGAGTTGCTGGTGCTGCCGGCCAGCGAAGTGATTCTAAACGCCGCGGCCCGGGAGCGGGCCCTGGCCGGCCGCAAGCGCCGCCAGGACCCCCAGTTCTGGCAGAACGTCCAGTTCGGGCGGCATTTCCCCCGCATCGAACGCCACCTGGAAGATTTTTATGAGCGGCCCCGCACCTTGTGGGATTATCTGCCCGCGGACACGGTGGTGGTGGAGTGGGACCCCTTGAATCTGGCCCGGGACCTTAAGAAGCTGGAGGAGCAGGCGCAGGCCGAGCCTCCGGGCTGGCTGGATGAAACCCCGTGGGAGGAGCGCAGCCGGAAA
>Ga0233423_10000875_pt1 | contig 15340 bp, 15 predicted proteins | sample Watercolumn_Mata_FD_180713 | JGI IMG/M metagenome (GOLD analysis project Ga0233423, IMG submission 180713) | Freshwater microbial communities from Lake Matano, South Sulawesi, Indonesia - Watercolumn_Matano_2014_112_MG | ecosystem: Environmental > Aquatic > Freshwater > Lake | place: Indonesia...
ACCGCGCCGATCTCACCGGATGCGATTGACGTGGCTGCCTACGATACCATCGTGTTCGGATCCCCTGTCTGGGCATTCAAGCCTACTCCGGTGATCCATGCAGCATTCAACTCAGTTATAGGATATACCGGCCAGCCGGTGATTGGGTTTTTTACCCACGGCGGGATGCCGGGCACCACGGAAGAGACCTTTTCGCGATGGTGCGAAGAGCGCCGGTTCAAGCTGGCAGGCACCATGACAATCAACGCAAAAGAGATCGAGAACGAGAAGAGGACCAGGGAGCTTGTCGCGCTGATCAAGTCAACCGGCACCGCATAGCCTCTGGAATTCTCCCATTTCCGCGATGATCCGGCAACCGGAAAGATCTGCCAATCTTTTTTCCGTACAAACGCGATAGTTCCGGTATGTCACGATGTGTCATCTTTCACTCCCATACCGGCGTCACACTCTCTCTCGCCCGGAAGATCAAGGCCGCCTGCGGGGCGGACCTGATCGAGGTGATGCCGAAAAAGCGCTACGGCCGTTTGTCCCTGTACACGATCGGAATGTTCCGCGCGATTAAGGGGAGACAGGATCCTATTGAGCAGAAGAAGATCGATGTTGCCGGCTACGACCTCGTCATTCTGGGCACGCCGGTCTGGGCAGGTAATCCGACACCCGCTTTCAACGCCGCTGTCTCCGCGCTGAAGGGACATGAAGGCAAGAAAGCTGTTCTCCTTGTGACCTGCAAGAGCAATCCCGGCCAGACAGCAGGGATCGTGCGGAAGCGGCTCGAGGATCTGGGGATGAAGGTGATAGATGTCTTTGTGTTTACCGAAAAAGATCTCAGGGACGGCACGCGGCTCAACGAGCTGATCGTAAAGATCAACGCCTCGATGACGGAATAACATCAGGATATGCCGGATCTCCCTGTTTTTTAAAAATCACAACCAGTAAAATCGCACACTATGAGAAATAACCGGCAATATTTCTGAAAAAAAGCATGTTTACGGATTCCTGCGGCAGTTGTTCGCCGTTTCGCAGGAGTTCTTCCTTACGGTACGGCCAGTCGTACAGGTTGGTAAACTCCATAGCCCGCTCCGGGTGCGGCATCAGGCCCAGAACCTTCCCGTCCTCGGAAGTGATGCCGGCGATATCGTCGATCGACCCGTTCGGGTTGTACGGATATTCGCCATCTGCCGGGCTCATGTCATCGCGGCAGTACCGGAACGCGATCATCTGTTGCTTCTTCAACCGCTGCAGGGTCTCATCCGTGCAGTACAAGTTGCCCTCCCCGTGGGAGACCGGGCAGTAAATCCGTTCGATACCCCGGGTCCAGATATTATCAGATACAGGCTTTAACGTGACAAACCGGCACTCGAGGACTCCGATCCGGTTGGGCATCAATGCGATCGAACGGTCATGTTTTTTATTGAATGCCGGCACAAGACCGAGGTTTGCAAGGATCTGGAATCCGTTGCAGATGCCCAGCACGAGGTTATCTCCCTCTAAAAATCTCTCGACGTCGCCCCACAGGTTGTTGCGCACCCTGTTGGCGTATGCATTGCCGGCGCCGGTATCGTCTCCATAGGAAAATCCGCCGGGAAACACCAGCAGCCGGTAATCGGACAACCTCTTCCTTTCAGCGATCAGGTCGTTGATATGGACGATATCCGATCCCATGCCGGCACGGGCGAGTGCTTCCTGAGTCTCCATCTCCGAGTTGATCCCGTACCCGCTCATGATGAGGGCTTTTGCACCGGTCCGCGGCGGTTTTGCTTTACCTTCCCCACCCTGTCGTCCCAAGCTTTTCTTCCCGATCCGTTTTGCGGCTGTCATGGTCAGTACCCCCGGAACGGTAATTTGTAAGCTTCTTTAAGATCTTCGATTGGTATCTCGATGATCTTTCTCGTCTCAGAAGAAACCTGAAGTGTCTTTCCTCCGACCGTGCCAAGCATACTAACCTCTGAACCCATTACTGTATCTTCGAATGCGGCTCGGTTCTCCGGTGAGACCGTGACGACAAACCGGCCCAGCGATTCGGAGAAGAGGTAGTAATCCGGCCGCATCGCTGAAGGGATTTTGACAGACATGCCGATCTCCCCTGCGATGGCGATCTTTGCAATCGTGATCCCGATCCCACCGTAATTGACCGGGTATGCAGATGCGACGAGTTCACGGTTGATTGCTTCTGTGAGCCTGTTATACAAAGAGGATGACTTCGTGGCATCAAGCTCGGGCACTTTATTTCCCTGCCGACCGAGCGATGCGAAATATTCTGAACCTCCAAGTTCTTCTTTCGTATCCCCGATCACATAGACGAGATCGCCTTCGAATTTGGCGTCCATGGATACGGCTTTTGTCACGTCAGGGTGGATCCCAATCGAGGAGATGAGAAGCGTCGGGGGAACAGAGATCTTCACCGGCCTGTTCTCTGCATCGAACCCGGAGAAATCGTTGAACATGCTGTCCTTCCCGGAAATGAACGGGGTATTAAACGCCGTTGCAAAATCATAGCATCCCTTCGCGGCCTGCTTCAGCTGCCAGAGCCGGACAGGATCATCGGACGAGCACCAGCAGAAGTTATCGAGAAGGGCGATTGTATCGAGGGGGATGCCCATAGCAACCAGGCCCCGGATCGCCGTATCGATCCCTGCAGCGGCCATCAGGTACGGGTCGATCTCCGAATATGAAGGAAACAACCCCTGCGATAATCCGACCCCTTTCTTCGATCCAAGCACGACTTTTGTAAGCGTTGCCACTGCCTGCACACGCCCTCTGCCCTGGACAGGGCCGAGCACATGGCCGCCCTGCACGGTATGGTCGTACTGGGTTGAGATGAACTCTTTGGAACAGATGTTCTTTCTTGTGAGCATGGAGATGAGCGTCTCATCGAGCCGCTCCGGGCAGGCAGCTTCCGGCTCCGGCGATATTTTCTGACTACGCTCAGTCTTCAGGTGCTTCTTTGGCAGGCCGTCATGCAGGAAATCAAGGTCCACGTCCATTACCACAGAGCCGTGCCATGTGACAACGCATTTTCCGGAATCCGTAAACGTGCCGATCACGGTGGCCTCGACATCCCGCCGCCGCATGAGATCCATGAATGCCCCAAGGTTTTCTTCAGGGACTGCAAGCGTCATGCGTTCCTGCGACTCCGATATCCAGATCTCCCACGGGGCCATCCCGTGATATTTCAGCGGGACCGTATCAAGGGCGACAAGGCAGCCGTTGCACTCTTTTGCCATCTCCGCGACCGAACAGGAAAGACCGCCGGCCCCGTTGTCCGTGATGCTGTGGTAGAGCATAAGGTCGCGTGCTTCCTTTACGATCACGTCAGAAAGTTTCTTTTGCGTGATGGGATCGCCGATCTGTACCGCTGTAACCGGGCTCCGGGGATCGAGGGGCTCTGAAGAGAACGTTGCGCCATGGATGCCGTCTTTTCCGACGCGGCCCCCGGCCATCACGATGAGATCGCCTGCTCTCGCTTTTTTCTCAAAGAGTTTCCGGCCCGCATGTTCCCGCGGCATGATGCCGACAGTCCCGGCAAACACGAGCGGTTTTCCGGCATACCGTTCATGGAAATAGCACCAGCCCTGGGGCGTTGCGATGCCGGAACAGTTCCCGCCGACACCGACTCCCCGGACGACTCCGTCAAGAATCTGCCGCGGTGAGAGTATGGGATTGACCCTGTTCTTTCCCCGGAACAGCTCGGGGCTCGTGTCAGGATCTCCGGTGCAGTATCCGTAGTAGTTGAGGCATGGTCTGGCTCCAAGTCCGAACCCGATCGTGTCCCTGTTCACCCCTACAATACCAGTCAGGGCACCGCCGAACGGGTCAAGGGCAGACGGCGAGTTGTGGGTCTCAACCTTGTGGGTCACCAGATACTTTTCGTCAAAGATGATCGCCCCTGAGTTATCTGAAAAAACAGAAATGCAGATGTCTTTCTTACCTTTCTTTTTGCGGATCGTGTTGGTAGCCGCCTGGATACAGGATTTATAAAGACCGTTCGGGATATCATCGTCCATCGCCGACGCAAAGATCGTATGCTTGCAGTGCTCGCTCCAGGTCTGCGCAAGGGATTCAAGCTCGACGTCCGTCGGCCTCCTGCCTTTTTTTGAGAAATAGTTGCGGATTACATGGAGCTGGGCAAGGTCAAGGGCAAGCGGACCCCTACGCTGTCCGGTTACCTTATCAATGATCCCCTCTTTCCCGAGCCGGGCAAGATCTGTTTCTTCCAGATCAAGGTCAACGGTTTCTGCGACAGGGAGTTCATTGAGCCGGACGGATGGCACGAATGGATCCATCCCCCTGCTTCCGTATTCTGAACGTGTCCTGATATGGACCCGGTTCACGAGAGGGTTGGCGAGCATTGACGCTAGTTTTTGCAAAGAATCATGAGAAAGGGTCCCGAATACCAGAAAAAGCTGGGAACTGTAGACGGATTCGCCGTCTTTGAAACGGATTGAAAAAAAATCCTCTATCGTCTGTTTCGCAGTTGCCCCGACATTGTCGGTAACGCCCGGAAGAAAACCGACCTCGATTGCATAATCAAACTCAGCCTGTGTCCCTGCATCGATGGTATATTCCTGTATTACGGGGTTGATGAGTTGTGCGCTCAGGGAATGGAGTTCTCTTATAGTAAAATCACGCGAACTGGTCGCTATTGTATAGACATCGACGAGATGCAGCTGGTCTATTTGAAAACCGAAGGAACGGATCCTGTCAGTTCTTGTCTTTAACCGCGGATCGGTCCTGTAATGGACTTCTATCCGGTGGATAAAAGAAGTCATACTCAGTGATGGGACTTAAAATTACAAAATATCTCCTGTAACGGGCAGAAAGGGCCCCTTCATCAGAAAATACTGGGGTGCTTGGAAAGTCTTTTGGTGGTACCGCCCCTCTATATATACGATGACAGATCCATATGAAAAACTCTTAAAAAAGGCGTATTCCACAATCACTGACGTAACCGGGAACTCGGAGCGTTTTGTGGTACCCGAGGCCAAGGCATATATCGAGGGTAAAACGACGATTCTTGAAAATTTTACTGAGATTGCCGATAAAGTCCGGCGGGATAAGGATCACATGATGAAATACCTTCTTGGCGAGCTGGGCACTTCAGGCAAGATCGATGGCAACCGTGCAATCTTCAACGGCAAATTCGAGATCCCGTTAATAAAAGCGATCATCAAGAACTACGTGGACGATTACGTGATCTGCTCCGAGTGCGGGAGGCCGGACACACGCCTTGTCAAGGACGACCGGATCCTCCTCCTCCGCTGCGATGCGTGCGGTGGCCACCGGCCGGTCAAAAAGCGCAAGGCGCGGGCAGAACCCATATCGGAGAACCTCGAAGAAGGCGCAGAAGTCGATCTGGAGATACAGTCCCTGTCGAGACGCGGGGACGGGGTCGTCAAGATGGGCCGGTATATCATCTATGTGGCGAATGCAAAACCCGGCCAGAAAGTAAAGGTCAGGATCACCCGGATCTCCGGATCTATTGCGTTCACCGAACGGCTGCAATAAAGGATGAAAAAAAGATAAAAAAATAACTATTTTTCGAGCCCTTTGATCAGTTTGTCACAATTTTTCGAGAGCCTCTTACAGGCATCCCGGATGACAACAAGGGGATCTTTTTTGCCTTTGGTCGTGACGAGCAGTTCCGGGTCGGAGAACTGGAATTCGATGGTGTACCTAGCAACATCGACCCCGGGATCGCGGAGGATCTCATCGGTCAGGGCATTCATGAACGTATGGCCTTCACCCTGAATGACGAGCCGCGCTTTGTTGTTTTCCAGCTCGAGCACCTTGACAATCATGCACCTATCTTTGGGGAGCAGTATGGTATTAAGGTATGGGTTTACCGGAACAGGAATCGATCCTGTGAAGAAAACTAGAACGTAAAGGTCTCGCCGTCTTTCCCGATATGGGGGAGGTCCCATGAGAGAAGATGGCTGGCATGAACGCAACGGAACTTAGCGGGAGCAAGTGTCCGGGCGAGCGTGCATGCATCGAGATAATTCATATGCTTGGAAATCCTGATTCCGGAAGGGACGAGCGCGTCGACGAGGAACAGGTCAAGGTTTGTGAGCAGCTTCAGGCTCTTGTCCGGAATGTCCGGATTGGTATCTGAAGTGAACCCGACCCGCGTTCCATCTGATTCGATCAACATCCCGCAGGTATAGGCCGGGGGATGCCTGACAAGAAAGAGGGTAATTGTGCACCCGAAAAGCCCGAAGGGTTCATACGGGTTGACCGGGTGTTCCTTAAATGACAGGAACCGGAAAAACCCTGCGCAATAGTTCATAACCGGCGGTGCGGCATAGACCGGCGGGATCTCCTGTACACGGTAGAATTCCCCCATCCCGATAAAATGGTCATAGTGCCCGTGGGTCCAGATCACAGCGTCGATCTTCGGTGATCCATTCAGGAGAAGCTGCTGCCGGAGATCCGGGGAGCTGTCGATCAGGATATTGTGCCCCTCGTTTTCGATCAGGAGCGATGTGCGCAGACGGGCAATTCCGCGCTCTTTTGCGGTCGTGCATTGCGGGCATGTACACCCGATCTTGGGAGTCCCGATTGCATCTCCCGTTCCCAGCAGGGTGACTTTCATAGTTATAACCAGGTCAGGCGCCGGATTGCATCCCTGTTCTTCACCATCATGATGCCTTTGTCGATATCCTTGCGATCGATGTCTGTTCTGTGATCCATGAGCGCCGAGAGCAGCGCTTCCTTTACCATCAGACGGATGTCTGCACCTGAGAAGCCTTCTGTCTCCTGCGCGAGTTCGGTGTAATCGAACCGGCAGGGGATCGATGCCGTGATCTTCCTTAATATCCCGGCACGCATCTTCTCATCAGGTAACGGGAACTCGACAACTTCATCGAACCTGCGCCATGCCGCTTCGTCGAGAAGCTGGGGATGGTTTGTCGCTCCGATTAGAAGAACGCCATGTTTCACAAGGCTGATCCGGTCGATATTTTTCAAAAGCGCGTTGACTGCACGTTTCATGGCCCCATGGTCGTCGGTAACCCGGCTCTTTGCAATAAAGTCGAACTCGTCAATGAAGAGGATTGAAGGTGAGACCTTCTTGGCAAGTTCGAAGATCCTGTCGATATTTTTGGATGTCTCTCCAAGATATTGAGATGTTATCATCGAGAGCCGGACTTCAAGGACCGGCATATGGAGGGTATGGGACATGGCAAGGGCAAGCGAGGTCTTGCCTGTGCCGGGTGGACCGACGAACAGGAGTTTTCCCACTTCGTAGATCCGGTGTTTATGCAAAAAATCCCGGTGATTCAGCGCATGGTTGATCTTGGCGATGATGCGGCTCTGGTCCGGAGTGCAGACCAGGTCATCCATATGCTGTTCCACTTCTTCCGGCGCACTCAGGATGACAAGGTCAAGGGCGTTCCTGAGTTTCTCATCATCTGCGATGAGGGATGAAATCTTTGTATCAAGATATACCTTGGTGTCCTCAAACGGCGGATTGGCTGCTCTCACCGATGCGTAGGGTATGCCTACAGAGTCGGTACGTTCGAAATAGAATGCGAGGGCCGGGTTCTTCTCAACAAGGCTCTTTCCCCCCTGCTTCAGGAACCATTGCGCGGCCGGTTCCAGTGTCGTGATCTTTAAGCGCTGGCCGAACTCTTCATAAGTGACAAACGGGTTATTGGAGAGCCGGGTATGGGCATCCGGAATCCTTAATGTACGTTTTGCGGCCCCGTCACTCATGGCAACGGGACGCTTTATTGCAGCAGGCCCCCCTCCTGCCCCGGATGTAAAAATCTCCCGGCATGCCGGTGTCAGGTCATTGATATCCAGTTCCGGGTGCCGGTTGAAGATCTCCGCAGTAAGGATGACCTCCATAAGGCGCAGGACCTCATCATCGCCACTCATGATTGTAACTCAGAATATCTGCCGTGAAAATGAATAAGTTTATCTCATCCCCGGGTTGTGACGATACAGCCCTCTGCAGTCACGATTACTGTATGTTCGTGCTGGGAGACAAGGGACCCGGCAGTATCAGCAAGAACCGGATACACATGGAGATTACCGGACCTTACAAGGGGAGGGAGGGCAAGGTCCGTCTTGGCATCATGCAGCCACCTGCGGGCAAAAGGGAGGCCGCGGCGGTCGCGGATCTGTTCCATAACCCGCCGTCCCACCGGCATCCTTACCGGCTTATTCGAGATCTGCGAATAGATCTCCTTTTTTGCCTTTTCGCCGACACGACCGGTTCCGGTCGTCGCGAACGGCTCGATGGCAAAGACCATGCCCTCCCCGAGGACAGGCCCGCCGTTGATCCCGATATTGGGGATTGTCGGGGGGCAGTGGATCGTAAACCGGCCAAGGCCGTGGCCGGTCAGGTTACTGACAGGCCGGAATCCCCTGCGCTCGATCTCGTACTGGATTGCGGTCCCGAGTTCGCCGACTGTGGCCCCGGGACGTACGCGGGCAATCGCCTGCTCGAGTGCCTGTTCCGATGCCTCGACTAGCAGGGCATTTGAGCCAAGGTCCACGGTCGTTGCCGAATCGGCAATATACCCATCGAGCTCGACGCCGAGGTCGAGCTTGACCATATCTCCGGATTCAAAGACGCGGGTATCTCCGGGGGATGCCGTATCATGCGCGGCGTCTTCATTGATCGACAGGTTGAGCGGGAATGCAAGGCCGGCTCCCTGCTCTTCAACCCGCGCCTCGATCGACTCCACTGTTTCGAGAAATGATGCGCCTATCCGGATCATCTTTGCACCATCTGCGAGTATCTCAGCTGCAATCCTGCCGGCGCTGAGGTAGCTGTCAAGAACCGAATCGTCCATTAAAGTTCCAGCTCCCTCGGATAACGTGTAAACCGGGTAAACCCCCGTGCCGTGACCATGCCGATATCCTCGAGACGGACCCCGCCGATCTCCGGGAAATACAGTCCCGGTTCAATCGTTATAATGTTGCCGGCGGAGAGATCGCCACCTGACGGACCGAGTGATGGTGCTTCGTGCACTTCGAGACCGACACCATGGCCCAGGTTGTGGACAAACCCTTTTGTGCCGTTCCCGTATCCCCGTTCCGAGAAGAACCCGATGACTTCGTTGTGGATCTCAGCCCCGTTCGCACCGGCCCGCACACGGGATACTGCCAGATCATGGGCCTCTGTCACCGCCTCGTACATCTCCAGTATCTCCGGTGCAGCCTCGCCTTTGACAACGGTTCTTGTCATGTCCGAATAATAGCCGGTCTTCTCGTCCTGAGGGAAGAGATCGATCACGATCGGTTCATCTGGGATGAGGGTGCCGCTTCCCAGCGCATGGGGTACGGCGGCAGTCTTCCCGCACGCAACAATGGTATCGGTAGTGCGGCAGCCAAGCTCAACCAGCACCTTATGCATCTCAGATCTGATCCGCTCGGATGTGAGGGGCCGACGGTCAAGGGTTAATTCACCTTTCCTCACCCTTGCCTTCCTTATCATGGTGATCGCGATATCCACCGCACGCTCTGTGCACTCCTGAACATGCCGGATGGAGCGGATCTCGGTTCGGCTTTTTACCGCCCTCAGTGATTCAAGCCCTTTCTCATCCACAGATATCGTGCAGGTTTCTGAAAGCGCCCGTGCAAGTGCGTGGGGAAAAGTCGGCGGTACAAGGATCGTTCCGTCGACCTGCCCTGCGATCATAATAGCGGTTGCCTTCCAGTGGTTGCTCTCCCGCTTAAGGATTTCAGGAAGACCTGCCGATGTCCGGCTCATTACAGCTGCCTTTGATTCGCGGGCCGCACGCGCACACTCCATCTGGGATACGATGATAGTTCCCCTCTGTCCTCTCTTCTTGAAGTACACGAACGGGTCGCTGGTCGTAAACCCGGTCAGGTATCGCATATCAGGGTCAAGGGAAGAAGCATACATCACGTAAGCATCGGCACCGGCAGCTGCGATGACCTGGTCGAGAGCATCCATAGTACATGAATCTGTGCAGTAAAACGTCAAGTACTTTTATCATGGAGGTGACGTATGTGTAATGGATGCGGAAAACAAAGAGCAGTGGAAGTGGAAATTTTACCGTCTTGTACTGCAACTCAATGCCATTATCCTGCTCGTTGCCGTGACGATAATTATCCTGGTGCTTGCCCCTGACCCTTACCGTATCCCGGTATCTGTCGCACTTGTTCTCATCAGCATTTTTCTTATTATCAGGTTCTGGAGAAATTACCTCACAACGAAAGCATGGCTTGATGAACACTCAACCTCAGGAAAGAACGGATAACCCGGCGAGCAGGTCCTGTCCATGCTCAGGAAGATGAAGGAAGAGATCGAACTGCTCAGCCGTCATATCGATGTCGCGCGAGCTGTTGTCGAATACCAGCCCATCGGGATCATGAAACTTGCCGAACTCCTCGACCGGCCTTCCCACCGCATCAGGTATTCCCTCCATGTGCTGGAGCAATTCGGCTACATCCAGGCATCCCCGGATGGAGCCGTCGCTACCGAAAAGGCAACGGGCCTCCTCGAAGGGCTTGAAGGAGACATTGACGATCTGATCCGGCTCCTGAACGACATGAAGACCAGAGTTCCCAGAAACTGAATGAAATTTCTCTTCTGATGTTTCCGGATCCCAATCTGCCGGATTATTATTCATACAGACCAAGAGTTACCTTTAAAAATCCTCACAAAGAATCTAATAAGGCAATCGCCCTTTGCCGCCATAACTCAGTTGGTAGAGTGTCTGGCTGTTAACCAGAATGTCACAGGTTCGAGTCCTGTTGGCGGCGTTTTTTATTCGGGCCCGTAGCTTAGTCTGGTTAGAGCGCCCGGCTCATAACCGGGCGGTCATGCGTTCGAATCGCATCGGGCCCATCCTTTTCCTGCAAACAGTTGCTGAATCTGCGGATGAAAAATCCCGGTTCTACCCCGTGCAGGCACTCCCCTGCCAGATTTTATTCCCAAAAGATGAATCAGAAACATTTTCTTGACTACAGGTCGTAGCAAGCTGTATGAAGTGCCCGGTCTGCGAAATGGACTGCGTCAGGTCGGCAGATGAGATACTTGCGATCCTCCCCACTATATTTCAGCCCTGTTCCGGCTGCAGCATCCGCCCTCTCGATAAAAGGTCTCCCCTGCCGGACCTGTCCTACGCTGTACCCTGCAGCTGCGGCAAACGGTTTATCGATGAGGTCTTTGCGCACCTGTATGTCATCATGGTGGAGCAGGGGGATCTTAAACGGACAGATCCACTGTTTGCGGTGGGATCGCCGCTGATCCATCCGGGCTTCGCCGTTGAAAGACCTCCGTTTTTACCAGATAAGTCACTCGTTCTCATGTCAAAGAAGGTGACGAAAAGAACCGCAGAGCGGATGGTTGCAGAAGTCCCGGAGATCCGGGGAGTCGTAAAGACCGGTGAATTCATTCCCGGGCTTGCATATGCAGACCTCAATACCGTGCCGCGGGTCTACGAGCTGCTGGCAGGCTGTGATGTGCGGGCGGATGTCTTTCCTATAAAGACAGGTCCGCTGGTGATGTACAAACAGCAGTCCCTGATTCATATTGAATTCCCGAGGGGAAACGATCTGAAGCTGCGGGCTGTCGAGCAGTATGTCGGTTACCCCCCGGTACGCAGCTTCGTTGATGCCTGCTGCGGAGTGGGAACACTCGGGCTCACCGCCGCCTGTCTTGGCGTTCCCCGGGTTTACCTGAATGACGCATGGTACGCATCCGCGTTCTGGTCTGCTTTCAACCTCGAGATAAACCGGAAGTACTTTCACTTCTCCCGAATCAGGATTTTTGAACAGTTTAAGGATATGCAGATGCACCCGGTTGCAAGGGATCCTATCAGGATTGCAGAAACTGAGGGTGAACAGGTTATCGAGATCTATCAGGGTGATTTCCGGCTCCTGCGCAACGTATTGCCGGAACAGCCTTCCGTGTCAGTCATCGATCTTTTTGAGAAGAAGGACCGGGAAGCATCAGCGGCAATTATAAAGGAATGGCAGGATACTGTAGGGGGGATCGCATTCATACCCTGATACTTTGTTGAGGCTGCCTATTTTTTGTAAGCCATATGCCCGGTTTCTTCACAGTACAAAGCTTTTTTGAAGGAGTGGGCAAAGGTATATGGGGACTAGCCCGGGTGGTTCGGCGTCACCTGCAACCCGAAACCGTCGGTACGCGGGAGGCGAAGTTTGAAGAAGGCCGCAACGACCTGCCGGATCCGGGGCGTCCTGACGTTGAAACCTCGTCCCATGAGGTCGATGGACAGGGATCAAGATTCCGGAGGGAATGGCGACCTGTTGCTGCAGGGACCGGTTCAGGCCCGGAAGGGAGCAGACTTACTGCAGGCATCCGGCGCCCATGGGGTAACGGGGCGGAGGATGGACGTTCTGGTGAATCCAGGCGCGTACGGTCGACCGATAACGCGTCCCCATTTTAATTAATGCCATGGCGAAAGTCACGATTATCGGTGCAACAGGCAATGTCGGCAGCTATGCCGCCCACGCGATATCCAACAGCCCGCACGTCCATGAGATCCTGCTCTACGGAAGAGAAGGCCGGAGTGCGCTGCTTAAAGGAATTGTCCAGGATCTGATCGATTCGTTTGCCGCCAGAGGCACGGATGTCGAGATTAACTGGACGACGAACCTGAAGGATGCCGCGGGTTCAGACATTGTTGTTATTACCGCGGGCATTCCACGAACGCCGGGACAGGATCGTCTCGATCTTGCGCTGGAAAATGCCCGGGTGATTGCCCCATTCGCCCAGACTATCGGCGTTGTTGCCCCTGAATCCAATATTCTTGTCGTGACTAATCCTGTGGACGTGATGACCTGCGTCGCGCTCAAATCCTCTGGGATGAAGCAGAACCAGGTATTCGGTCTCGGGACCCACCTTGACTCGATGCGGCTCAAATCGCTCATCGCAGCCTACTTCAAAGTCCATGTAAGCGAGGTACATACCCGTATCATTGGCGAACACGGTGATTCGCTCGTGCCGCTCTGGTCTGCAACAACAATCGGCGGCATCAAGATCTCAAATCTCCCTGCCTTCTCGCATCTTCCTGTTCAGGATTTTATCAACTCAGTGAAGTGCAGCGGCGAGGCAATCATAAAGAACAAGGGATCGACTGTGTATGGGCCGGGTGAAGCAATCGCATCTCTGGTAAAAACTGTACTAGGGGATGAAAACCGTATCCTGACCGTATCGGCATATATCAAAGCAGAGGTGCATGGGATCGGGGATGTCTGTATCGGAGTGCCGGCGCGCATCAACCGGGATGGCGTATTTCCGGTTACAATAAGGCTTGATGAATCAGAAGTGATGGCATTCCGGGAATCAGTCGAGAAGATCCGTGTCATCACACAGAAAGTCCTTGCAAATATCGAGCCCTGAACAAGTGAAACGCATTTTTTAAAAAAGATTGGAATTAAGAGCAGATTCCGGTGTCACATCAGGGTTACTTCGATAATCTCAGCCCGTTCAACTCCGGGAACCGAGTTGAGTGACTGTTCGAGCGCATCCGTTTCGCCGCCGGCGTCATTGATGACTGCAGCGAGCTTGAGCGCTTTTAAGCCAAAACCGATCGGCTCTTCCTTGATGTCCTGGATGCCCGGCAGCTTTGCCTTGAGGGATCGTTTGAGTACCTCAAAATTTACTTCGGGGGATTCCGGCATCACGCGTATGATAACAGCGACGCTGCCCATTGCATCACGGCCCTGAAAATCCGCATTTTGGACAGGTGTACGGGATGCTCTGCTCCCTGCACCGGTAGCACCGTTTGATCTCTGCTCCGCATGACGGGCAGCCGAATTCAGTCGCCCCTTCTTCAGCGAGCGGGGCATTGCATGATGTGCATTTCTTATCTGCCATCTGTGTTCTCCAGTCAGTTCCTATACTATCGCCTTCTGACCATTAAAAGATTGCACGTTGCCGCGTACATGGACAAACCGTCAGGTTATAAGAAGAGCACGGTTGAACCGGTTTCTGATGTACCGGATCCCGATACTTGTTGCAGTTCTCCTCATTCTCGTTCCCTGCAGCGCGTTCCAGATCACGGAATTCTGCCCGGATCCGTATCTTCCCAACGACGCAGACGAATACATCATTATCTCCGGTTCCGGATCCTTGGACGGGATAACAATCTCTGACGGGGAGGGGGGTTTCCGGTTTCCTCCGGGAACGGTTGCGGACGGACAGGTCATCATTGCCCGGAGCGCAGTTGCGTTCAACCAGACTCACGGGCAGTTGCCGGACTTTGAATGGTACGATACTACACCTTCAGTTCCCGATGTCATATCCGGTGATAAGCTCCGGATGGCCAATACCCGGGACGAGCTCATGCTATACAATCACAATTCGCTGCTTCAGAAAGTTTCATGGCCTGCTGATGTGAAATCCCGCGAAGGCCAGATTCATTACCTTGAAGGTGGGATCTGGGACCAGCGGCCGTTCTCTCTCGGGCAGTCGCGCTTTGTCCCGGCAACGTTTGATAATATCACGATCACCGCATTCGTCTCTCCGGACAGTGCCGGTGTGGTATTTGACTCTGCCCTTACATCAGCAAAGCAGACCGTTCACGTCAATGTCTATGAATTCTCCAGTGCAACACTTGCCAGTCAACTGATCGACGCAGAGAAACGCGGTGTCGACGTTCTGGTACTTGTGGAAGGAGGCCCTGTTGGTGGTATCAGCAACGAGGAAAAGGCCGCTCTGTTCTCTATGAACCAGAGCGGGATTCCCGTTTACCAGATGGCGGAGGTGAATGACAACAAGGCTCCGTACAGGTTCGATCATGCCAAGTATATTGTCATTGACGGGCGTTCTGTCCTTATCACGAGCGAGAACTTCAAGGCCAGCGGGATTCCCCCGGCCGGTTTCAAGGGCAACCGTGGCTGGGGTGTATACATCGAGGACCCCGGCCCTGCAGCATACTTCGATAACGTGTTTCTCTCCGATATCCGGATGAAGAACAGCATCCCCTATTCTGGAACTCCCGGCCCGCTTGAGGCATCCCCGGCGGTTGCCTATCGCCCGGAGTTTCCGGCACAACGGTTCCAGGGAGCAACGGTTACTCCGGTAATCTCGCCTGACACCAGCTACCAGATTCTTGGGCTTATCAACAGTGCGCAGAACTCTATCGAGATCGAACAGGCGTATATCACCAACGAAACTGCCACCACGCTTAACCCGTACCTTGCTGCGGCGGTCAACGCCTCCCGGCGCGGGGTGCGTGTCCGGGTAATACTCGATTCTTACTGGTACAATATTGAAGAAGAGAAGGATAATGACGAGATGGCCGCCCTCATCAACCGGATTGCGGCGACCGAGGGGCTCTCCCTCGAAGCGAGATGTGCGGAGCTTGACTTAAACAATATCGAAAAG
>Ga0233423_10000877_pt1 | contig 15336 bp, 15 predicted proteins | sample Watercolumn_Mata_FD_180713 | JGI IMG/M metagenome (GOLD analysis project Ga0233423, IMG submission 180713) | Freshwater microbial communities from Lake Matano, South Sulawesi, Indonesia - Watercolumn_Matano_2014_112_MG | ecosystem: Environmental > Aquatic > Freshwater > Lake | place: Indonesia...
CATGATATTGCGATGGACGGTAATCAGACACCATGAGAAGATGATACTCGACTTTGGTGGTGTCCGGCAAAGCCGTATAAGTAACTTTCCAATAAGGCTTCTTGTTGTAGACCTCTATATATTCCTCTCTATTGTTATCGCCTGTTGAGTTCAAGAAATAGATCGCTCTTATAGGCCCTTCAAAGACAGTATAGACATTAGCATCGCTCTGGTCTAAAGAAAGGTTAGGGAAGCAATCCATGAGCCTGCCTGGCCTTGAAGCATTGTCTGTCGTGTTGATCACAGTGCCGTTAGGGGAAGTTATATTTACAATGCCGGTATAATTCTCTGACAGGTTATACGTGAAGCTTATGTTGCCGGTGTGCACTGTGAAATACGTTCCGACTATTTCATTACTTATGTTCGAAGCATAAATTTCAGTTTCATTGTAGAAATCATCGTAATATATTGTGATGTTGCTTTTTCCTTTCGGGGTTATATTAATGAAGAAAACAATCTCATCATTCGCATCTATGATCGAGTCACTATCCCGTCCGTTTCTATATTCATTCCAGTCATCAACCTGGCTTGGAATCTTGACAGTGTTGCTTTCAAAAACCCTGACGCTTTCCTCTCTCGAGCCGATCAGATGATAACACGTATTGTTCAAGAAAGACGCATTTAATGCCGCCACGTGTGTTCTTGAAAAAGTTTGGGAGTGTTCAAAAGAGATGTTGCACCTGAACCTGAAATCATCAGTATCCAAAGCCCATGTAGAAGCCAAGCCAGACTCATCATTATCCAAATGATCATTGATCCAAACATCAACAGACACATCAGGGACATTGATGCCGTTGCTGAGCTTTACGTTGCCCTGAACCTTGTTCTCTCTGCCAGGATAAATAACTGTGTACAGGATGTATTCTGTCATTATCAAATAGATTGGTTTCTCGATGTAGATGTAGGTCTTCCAGTCTGGGTTCATCATACAATTACCCTTTAAATCACATATGTTGCGGGCAGTTAAGTTATAGACGGTGTTGTTTTCATGATACGGATATATCCGTAAGATAACAGTTTTATTATCAGGCAACAACTCGGCACCAAGCACACTTAGTGAGCCGCCACCTATCTCTTTAATATCATAATGAGTTTGGCTGCCTGCGGAAGACTCAACTTTCTCATTAAATATGACTATAACTGCTGTCTTATTCAAAGCAGCTACATAAGCAATATTCGGCGGCAAGGTGTCGTTGTAAGGCTCCAAGATGGTGATATAGATGGTGTTGTTTATCTTCTCTATAAGATTTCTCCCTACAGCAATGCCTCCTCGCACATTGTCATCTAAAAATACGACTTTCTCCCTGTTAAGATAATAGATGACGAGCTCTTCGCTTCCCAAGAGATTTACTTGGTACTCGACGCCGCTTATGGATTTAGGCAGGAAAAAAACTCTTGAATAACCGTTTTGGACTCCGTTAGCGATCTGTATCTCATTGACTATGAGATTAGCCACTTGGTCCATCTGCTCATCGATCCTGTCATTCTGAGCAGCCGCCAGCCTGTATTGCAAAGCGTAGATGAATACTATGGCTATCAAAAAGGTAAAAGATATCAGCAGCACAAACTCGGTGCTGGTCTGCCCTAATTTGTTTTTAATAATACATAATCACCCTTTGATTCGACCCTAACCTTAATGTAACCAGGATTAATTGAAAAATTGCACACATTACCTACACAATCAGTAGTGGGGGTGGTCATATTTATGTCGCTGAAGAAGACAGCCTCGCTCAAGCCGCTTTGAGTATTATATTCAATAACCAGCTCTGTATTGTCAAGAATATACATCTCCGTAACAGTGTCTGGAAGGTTCAATTTCAAGGTCTCCCACTGGTGCTCCCCGCCTATATACATCCTCTCAACAGAATCGAGCATTTCCACGCCGATAGAGTTGATCTGGCTCGCAATAAGCTCATCATTAGAGCCGCGCGAATAATTATAGAACAAGAAGGTGGCGGGGATGATGACAACGAGAGCAAAACCCACTATGAGCATGTACTCCATCGCGGTCTGGGCTTTATTCCTCAAGATAATACACCTCTTTTTATAATTTAGCAGATATAGAAAGTATAGGTTTATAAACGTTTTGCTTATGAATGTATTGTCCTAAAACTCACTTGCGTTCGGGTTAGCATCGGGTTCGGCTTTAGCTTTTCTCTTTTGGAATCGACATCTCCCGGATGTAGCGAGAAATCCGAAGGATTTCTGGTATGCTCAAAAACGCCTTTGCGTTTTTGGCATCCCGGAAACTTCGTTTCCTAGGATGTTAGGAATCTTCGATTCCAAACAGAGCTTCCCCTCTGTCGATAAGCTCTTCCATATAAAGAAGCCTCTCAGATTGATGCTAACCTACATTTAGGACTGAACTGAAAGAAAAGTTTTATAAACAGAAGCCAGTTTTTATCATTAGAAAACATCGAAGAAAGCCCTAAAAGCGTTTTCTTTAATGTTTTAATCGGAGGAAAAAATATGGACGAACACGGCAGAGGCGGTTTCCGAAGGGATTCTGGACCCAGAAGAGATTTTGGACCCAGAAGAGATTTTGGACCGCGAGAGATGCATAAAGCAGTCTGCGCTGAGTGCGGCCAGGAATGCGAAGTTCCATTCAAGCCGACAGAAGGCAAGCCTGTGTATTGCAAAGAATGCTTTAGAAAAAGAAAAAGGTTCTGATTCTTTATCTAAGTAAAAAACTTGTTTTTTGTTTTTTATCTATTTTTTTATATGTTTTTCTGATTTGTTTAGAGTTGTTCAGATAAACTACTGGCTGTTTTTTCTATAAGAAAGTCGAAAAAAAGAAAAATTATTTACTCATAAAGATTAGTATGGTGAATCATACATCCTAATTCGTGAAAATACCTCCTCTCGTACTTCATGAATAGCACTGACTGGAATTATAAGATCAGTATCTGTTTCAGTTAATATTTTATTCAGCGTCGGAAGTATGTCTTCTGGCACATCTTCAGAACGAGGCAATCTGTGTGATTTCAAATTAGAAAGCCATTTTGCTCCATCACCTGAATTGGACATGACGATAACTGGACGGCCGTTTGCCAAGACATAATACGCTTCATCAAGGGTTCCTGCAGAACCATGAAGCATCACAGCCATATCTGCGGATTTAGCAAGAATCTCTCTTCTTTCTGCCAAGCCTTCACCAGCCCAGACAATATCTAGTTCTGCGCTCGGAGAGAAGGCGCCTGCTGCTCTATATATTTTCGTAGGTCCAAAAGGTTCATCTATATACCTGCCATCGCCGGTATCACCAATCTTGGGAGGAATCATGATAAAGAATCTAGGATCGAGTAATTGCCCTGTCTTCCTATACTCCTCTAAAACATATCTTGCAACACCCATAGCGACGTCTTCTCCAACGCCTGGGGCGCCGCCTGTGTAAATAGTGCCGTTATGAGGATATTCAATGGTTGATCTTAGAGAATTTCCAACTATCATACCCAACTCTCTATTATACGGTTCAGATGTCTTCCTTGAACCTATAACAGCGATCAAAGGAACTTGTTTCAAAGCTCTAAGCTCTTCAACTTCGTTGCCTTTTGTCAGGGTTAGTTCACCCATTTTCTTACCTCCTGATACGCATTATATGTTTAATGGTATGTCGCATTTATAAATCTTTCGTTTTTTACCACTATTTAGAAGTTACATATTGACTGGACTCTGAACTTATACAACACGGGTTAAGTCAACTTCAGCGTGTTGCGGTGCTATGCGACACTCCGAGGGAGCCAACCCTCGTCGCATCACCGTCGACAAGATTTGCTCTGGGCAAATGCTTGTCATGGTGACGGGTGACGCACCTCACACAACTTGACTAACCTACAACACGAAAACTATATAAACACCTAACCAACTCTTTTTAAACCATGGGGAGCAAATCTAAGAAGGAGATGAAGCTGCGCGAGCTGAAGCGCTTGAGGAGAGAGAGAAGGTTTCAGCACAGGCTCTTCGGAAAGCCGGCTGCAGAAGAAAGCAAACCAGAAAAAGATCTGAAAACTGAACCTGCCCACGCCACCAAGAGCAAGGTGCCAAGATGGTATGCTGTTCATTACAAACCGCTATTGATAGTACCAATGGCTATTCTTGTTATTGCCATAGTGCTTATAGCAGTAAAGGTTGCCACTACAGGCGACTTCGTCAATAAAGGCATATCCTTGAGCGGAGGTCTCAGCGTAACTATTCTGACTGACCAAGATATTGATGTCACTGCTTTGCAGAACCAGCTGGAAACAAAATATCCGAACTATGAACCTTCTGTCCGAAGCCTGGCAGAGACAGGAACCCAGATAGGCATCACCATAGAAGCGGCTGTGGATGCGAACGACAAGGACGGCATTGACGCCTTTTTGAATTCTATCCAAGAATACACAGGCATCAACAAGTCAGAGTTCAGCATAGAAGCCATAGGCTCAGCATTAGGATCCTCATTTTTCCAGCAAACCTTCCGCGCAATAATACTGGCGTTCATCTTCATGAGCATCGTTGTTTTCATCTATTTCAGAAGTTTCATCCCATCTGCTGCGATAGTGCTCTGTGCCTTTTCAGACATAATCACTACCTTGGCAGTATTCAACCTGACAGGCATCAAGCTAAGCACAGCGGGCGTGGCAGCCTTCCTTATGCTGGTGGGTTACAGCGTTGACACAGACATAGTTTTGACAACCAAAGTTTTGAGAGGAAAGCAAGGCACTGTTTTGGACAGGGTGATAACCGCTTTCAAGACAGGTATGATGATGACCTTGACAACCCTCGCTGCCGCAGTAGTAGCTTTTTTCTTCTCCCCTTCAGAAGTCATCAAACAGATCATGCTCATCCTCATCATCGGATTATTCGCAGATATGCTTTACACCTGGATACAGAACGCGTGCATAATCAGGTGGTATATGGATAGAAAAGAGCTGAAAGAAAAAAATGCCTAAGATAAAAGAAGTGTTCAGAAAACCAAGGGTTTGGGTATTGATAATAGTTGTAGCCCTCTGTCTGCTCGCTATTTTTCCCAACCCGAACAACTCTGGCGTAATTATAACTGGAGTGTTGAGGAACTCGAGCGCAAGCCTTGCAGGCATCGAAGGCCCGACAGCTGGAACTCCTCCTATGTTCAAAGAAAAAATCATATCAATAAATAATGTGCCTGTGAAAACCCTGGCTGATTATTATGACTTCGTTGATACCTTGGTTGTGAACAGGACTTTCATCTTGAAAACCAACAAAGAACTTTATAGGCTGACTGCCCTTCCTTTGTACAACATAACTGTCTTGAATGAAACCTACACTGTCAATGTCACCAAACCTTTTTTTAACGAAACCCTGAACGAGACCGTCAACATAACAGAGCAGGAAGAAAGGCACAAGATAAAGAAGGAGATTATCGGAGTGGCGCCTATTGGTTTATTGATCGGAGAAGCGCCCACATCCAATATCCGTTTCGGTTTAGACTTGAGCGGAGGAACAAGGGTATTGCTAAGGCCTGAAGAAGAGATCTCGCAAGACGATCTAAGCCTGATCATAGAAAACATAAAAGAAAGGCTTAATGTCTTCGGATTGAGCGACATCGTGGTGCGGCCTGCTCGTGACTTAAGCGGCGCATACTTCATCTTGGTGGAGATTCCCGGAGCATCGAAAGAAGAGGTCCGCGAATTATTGTCACAGCAAGGCAAGTTCGAAGCCAAGATAGAAAATGACACAGTCTTTACAGGAGGGCAAGACATCACCTTTGTCTGCAGATCTCCTGATTGTTCAGGTTTGGACCCGCAGGTTGGGTGCTCGCAGTCAGGCAGCACTTGGGGGTGCAGGTTCAGGTTCAGCATAACTCTCAGTCAAGAAGCTGCAGAAAGACAGGCTGCTTTAACTAAAAATCTTGATATCATAACAGAGAACAATCAGCAATACCTAAGCAAATCATTGACGCTGTACTTGGATAACGAACAGGTTGATGAGTTAAGGATCGGAGCAGAGCTTAAAGGCAAAGCCTCGACTGACATCGAGATATCCGGCTCAGGGATAGGCAACACGAGGCAAGAAGCAGTCGAGAATGCGTATGCCAATATGAAAAGGCTGCAGACCATACTCATAACAGGCAGCTTGCCTGTCAAGCTCAACATAGAAAAAACAGATCAGATCTCGCCTGTGCTTGGGCAGGAATTCCTGAAAAACATCGGCTTTGTCGGAATACTCGTCATAGTCGCTGTAGGCGCCGTGATATTTGCGAGATACAGAAATATCAAGATCTCAGGATTAATAATGATGACTGTGATTTGTGAAGTAGTCATCATCCTCGGCGTGGCATCAGTCATACGCTGGAATATAGACTTGTCAGCGATAGCAGGCCTGTTAATCGCGGTAGGAACAGGAGTGGACCAGAAGATCGTCATCACAAACGAGACCATGCAGAAAGAAACAGCCGTGTTTTTAAGATGGAAGGACAAGATAAAAAATGCCTTCTTCATGATAATGGGCAGCTACCTCACAGTATTTGTGGCTATGCTGCCGTTGATGTGGGCGGGAGTAGGATTGTTGAAAGGATTCGCGATCACCACCATAATAGGCGCGAGCGCAGGCGTATTCATAGCGAGGCCTGCATTTGCAGCCATGCTTGAAGTAGTTTTTAAAGAAGAATAAGGTTCTGTGGGCCTGTAGTCTAGTGGCTAACCTTAGTCCACAAATGATGTCGCCTCGACATACACACTGTGTTTGGAACGGCGGAGGTCCCCGGTTCGAGCATTTCTCCGCGGAGAAATGAGGAAAGAGTGCGTGCGGCATGCGTCGTTACGCGACTTAGCCCCACAACTGCGGAGAAGTCGAAAGTCCGGGCAGGCCCATTCTTTTCAATAAAATGACCTACTACGACTCCATCGCAGATGGCTATGAACGCCTTCACTATGAAGAACAGATTAAAAAGCTGAATATAATAAAGGATAATCTGCCGATAAAAAAAGAAGACACTCTCTTGGATGTCGGCTGCGGGACAGGTTTCTCTCGGGATGTGTTTGACTGCGACTGGACATGCATTGACCCGTCTAGAAAGCTTCTTGAAAAGGCTCAGGGGCGAGTTTTTCTCGGCAGGGCAGAAGCCATGCCTTTCCCTGACAAGAGCTTTGACGTCGTGATCTCTGTCACAGCAATACACAATTTTAAAGACATAGAGCTGGGACTTAATGAGATAAAAAGGGTTGGCAACAAACGCTTCGCGTTTGGAGTTCTGAAGAAGAGCAAAGAGTCTGAAAAGATAAAGAAACTCATCGAAGAAATATTTGATGTCAGGAAGGTTGTTGAGGAGGAGAAAGATATAATATTTATAATTTATTAAAATGTACCCTGGTCAAAGCAGTCTTGGTCATTCGCTCAGTCAATTTCCAGATATTGATCTTGCTCGAAGGAAATTGAACATTGTTCGTCTTACGATAAGAATTGCTTCGCTCATAACATTGACCAAGACGACTGCTTTGGTCCTCAGTCAAAAAACACTAAAAACAGGGTTAAGTCAAATTTGGTGTGTTGCGGTACTATGCGACACTCCGAAGGAGCCAACCCTCGTCGCATCACCGTCGACAAGATTTGCTCTGTGCAAAAGCTTGTCATGGTGACGGGTGGCGCACCTCACACAACTTGACTTAACCAAAAAACAGCAACATTTTTAAACTCAGTCTTACATAAAACTGCTTCATGGGGCTGGGAGATTATTTCAATATGATCTGGAAGAGCCTGAATCCGAATAGTTACAAGACTTTTGTCAAGTACCCTTTCAGGCAGGGGTTTGATTATTTCTTCTTCCTGATGCTCATCTGCATCGTTGTGTTCTTCGTCTTATTGCTTCCGCAAATAGCGGATCTCTCGAACAACCTGGGAAGCAAGCTTGACCATTTTGAGACCTTCAGCGTCAAGGTAGATACTGAGCTGAAAGAGCCTTTCTACCTCATGAAAAGCCCGAAAGTGCTGGTGGACTTCAATAAGACCAACCTGACCAATGAGCAGATGCTGATCAATGACAATGAGATCATCTACAAGAAATACTTCTTCTTCGGAGAAAGAAGGATAGGCATCCACAACTTCGAGAACGTGCTGGAAAACAAGGAAGCCATGCAGAACCTGCTGCCTTTGCTATTCGTCTTGATCCTGCCTTCTATCCTGGCTTGGATATTTATCTTCTTCGCCATAAAATACTTCTTATTGATCTTGGTGGCGGCATTCATAGCCTTCATAGCAGCCAAAGAAAGAATAAACTTCAGCAGGTTTGTGAAGATAGGCTTTTATGCGGCGACTTTGTCGTTGATACTTGAAGTGGCTCTTCTGCCGCTCTTCAGGATCTCGTGGTGGATAACGCTGGGCATATTCATAGCCTATTATGCCTTAGGCGTCTGGATAACAGAAGAACTGGAGTTTTCCTCAAAGCATAAAGGCGGCAAGCCTGATTTCCGGCCGAAAGCATTGAATCTGGAGAAGTATTGAATTAACTGTTTCTTAAAAAAAATTTGAAGCCCGAGGGGTCGGGCTCCAGAAGGTGGCGATTTCACGAGGGTATTCATGAAAGGACTGTGAAAATTTTATTTAAATAAAAAAAATAAAAAATCAACACGGAGGTAGTGGTGATCATGAAAAGGCTTCTTCTGCATCTAGGAAACTTTTGTCTCTTTGGAATCTCCAGTGCTTCTGCAAACTATTTTTCTGCCTTAATCTCCTGAAGTATGCATCGTTGATCTCTTCAAAAAGTTCTCCGGCAAAGAGCATGTCGCGCCTTGTTTTGGAATCCAAGTGGATCGTGTCGAATTGGTCAAGTGTCGTGTTTCTCATATTTTTCACCTCTAATCAAATACCTTGGATAAGCCTTTATAAATACGTTGTGAAGAGCTAATCTGGAAAAAGAATCCACAAACTTTATAAAAGAAGCGTGATTGCACTGGGTAATGGCGACAGATGCCTGGTATTACAATATTGATTTTATCTTCACTTTCATAGCTATGCTGATAGCTTTGGCGGTGAGCATCTACAGCCTCAAGGTTTATTCTTTCTCTTCAAAAAGAAGATATTATTATTTCGGTTTCGGATTCTTGATAATATCTCTTGGATTCTTCATAAGAGCGTTGTTTGATTATCTGATAAAGACCAGGGACTTCGGAAGGATGGCCTGCCTTACAGGCGCAACAGCATTGCCTTTGCCTTTCAAGATTCTATTATTGATATACGCTGCCTGCGAATTGATAGGCCTCATGACCATCATACTCGTAATCTACGAAGAGAAAAAAACACCGATAGTGTCCTTGCTGTTCTTACTTGCGGCAACAGCCCTCTTCATCACCAGCAGCGTATATGTTGCGGTGCATCTTTTCGCTTTCATCTTCCTCTTGCTTATAACTGTCTATTTCGCAAAGAATTTCTTGGACAAGCCGGGGCTTCTTTCAGGGACTGTGGGAGCTGGTTTCGGCCTCATCATGCTCAGCCACGCGTTTTTTCTTTTGATAGGCATCAGCGGCCTCTTTTACTTGTTAGGGCATCTGTTCAGGCTCGCGGGCTTTTTGATGCTGCTCGTCAATTACATATTGGTGCTTAAAAAATGAGTGCTAGAAGAGACAAGATAACCATCATCTTTGATATTTTGGAAGCCATCCAGAAGAAAGGAGGCAAGATAAAACCTACTCATCTTCTCTACAAGTCCAACCTGTCGCACGGCAGGATGAAGCAGTACGTCGATGAACTGGTCAACAAAAAGCTTTTAGAGGAAAAAGAAGACAAAGGCAAGAAGATGTATGTGCTGACAGACGAAGGCTACAAGTTCATAACCAATTACGCGCAGGTCATGAAGTTCATGGATAGTTTTGGGTTCTAAATATTTTTAGTTTCCGGAAATTAAGGGCACAATATTTGCAGCGTTCTAGAAAAACCATTGTGTCGCTAAATCACTCCCATCGCTATCTCTATCCTCCTTAATTCTGTAAGAAAACACGCCATCGAAATTAGGTGCTGTTGTCGTGTCAATCGTGTGATTTTCATAGCCGCGTATGCTTTCCTCACCAGATACAGTGCAGGCCAAATCAGAGTCTCCGTCTTGGTCGGCATCCAAAGCTACGAGTCCGGTTATGATTGACTTCCCTAAGCATACTACTGGCTCAAAAGAGTCAAAATTCGGACCTTTAGTGACGAAGATGACTCTTGTGGAGTTATAGTACGGTTCGTGATATTCTGGAAAAGCACGTTGGTCGACGAATATATCTACATACCCATCTGCATTGACGTCTCCCATAGTGACGTGCCCTGGATCATTCCTTTTATTCAAGGGGCGTTGGCACACTGCATCTAAATGATACTCTCCATTTTCATTCACGAACCTTGAGAATCTGAGATCCCAGTCACGAACAAATATTTGAGTGCCACCATTTAATTTTACTGCGTATATATCTATTAGATTGTCGTCTATCAAGGTCCTGACGTCTGCTGCGTTGGCATCTTGTGGCGCCATAACAAGATCTCCATATCTGATTGCCAGAATATTTTCGGAATCAAGCCTCACCCATCTACTGTCGCTATACCAATGTTTTTCAGGGTCTTCTACACTAAGGTTTGCTGTAATTGGCTGTTGCTCAAAAACACCTTGATCGTCCAATCGGGCAACAAGATCTTGCTCTGCGTTCGCAAGCGCAACTTGTTCTTCCGCATAACGCTGATCGCTCATTTTTGCATAATTAACAAATTTTGGAATGAGCACCGCAGCAGCTACCCCTGCCGCAAGCAATATTAAAACACGATTTTTTACGTCCATTTTGATAGCACCTCTTGTTAATCAAACAACTCCAACAGTGTTGTTATTACTATTCAATGGTGATACACATATATAAATGTTTCGTTTTCAAAGTGTGCTCTTCAGCATATATTCTGCAGAACAGATAACTTTATATACTAGTTAGTATACTAATATTACTAAATCGTATACTAGAATATTATTAACGTCAAAAACCAAAGGTGATGTAGAATGGAATTCACCAGCGCCCAAGAGCAAAGGATAAAAAACCTTGCCCTGACACTCAAAAGAAACTGTTTGGCTTCTTCTGAAGCAGAAGCCATAAAGACAGCACAAGCCATGTTAGGCTTAGGTACTCAAACAAAGGTCCAGACAGAGCTCGAGAAAAAACCAGCTCTAAGCATGGACCAGAGGGAACGCGCAAGGAAAGAAAGGGACCAAATAAAACAACGCGAGCAAGAGATGCAGAAGCTCCGGGAGAAAGAGGTGAAAAGCCAGGGCTTAAGCATTACTGACGCAAAAAAAGCAAACATAGAAAGAATGAGGCTGGCGGCTGTGGAGTCGAAACCCGTCATAATCCAAAATCACTTCGACACCCCCCTCAACGACCAGAGAACACTGAGCGAGATAACCAGCAAAGCATCGATTATCGACCAGCAGCCAGAGCCTCAATACGAGCCAGAGCCGGAAGGCCAGCCAGAGACGACCATAGAGATCCCCGCGAGGCCCAGCGTGATAAGGCCCAAAGAAAGCTTTGCAGAGTCACAGATAGATTTGACGAGCATGTTCAATTTTGGGGCTAGATAAGCGTTTTTCATTTTTTCTTTAAATTTTTTGTTTAGATAACATATTTTGGTTATTTAGATGTTAAATACCGAAAACTTTAAATACCACTTGTGCATAATCCTTCTTAATTGTTACTTTAAAATAGCAACCTATAAAGCTTTATGGGGGGAGAAAAAATGAAGAAGATATTGATACCCGTAATTTTGTTGTTAGTTCTGGCAGGTCTAGTCAGCGCAACGCTCGAGCTTAATCCGATCTCGGACAAGATCGTTGACGAGAACGAGACCTTGACCTTTGACGTTGTCGCAGGAACTTACGACGGCAACGGCACCCTGACCTTCAGCAGAACACCTGCGAAAGGCACTTTGACCAAGACAGACGACCTCACTGCCGAGTTTGAATGGAAGCCAAGTTTTCTTGAGGCAGGCGTTTACAATATGATATTCAGCGTCACAGACGGCACACAGACAGACAGCGAAAACGTCACTATAACTGTGAATGATGTCAACAGAGCGCCAACTATAACTGGTGCGACCTTGACTGTAGACAGCGACGAGGATTCTGACACATTAACCATCACCGCCAGCGACCCTGACACAGATGACACCTTGTCCTATTCTATGGTAGCAGAAAACGCTTCTCAAGCAGACTGCTCCATAGTCAACACCAACCAATTGAAAGCAGAAAGAGTCGGAGACTGGACAGGAACTGCCCATTGCACTGTCAGAGTGAACGACGGAGAAGCAACTGCCCAGGCAGACTTCACCATAAAAGTAGAGCAGGAAAGCAAGCTTAAAATAAAGAAGCTGAAGCTCATCTTGAACGACGGAACAGACGATGAAGACTCTGAAACCCTTGACGATGGAGACTCGTTCAAAGCTGACGTAGGAGACACCATCACCTTTGATGCAACCATCGAAAACCTCTTCACTGATGAAGAAGACGTCGAAATAAGAGACATCACCGTAGAGATCGAGATTGAAAAATTCGACCAGGACGATGACGATGTCTCAGAGGAAAGCGACGAGTTCGACCTGAACCCGGAGGATGACGACACAGTCACACTAGACTTCGGAGAAGTCGACAAAGAGCTTGACGGAACATATGACGTCACTGTGACAGTGAAAGGAGAAGACGAAGATAACAATGACCATGAAATCGTCTGGACTATTGAGATGGAAGTCGAAAAAAAGAATGACGACATAACCATCAACCAAATAGATTATCCGGAAACCTTGACATGCAACCAGAGATCCTTTGTTCTAGAAGTGAACCTTGAGAACACAGGCTCTGACGACCAAGACGAAGTGATCATGATAATCGAAAGCGATGACTTCGATTACAACCAAAGATTCCTAGACTTATCAATAGACGAAGGAGACGACCTGACCAAGACCATGACTGTAAATGTTCCCAGCAACTTAGATTCGGGAACATACATACTTGATATCCTCGTATACCTGGACGACAACGATTACTCTGACGAAAACGAGATCGACCAAGAGACTATTATGGTTACCATACCTTCTTGCGACGAGACAGAGACGCCTGAAGAAGAGGAAGAAGAGGAGGAAGAGGAAGAGGGCGGCATCGAAGTGAGTACAGGAACAACCGGAACAGGAACCGGCTCATTCCTAGGACAGCCTACAGAAGAGAAGAACGGCTTCTTCCAAGGCCCATTGGGCATCACAGCACTGGTTCTTCTGAACGTGCTGATCGTGGTGCTTATAGTGGTCTTACTGGTGAGGGCTTTTAGAAAGTAAGCTCTCCAATTTTTTTATTTTTTCCCTTGTTCTTTTCAGTTTACCGTTAGAAGCTTCTATCAAGAATATCAAATAATCATCTGAGACAAGCATCTTCCCATCGCAAGAGATGGGCGCATCAACCCTCTCTGTAGATATCAACTCAAGCATTATTCTCCTGCCGAGATCCATTACGCCAGAATGCTTGAAGCCTGCAAGCCTGGCTATTCGCATCATCCTGTTAGCTGATGCAAGGTCTCTGCAGCAGACATGCAGTATGGCAGATTCCATCCTGAACCAGACCTTTTCTTCATGAAGCTTCTTCAAAGCAGCCTTTATATGTTTGAAAGCGACTGGCTCGTGGCTCACCAAAAGCCATGATGAATCGCATTTCCTCCCTGTTTTCGGCTCGACAAACAAAGTTATTCTTCCTGCACAAGAGCTCGTGGTGTAAAAATCAGAAAGCTTATTGATGATATCTAAAAGTTTAGAAATCTTGACATCAACTGTTCCTTTCTTAGACCTGTCTGGCCCGTACAGTTTCGAAACACACTCCTGCTTTTGCTTGTCGAATGCCATATGAGAAAGAAAAAATGACGGCTTTTAATGTTTTTCTATAAAGGTCTGCATCACTCTGACAAAATCATCCGCATCCTTGAGATACTCATCATACAATTTGCCGCTCATGGTTTTTAGCTCGTGATGCGTTATCTGCCTGCTGAGGGCATAGAATCGTCTAATTATCTCAGGATATTTTTTATTTAAGAGGCCGCGCTTCACCATCTTTTCCTCTAACAGGTCAGCGACGTGCTCTGGACTCGGCGGCACCTCGTTTATCTTCATCAAAGCTGCATGCGCAGAGTCAATCACAGCCCAATACAAGTCGAGAACTGCTTGTGTGACGTGCCATTTGGCATTGGACAAGGTCCTTGGAGCCCTGTTGAAATAGGTCCATATAGCTTCAGGAGAGGGCCTTATCCTGCCCTGATGCAAGAGCATCTGCAAAGGCTCGAAAAAGCCTGTGTCAATAAGAGGAACACCATCCCTAAGAATATTCACTGCTATCGGGTCTCCTGCTCGGATGTATTCCCAGAAATTAGTCAATCTCAAACTTGTCACGTGCAGCTTGTCTGATGTTTTGCCCATTATCTTCTCGACAATGACTCTGTAAGTCTGGACAAACTCTTCGCTCAAGATTATAGAGACATCATCTATGATCAAAAGAATATCCACATCTCCCTGGTTCTGTTTTTTTCTGGCAGCACTTCCGAAAAGGATGATGGCTTTGATGAACTCTCCGACTTCTTTATAGACCTGCTTTGCAAAAGAATACGCAATATCGACTGACTTAGACTCATACCTGTCAAGATTCGGGCTTTTCTTCTTCTCAACCTTGAAATCCAAAATAACACCCTCTTTTTTAGGCGCATATGAAAATCTTCGTCTGTGCCATTAACGCCATTATGGAAATAATGGCAGGCCAGACGGAGCTGACATTTTTGTCAGCGGAGTAGGAGATTTTCATATAAGCTCTTTTTTTGATTAAATACTCAAGAGCCTTTATTAAGTTTTTTAACTATTCCATAATGGAAACTCATCTCGTGTATTCTATTGTAGGATATTGGTCCACCCACCAGGTCTTGCCTTTCTTCAAAAAATAAGGAAGATAGACGCTGCTGTAAACAAAAAGCTTGCCTTTCAGCTCTTTTTTCAGTTTCTTCTCAAGCTCGGGCGAGAAGCGCTTATCTGGATAAACGTAGATAAAATCGTAATCCTCAAAATTTATGTCGAGATAATTCTTTTTCAAGAATTCAGCTTTCAAGCCCAAACTATCTCTTATTTTCACCGCTCTTTCAAAAAGCTCCTGGTCTGTCTCTGCACCAGTTGCATCTGTGAAGATGGATGCTAACAGAACAATCCTTCCGTCGCCGCTTCCCAGGTCGAGAAAACGCTTGTATTTCTCCAAGCCCACCTTGACAAAGAAATCATAGACGATGTCTATGTTAGAGGAGCCCCAAAAACCGTCTT
>Ga0233423_10000878_pt1 | contig 15330 bp, 14 predicted proteins | sample Watercolumn_Mata_FD_180713 | JGI IMG/M metagenome (GOLD analysis project Ga0233423, IMG submission 180713) | Freshwater microbial communities from Lake Matano, South Sulawesi, Indonesia - Watercolumn_Matano_2014_112_MG | ecosystem: Environmental > Aquatic > Freshwater > Lake | place: Indonesia...
GAGTTTGCCGCGCCTAAAGAGGAGAAGGTTATGGCGGATGGCGGGCAGTTTACCGTAATCCTGACACCGGACCTGGAGGACGGCGGCTATACGGCGCAATGCCGGGAAATCCCAGGGGCCGTTTCTCAGGGAGAAACAGAACAAGAGGCTCTGGACAACATTATTGAGGTCTTGGAAGAACACCTCGAATATGTGAAAGAGCGCCAGGCCGGGGAGGCCCAGGCAGTATGAGGCGGTCCGCTACCGACTACACCGGGAAGGACCTGGTGAGGGCGGCCCGTAAATTGGGGCACATCACGGTGGAGGGCAAAAAACATACTAGGGTTTATGATAGTGGGGGCGGCTACATCACCACTATTCCCCGGAGCAAGATCAAAAAAGGGCTTCTGGCTGCAATCCTCAAGCAATTTGGGATAACTGAGGCCGAATTAAAGAGATTGCTTTAATCTTCTCCATAAAATATCTGTCGCAAGTTTCCGGGGAAACAGGAAGCGGCTGATGCCAATTTCAACAAGGCGGATATCCTGGTCGCCCCCATGAACTCCACCAGGACCGCGTCATGAGACGAGCGATGGAGCCAAATCTAAAGGAAATATCCTCCAAAGAAACATGGCAGCGCATATTTCCCTATCTCGATGATGCTACATTGCAACTGGTGCATCCCCATCTTAGGGACGCGGCTTTAAGATTTTTTCTATATCCAAACTTGGAAGAGCTCCCAGACGATACCCGCGGTTTTATACAGGAGATGTTTTATAAGACTCCTGCCAGCCCTGAGCAGAGGGCCATAGTGGTCTTGGCAGATTTGGTGGTAGCTCTAATCAACCCAGAAAAACTCCTTCCCGGTCTTATTAATAAAGCTTGCGGCGAGATAGCAGAAGCCTATCAAGTGATTTTACATGAAGGCGGTGGTTGGTCTTTCTCCGGGACCAACCCAGAAAAGAGAAAATCAGCGGTATTGGCCTGGTATCAGCGCAACAGACCCCGGCTTTCTTACTTACAAGAATCATTTCTGCAAGATATTGCTCTTTATGAAGATCGCGGCGGACAAGAAAAACGAGACTTTAGGGCAAGATTGCTGTCAAAAATTATAGAATACACAACCAGCCAAGAACTAACATTATCTGAAATAAAAAATCTCCTCGAAACCATAAAAAAGTCAAAATAACTTTTGAAGTAAAAATCAATTTAATTAAATAAAGCCGGTCTTCTGACCGGTTTTTCTTTTTCAATTTAGATTTCGACACAGAAAATGTCGAAACTTGACATGACCTGTGTCGAGACAGGGGGAGATGGAATGGTGTAGAAAGCCAAGTAAAACGAAAAAGGAGCTTAACCCATGCTTACGAGACGTGCCTTGGCGGAGAGATGGAACACTACACCGCGCACAATTGACCGACGTCGCGCACTAGGCCTACTTCCTTGGGTGGACCTAACGAGAGGAACTGGCAAGAGACCACAAATCAGGTTTCTTCTTGATGATGTGGAAGAGTACGAGCGCCGGGGCCGGTTATGCCCGAGGGAAGGGAAGGTTAAATGATCACCGCGGACACCATCCGCCGGAGTTTGCAATGCGGTAACCATTCCTGCAATTGCCAGAAGCTTAATCAAAATGTGCATTGCCCGGCCCATGCTGATTCTAATCCTTCTCTATCGGTTACTGATAAAGACGGCAAGGTTTTAGTGAAGTGCCATGCGGGATGCGCACAGAGTTGGGTGATTGCAGCTTTAAAGGAGAAGGGTTTATGGCCTTCGGGCAAAGCTAACAAAGGCGCCAAGGCCAAGAAAGAACTGATAGCCAGCTACGAATATAGAGACGCCGCGGGAAATCTCCTGTTCGAGGTATGCCGGTTCCGCAACCCTGATAGCAGTAAAACTTTTAGCCAGAGGCGGCCCATTACCGGTGGTGGCTCTATCTGGGGGCTTCGAGCAGGGGAATACCAGTGTTTTAATAACTCGGGGGATTGGTACCCGGTTGGCAAAAAGGGGCCAAATCCCATGGCCGCAGTGAAGAAGTTCCCGGCAACGCAGCTGGTGCTTTACCGGCTTCCGGAACTTCTCGCCGCAGACCCGGCAGTTCTGGTCTACATCCTGGAAGGGGAAAAGGATGTGGACCGGCTCCGGGCGCTGGGAATGGTGGGCACCTGCAACCCCATGGGCGCTGGCAAATGGCGGAAGGAATACGACATCCACCTACAAGGGAGGGAATTAATCCTCCTGCCTGACAATGACCAGGCCGGGCGTGATCATGCGCAAAAGATCGCCATCAATCTTCACGGCGTGGCGGCCAGCGTCAAGATTGTGGAACTCCCTGCCTTGCCGGAAAAAGGCGATTTCTCCGACTGGCTCGACGCCGGCGGAACCGTGGATCAGCTTCAGGGCCTGGTGGAGGCGGCCTCTGAATTTGACCCCGCAACCGTGCTGGCCCCTGATGCTGAAACCACCATTGACAAAGCAACCAAAAAAGGCAGTACCGAGGAGGAGCTAAGCCAACAGGAAATCTTGCTCAACATCGCGGCGGCGGCAGAACTCTTCCATACCCCAGATGACGAGTGTTACGCCCGCTTCCCGGTAAACGAACACCTGGAGACCTGGGCCATCAGGAGCAAAGGTTTTAGACGCTGGCTATCGCATGGCTTTTATAAATATGAGGGCAAGGGGCCAAATGCTGATGCCATGCAGTCTGCCCTGAATGTATTGGAAGCCCAGGCCCAATTTGACGGCCCGGAACGCCCGGTGTGGGTGCGCGTGGCCGAGCATGAGGGAGATATCTTCCTCGACCTGGGAAACCCGGCGTGGGAGGCAGTGAAGATCACCCCCCGAGGCTGGGAAGTCATTGCCGATCCCCCGGTGTGTTTCCGCCGCTCCCGAAGTATGCTGCCCCTGCCTTGCCCCGAGAGGGGTGGCAACCTCAATGATCTTCGCCCATTCTTGAATGTCGCTTCAGATGCAGACTTTCTGCTGATGGTGGCCTTCATCATCGCCGCGCTACGGGCTCGCGGCCCCTATCCGATTCTGGTGGAAAACGGGGAGCAGGGTACGGCCAAGACCACTACGGCCCGGGCCATCGGTGCATTGATCGATCCTTCCACCTCTCCTTTACGATCCGCACCCCGAGAAGTGCGGGACCTGATGATCGCCGCCACAAATTCCTGGCTGATGGGCTACGACAACCTCTCCGGGGTTCCCGATTGGATCAGCGACGCCCTGTGCAGGTTATCTACTGGTGGTGGATTCTCCACCAGGGAGCTGTACACCGACCGGGAAGAGACCATCTTCGAGGCCATGCGGCCCATAACGTTGAACGGAATTGATAGCCTGGCGAACCGTCAGGACCTGGCAGACCGGGCTTTGATCTTCAATCTGCCCCAGATTCCCAAGGAGGCCAGGCGGCCTGAAAAGGAGTTTTGGGCTGACTTCGACAAGGTCCGGCCCCGGATTCTGGGAGCGCTGCTGGATGCCGTGAGCATGGCTTTAAGGAATCAGACCCGCATTAAACTTCCGACCCTGCCTAGAATGGCCGATTTCGCCCTCTGGGTTACTGCGGCGGAACCAGCGCTTCCCTGGCCCTCTGGCTCCTTCATGGCCGCCTATACTGGCAACCGGCAGGAGGCTGTGGAATTGTCGCTGGAGGCGGACGTAGTAGCGGTGGCAGTACGGGCGCACATGGCAGATAAGGAGGAATGGAGCGGGACGCCCTCGGAACTATATGAGGCCTTGAAAGAACATGTGGCAGAGAACACCCAGAAAAGCAAGGGCTGGCCCAAGGCCGCCCATGTCCTCACTAACCGCTTGAAGCGGGCAGGAACCTTCCTGAGAAAAGTGGGGCTGATTATTGACTTTGGGAAATCGGGGAATCGGCAAACTACCATCACGCGGCAGAGGATGCAAAATGGCGTCCAAAGCGCCCAGAGCGTCCAAGGCCAGCAAAATCAAGGAACTTCGCCGGACGCTTCTAAAAATATGAGCGTCCAACGAGATGGGGGAAACGTCCATAAGGAAAACGGCTACGGGATTCTGGACGCTTCCGTAACCGGTATGGACGCTTCGCAAAAAGAAGCGTCCACCCGGAAAGCAGACAACCATGCAGGTTTGGACGGCATGGACGCTGCGGGCGCTTCTCTGCACCCTCTGGAGGACGACATCCTGGAGGTGGAATTATGAAACCTAACCCCGGCATAGAAGCGCTGCGGAAGCTGGTGCACCTGGGCTACCGGTTTACGGTGACCGGGGAGACCATCAAGGCCAAATATGACGGCTCCGGCCAGCCCGACCCCGGCCAGGTGCGGCCGTTACTATCTCTGGTGAAGGCCCACAAGCTGGAGGCGATAGACTACCTCGTCCGGAAGCCGCAAGCCCCAGAGCGCATCCTCACCTGTTTTGAGTGCGGCCATTTCCAGCCCGCTGTCAATTCCCCGAATCTTACTCAAGCCTGGGGCCATTGCCGGAAGAAGGATCGGGGTAGATATGGCGTGGCTGTGGCCTGCGATGCCCTGATGGAGTGTGAAGCCGAATTTAAAGGAGAAGGATAATGAGTAAGGACCAGGTTGCCTCCATTCACGATCAATTCCTCCATCCCTTCAGCTTGAAGAAGGCTTTTGGCAAACGCTGGAAGATCAAGATGGAGGAGAGTTGGCAGCATGAAAAGCCGGAGAACCGAAATGATATGAGCGCTGGTATGAATTAGTGCCGACTTCCTGCGGCGGCTTCATCGGCCTTTTTCAGGATAAACCCACAGTGGTCCTACAATTTTACACTCCCAAGCAGCGCATAACCGGCCGTAAACTGGCCGAGCAGTTCAAGAGCATTCCTGGGGTGCGCCTGGATGATGGGTTCGATGGCTACGAAGCGGTGCTTTATTTCCCGCCCGAGCTTTTCGAGCAGGTGGCCGGAGAAGTGGGAGCTAGGAAGCGGCGGCAACTTTCCAAAGCTCATAAGGAGGCATTGGCCCAGGGAAGGGAAAAGGCCGGGTTGGTGCGCGATGAAACGGGGAGAATGGTCCATTCTCAGGCCCAGGATGTGGCCCAAATTTAGTCGATCCCGGCCAAGGCAATGGAAACGATGCAGGGGGAAAGATGCACCGTTTTCTGATTCCAAAAGTGATGTGAGTGAGGCCTTAGCTGGGCAAGATTCCAGGGGCCACCAGGAGGGGTACCATATGCCTTATGCAGATGTGGAACGCCGACGGAAATTTCAACGGGAATACAAAAGAAAATGGCGGGCGCGGCAGGGAAAGATCAACCCCCTTTTGGGTTTCAAAGTCTATGTTTGCCCGCGGTTTCCCCACCTCCGGGTGGGCCTGGGTCACTTTTTTGATGCAGGGTTCCTGATCACGGACCGGCCTGAAGTCCAGGCCCAAGTCGAAAGGCTGCCGGAGTTCGGGGTCCACATTTTCCCTTTGAAGGTGGATTTGGACCTGACCGGTCCCCTTATGGAAGACGATGAATAGAGCTTTTTACTTTTAAAAATGCTTTTAATTCAATAAGTTTCGGCAATTTTGGGTATTTTCGGAGCATTTGTTTAAATTAATTTTCGGGATTTTTTCACCTTTTTGGTATACTCCCACTCCCCTTCTCCTGCCGTCCACCCCTGGATTTTATTACTGGGAAAAACAGAATTGGAGCTACTGCTAAGGGTTTCCTTCACCTCGTCATTTTCTTCAATATAAATTCAAATTAAATATCCATTGGCCCCTTCCTGCTGGAAAAAACACCAAACACCGCGCCCATTCGTCCTTTGAGCGCCCATTGTTCTCGGAATTGCTTATTAAGATTCTCATTAAATTCTTTTTGGGGTTGACCGAGGTTCACTAACAACCAATTTCCACTTAGATTTCAGAGCAGTTTCATTTCTGTCCTTGGACACGTATCATCGAGCTGATGCTGATAGTCAGAACAAATCAAAATTATTCTCAGGAAATCCAATAAGTTTCTCGGATGGCAAGATAGCCGTTACCTATCCCTGACCCTGGTGCGGCAACTGCTGTTCGCCATTGCCCTGGGTTAAGAAGATAACAACGATGCCGCTGCCCTGGCTAAGGACCCGGCTTTAAAGATCATGGAAGGCAAGGCCCCGGAGAGCGCCGGCGACCTGGACTCGCAGCCGACTTTATCCCGGTTTGAGAACCGGGTGACCACCAAGGACTACGCCGCCTCTCCGATTGGCTGTTGGAGTTGTATCTCAAGGCCCATCCCGGCCCCCGGAGGGTCATTGTCCTGGACATGGACGCCACCGACGACCCCACCCACGGCAAGCAGCAACTCGCCTTCTTTCATGGTTATTACGAAGAGCACATGTATCACCCGCTCCTCGTCTTCGTCGGCCGCGATGGCTTTCCCCTGGCCGCGGTGCTGCGTCCCGGCAACACCCACTCCTCTCTCCGGGCGCTGGCGGTGCTCAAGAGGTTGATCAAGAACCTGAAGAAGGCCTATCCCAAAGCCTTGAGCCTCTTTCGGGCCGATGCCGGTTTTGCCGGGCCCGCTATCTATGACTATCTGGAAGAGTAAAAAACCGTTATGCCATCGGCTTCATCACCAACAACCGCGTCTTGGAAAAGGCCGCCCCGCTCCTGGAAAAGGCCCAACGCCAGTACCTGGAAACCTGAGAGAGAAACAGCGGCTCTTTACCTCCTTCAGCTACCAGGAGGAATCTTGGGACCAGCCTCGCCGCATCTGGGTGCACCTGGCTTCAGAACTTACCGCCAATTATCCGGGTGGAACCTTGCCCCACTGGTGTCTCGCCCATCGTGGCGCATTGAATAAAGCGGGTTAATTTCAATCATTAAAAAACGTTGCAAATCGACGCGTTATTGATTTAATTTAGAGGCGTAACAACGGTGGCTGAAAGTTCGAGGAAGATATTGGATGACCGCTAAGATCACCGGGGCATTCCAGCGCTGCGAATTACATCCTTTGCCAAAAGTACTTTCCTATTATCCCCTCTCCCCCAGAGGGGGTGTAGCGGGTTAGGGTGAGTGTGGGTAGGAAAAGCTTTTGGCAACAAGTATATCTCCAAAGCCCCCCTTGGATTTCCCAACTTATTGTCTGGTTCAGGAGCCGACTTATCATGCCTATGAAAAGAATCTTCCCCTCCAAAATGGCGCTTATTTTATTGATCCTTTCCTTATTGTTTCCATTGATCTTGAGTAGCGTTCGCACTGAAGATTATCATGGAAACCTTAAAATAGGGGGCACCGGGGGGGCCTATGGGGTGATGACCCAGGTGGCGGAGGCGTTTAAGAAAAAATACCCCCAGATACGGGTCGATTTCCCTCACAGCCTCGGCAGCGCCGGCGGCATCAAGGGTGTCCTAGCCGGGGCCCTGGATTTGGGATTGAGCGCTCGCCCCCTCACCGCGGCGGAACGCGGTCAAGGCGCGGTGGCGACGGAATATGGCCGTTCACCGCTCATGTTGGTGACTTCTCACCAAGGGGGAGGGATTAACTTCACTCTGAAACAGATTGCCTCCCTTTACTCAGGGGAAATAAAAAGTTATGCCGACGGCTCCCCCGTCCGTTTAATCCTGCGGCCCCTGGCCGATTCAGACACCTCCTTTTTATTGAGCCTATCTCCCGAGATGGCCGAGGCGGTGCGGAAAGCCCTGTCCCGGGAAGGAATGATTATTGCATATACTGACCAAGATAATGCAAATACGCTGGAAAAGATAAAAGGGGCCATGGGCTGGATGACTTTATCCCAGTTAATCTCGGAAAAACGGTCGCTTACACCTCTCCCCATCGACAACGTCAAGCCCAGCCTCGACAGCTTGTCTTCCGGCGCTTATCCATATTGCAAGACTTTTTCTGTAATTACGGGACCTAATCCCACACCCATGGTTAAATCTTTTATGGAATTTCTGACGTCAGCCGCAGGCCGGAAAATCCTATTAACAAACGGCCTCCTGGTGGAACGCAAGAAACCATGAAATCCGGACGACCCAGTAAAGCCAGCCAGTTAGCCTTGGCCATGGCCATCATCTGTGCCGTTTCCTTGCCAATGGGCTTTTTTATCCTTGGATATCAAAGACTGGCCATCATCTTGGAGACGGAGGCCGAGGCCAACGCCCTTTTTGCGTCCCAGATGATCAACGCCAACCCCGAATATTGGCCCTTTGAAACTATTAGATTGAACGAATTTCTCTCCCGTTCCTTAAGCCCCGCCGCCAGTGAGATTCGCCGCATTCGCAAATTGAACGGCGAAATCGTGGCCCAGAATCAAGATGCAGTTGGCTATCCTGTCATTGTTCGTGACCATGATCTTTATGACTCCGGCAATGTGGTGGCCAAGTTGGAAATTGTCCGCTCCTTGCGCCCTTTGTTATGGGAAACTACACTCGTAGGAGTCTTAGGATGCCTCCTGATTGGGGCAATCTATCTGGTTTTAAAGAAATTTGTGCTATCCGTTCAGGAGGAAGCAAAAAAATCCCTGCAGGAAAGCGAGTGGCGCTATCGCTTGTTGGCCGAAAATGTCACGGACGTCATCTGGACCATGAATTTGAACCTGGAAATGACTTACGTCAGTCCCTCCGCAGAACTCCTCCGGGGCTTCACCGTCCAGGAAACCCTCCGGCAAAAGCTGGAGGAAATCCTGACCCCGGCATCTTTGGAATTGGCCTTGAGAACCTATACCGAAGGTTTAACTTTCGCGCAGCAAGAAAATAAAGACCTGAACCAGGTTTGGACCTTGGACCTGGAGCAAACCTGCAAAGACGGGGCCACCATCTGGACCGAAGTGCATACCAGATTCCTCTATGATGATGCGGGGCGACCGACGGGCATCCTGGGAGTCACCAGAAACATCGCGGAGCGCAAACGCGCCGAGGACTTGCTGCTCCAGGAAAAAGAAAGATACCAAACCCTGGTGGAGTCGGCTCCCATCGGCATCTCGGTGATCGGTAAAAACGGCCGCTACAAGTATGTCAACCCCAAATTTGTGGAAATCTTCGGTTATACCCTGGATGACATTCCCACCGGGAAGGATTGGTTTGTCAAGGCTTATCCCGATGTCGAATATCGCCGGCAGGTCATGGCGGCCTGGAAGGCTGATTTGGAAAAGGCCGGGCCAGGGGAAGAAAGACCCCGCACCTTTGCGGTAACCTCCCGGAATGGCTTAGAAAAAACCATTAATTTCAACACCTTATCCATAATAAATGACGATCAGTTGGTAATTTATGAGGACGTCACGGTTCGCCGCCAGGCGGAGGAGGCGTTAAAGGAGGCCAAGCAGAAATGGGAGGAAATCTTCCAGGCCATCGGCCATCCTACCATGATTTTGGATCCGGACCACGGGATCATCGAGGCCAACCGGGCCACCCTGACCCTGCTGGGCAAAGACGCGGCCGAGATCAGGGGCCGGAAATGTTACGAAATCTTCCACCGCCAGGGAGAGCAACCTCCCTCAGAATGTCCCTTCCAGAAAATGCATGTTTCCGGGCAGTTAGAAACCATGGAAATGGAAGTTGCGGCCGTGGAGGGCTTTTTCCTGGTTTCCTGCACCCCGGTGTTCGATGCCCAAGGACAGCTTCAGAAAGTCATCCACATCGCCACCGATATCACGGCCCGGAAAAGCGCGGAAGAAGCCCTATTAAAATACGAGTTCATAGCCAATGCCTCCAAAGACTGCATGACGCTGATCGACCGCAATTACATTTATGAGGCGGCCAATGCCTCTTATTGCCAGGCCCACGACGCCACCCGGGAAGAAGTGGTGGAAAACAGCGTGTCCAACATTTGGGGGGCAGAGACCTTTGAAAAATTCATCAAAGGATTTCTCGACCAGTGTTTTACCGGCCAGGCGGTGGAGTTTGAAGGCTGGTTTGAATTCGGGAAGATGGGAAGGGGGTGCTATAATGTCTTTTACAGCCCATATTTTAATGCCGACGGCACCGTAGCTTACGCAGCTGTGGTGAGCCACGACGTCACCGAACGCAAACTCGCTGAAGAAGAATTACAGCATCACAAGATGCATCTGGAGAGCCTGGTGCAGGAGCGAACGGCGCAACTGACTTGGGTTAACGAGAAACTGCAACGGGAAATCTTCGAACACCTGAATACCACCAAAAAGCTCCAGATTTCCCTGGCCGAAAAGGAGGTGCTGCTCCGGGAAATCCATCATCGGGTCAAAAACAACTTGCAGATCATCTCCAGCCTCTTGAATTTACAATTAACCTACCCGGGGAAGAAAGACCCGAGGGAAATTTTGGCCGACAGCCAGAATCGCCTGCAGATCATGGCCTTGATTCATGAGTCCCTCTATCTCTCCCAGGACCTGGCCAGGATTCCATTTGTCCGTTACCTCCGAGAAATGTTGGCTCGTTTGCTCCAGGTTTATAAAAACCCGGAGCACGAAATAAAGGCCGCCGTGGAAGGGGACGAGGTCTATCTGGATATCACCCGGGCCGTGCCCTGCGCCTTGATCGCTAATGAATTGTTGACCAACGCTCTGAAACACGCGTTTCCCGAAGGTCGGGATGGGGAAATCCTGGTGTCCATGAAGGCGGTGGGCGACGGCTTTAAGCTCAGCGTCAAAGATAACGGGGTGGGCCTGCCCCCAACTGATTTGCCAAACAACGGCACGCTGGGGATGCAAATCGTTACCACCCTGGTCAACCAGTTGGGGGGAAGTATTAATTGGATCAATAATGGCGGGACAGAATGTATCGTGGAATTTTAACCCAAGCGGTCCGTTGGAAAAATAAACCAGAAACCATCTGATGAGGTGCTGCATAATATGTGGCACAATTATTGCTTGCATTATTTCTAAAACCGCAGTTAGGGGACGCCAAACTTAAACATCTGGATAATATCGGGATGAATGGTTTCGCCAAAATTAAACGGCGAGAAGGTCGATAATGAAGATAAGCATTCGTATTTTTATCATAATTATGTTTTTCTCAATATTTCTTTGTGCAACGTCATTTGGGGACGGCGATTGATGCAAATATTGTTACTGTAACATATTGTTATATGGAATCATTATTTAATAACTTAAATAAGAAAGACGCTCAAATAGCTACCGAATATTGGTTAAATGAAATATCATTAGGAATAACGAAAGGCGTATTAGGTATAAATAAACCAACAAAAACAAAAACAGTCGTTTATCATGACCTACCATCATTAATAACAGCGGTAAATGCCAAACAGGTTGACTTTGTAGGCCTCACATCGATGGATTATTTTCAGGTAAAGGATAAAATACCTTTAGAGCCTCTTCTGTCATATACCGTGGGAGGAAAACTAGGCACTGTGTATTATTTACTAGTTCTTAAGGACAAGGAATCGACCTCCTTGAATGGGTTAAAACATAAGAAACTACTTGTCCAGAAACATGATGAACACGGTCAAATTCCTATTTTGTGGCTGAATTCTCTTCTGAAAAAACAAGGTCTGCCTCCGGCTGACGTTTTTTTTAGGGTCCGTGAAAATGGTGGAAACGCCTTCCCAAGCCATTTTACCCGTATTTTTCCAGCAGGTGGACTATTGCATCGTGGCCCAGGAAGGCTTTGAGACCTCCCAGGAGCTAAATCCCCAAATAGGTGAAAGGTTGGCCATCGCGGCCAGATCTCCGTCCCTGATGATCGGCATCTTGACCGGGCGCAAGGATGTTCCGGAGGATATTAAAAAAGCAGTGGCGGAAGTGGCCGTAAACCTCGCCTCCTACCCCAAGGGAAAACAAATCCTTACCCTTTTCAGGATCGGGGGATTCCGTCATTTTCAGGCTTCGGATTTAGATTCGGTGCTAGAGTTAATTAAAAAACAAAATAAATAGTAAGGATTTATCAACACAGTAAGGTGAAGGAGGGCAGATGAAAATTAATTCTCTGTGGAGGGGAATCATAGGGGTAATTTGTCTTTATGTCCCGGTCACCCTGGCCGCGGAAGCGCCGCAAGCCGCGGAAAAACCCGCTACCCCGGCGCTCTCTGAAAAACAGGATTTGCTGCGGTTAGATCTCAACAAGTGCTTGGAAATTGCCTGGCAAAATAACCAACGCCGCCCGGCATCCCAATATGCCCTGGCGGCGGCTGAAGCCCAACATAAACAGGCGTTGTCGGCCTACTGGCCCACATTCTCAGTGAAATCCATCTATACCCAACTGGATGAATCGCCGAACTTTATTTTCCCTGCTAAAACCATCCCGGTGCCGGGGCAAACCATCCCTCTCCCGCCTCCCATCGGCCCCGTTAAACTGCCCCCAAGTTCGGTGAACGTGCCCGCGCAGAACGTCAAATTGATGGATAAACACAACCTCCTCACCACCGTTGGCGTGAGTTACCCGGTATTTGCCGGCGGCCTGCGCACCTCCAAGGTCCAGCAGGCCAAGTCCGGAGTGGAGGCGGCCAAACAGGAGGTCAGACGGACCGACCTCCAGGTGGCCTATGACACCCGAAGGATGTTCTACGGCCTGGTCTTGGCGAAACAACTCTATCAGCTCGGCCAAGACACCCTGGATCGGTTGACGGTCACCTTGGAACTTACGGAAAGCCTTTATAAAAGAGGTTCTGGGAAGGTGAAAAAGACGGATTATTTGCGCAATAAATCCGCCACGGAAGGGGTCAGGACCCTGGTGGCGCAGCTTAAGGGCCACCGGGAATTAGCGAAGGCGGCCCTGGTAAATAACTTGGGGCTGGACTGGCAAACCCCTGTTGAAGTTGCCAGCACCGAAATTCCCTACCAACCCTACAGGGCCCATTTGGATGAACTGGTTACCACTTCCTATCGCTTCAACCCGGACTGGGCCAAGCTGAGGGCCGGCTTGGAAGCGGCCGAGGCCAAAATTACCGAGGCCAGAAGCGGCCATTTTCCCAAGGTAATGCTTACCGGCAGTTTTAGTAATATTGCCAATTCCTTTCAAGAAGGCATCGTTACCCCTAATAATCGCAACGCCTGGGCCCTGGGAGCCATGGTGGAATTTCCCCTTTTCGAGGGGTTCCTGACCCAGAATAAAATTCGGGAAGCCCGGGCCAACCTCAATAAGTTGGAACAGGATAAGTCGCTCCTCAAGGAAGGGATCGCCCTCCAGGTCCAGGATCTCTTCATAAAGCTTAGGCAAACCCAGGAACAATATAAAGCCGCCAAAGACGCGGCCCACGCCGCCGAGGAAAACCGCGATTTAAACGAGCGGGCCTATCAAAACGAACTGGTGGAGACCAAAGACGTCATCGAGGCCCAGATAACCGAATCATTTCTCAAGGCCACGTTTAACAAGGCAGTCTACGACCATGCGGAAGTGCAGGCCCATCTTTCCTATGTGGTGGGGACCGAAATCAGCAAAATGCTCCATTTAGATGGGGAGCCGCAAACCACATCAGAAAATAAATCAAGATGACACCGCTTGCCAAGAAATTACCAATGTTAATTAGGCGCCTGACAACCTGGCTTGTCTTGTTTCTTAGTTTATCTGCCTTGTTTTTTGCTAACCCTATTGATCTTGTCGGAGGTGAGTCAGAAAATTTGCGGGTGGGCTATTCATTAGGGGCTTTTCGGGCGATAAATCCAAAGGATGCCCAAATAGCTATAGAAATCTGGGTTTCGCAAATAGGCCGTCAAGGTGGCATGCAATTTAATAAATCGGAGGCACATTTGTTTAATAATCTTAGTGAACTGATCCAGGCCATTAATAACCAGAAAATAGATATTGTCGGCCTTGGTTCCATTGACTATCTGAGAATTAAAAACCAGGTTCAATTGGAGCCGGTTTTAGTTACTGACTATGGGGGCGATTACGGGAATGAATATATTCTATTGGCACCTAAGGAGTTTAATATTCGCAACCTTAGTCAACTCAAAGGGAAAAAAATATTTTTGCATGATCGTTCAGCCCCCATACCTCTTTTATGGTTACGTCATCTTTTAAAGAAACACGGCCTTCCCGGAGAAGATAAGTTTTTTAGTTCTTATCAGGAGGTAAGTAAAGCCTCCCAAGCGATCCTCCCCGTCTTTTTTCGGCAAGCGGACGCTTGTATCGTCAGCTGCCGGGCCTTTGAGACCGCTTCCGAACTTAATCCCCAAATTTCCCAAAAACTTGAAGCAATAATAACTTCTCCGCTTTATGCGGATTGTATATTGCTTTTTCATAAGGGTTATAAATCCAATAATAAAAAGGTCTTTATTGATACAGCCATAAATCTCAAGAAATATCCTTGGGGGAAGCAAGTTATGACGCTTTTTCAAATTGACGGTTTTGCTCCTTTTAAGGAAGCATACCTTGCCAACGTGCTCACCCTGATGCAGGAATCCGGGAAATTTGAACAATATAAAAAAAAGAACCTCAAGGGAAACAAATTTTGATCCTTTTTCAAATAAGCGGCTTTGTTCCCCTTAAGGAATCGTATCTTGCCAACTTGATCGCCCTGATGCAGAAATCCGGAAAATTAGAATAATAGGAGAAAAGAAGGAGCAAAACAAAATCAACTTATGAGAGCTAATGTCTTGAAATACGGGATATCCACCCCAATCTTGCTTCTGGTTTTATTTGGCTTATTTTTTGCGCGCCCTATTGGTGCTGCCGGCGGTGACTCTGAAAATTTACGCGCGGGCTATTCTCTGTCCTTCCGTTCGGTAAATCCGCAGGATGCCGAAATAGCGATGAAAATCTGGCTTTCTCAATTATTGAGACAAAGCGGCATGAATGTTAATAAGCTGGAGGCGCACCTGTTCGATAATCTTAATGATTTGATAATGGCTATTAATAATGACAAATTAGATTTATTTGGCCTCAATTCCGTTGATTATCTGATGATTCGAAACAAAGTTCAATTAGAACCGGTTTTAGTTACTAAATTTGGGAACGATTATGGGAACGAATATGTTTTGTTGGTGAATAAGCAGTTAAATATTCACAAGTTAAGTCAACTGAAAGCCAAAAAAATATTGTTGCATATGGGAGCAAACCCCATACCCCTCATATGGTTGCGCCATCTGTTAAAGAAACAAAGCCTTCCCGGAAAAGAGAGCTTTTTTGGTGCTTGTAAAGAGGTGGATAAAGCCTCCCAGGCGATCCTGCCCGTCTTGTTTCGGCAAGCGGACGCTTGTATCGTCACCCGCCGGGCCTATGAGACCGGTTCCGAACTGAATCCCCAAATCACCCAACAACTCGAACCCCTTATAACTTCTCCGCTTTATGTGGATAGCTTGATGCTTTTCCGAAATAATTATAAATCTGAAAATAAAAAGATGATTATCGACGTGTGTTTAAATTTAAATATGGGGGTATGCACTTCACTCCCGTATATACTAAATGTTGTGTTTGACTCCGCCAATAATCTTACTGGCAGAAACCGGTTCAATGGCAACCGCTTGTTGAACCAGGCGGTAAAATAATTTTCCTCGG
>Ga0233423_10000879_pt1 | contig 15329 bp, 12 predicted proteins | sample Watercolumn_Mata_FD_180713 | JGI IMG/M metagenome (GOLD analysis project Ga0233423, IMG submission 180713) | Freshwater microbial communities from Lake Matano, South Sulawesi, Indonesia - Watercolumn_Matano_2014_112_MG | ecosystem: Environmental > Aquatic > Freshwater > Lake | place: Indonesia...
TTTTACCGAGGCCATGAAAAAATTATTAAAGTTTCCCGTGTTAAAACCATTAACTGCTCCCGAGGTTTTGGAGGCCTATAAATTCGCCATGACACAAGACCAAAGTGTGATGATCATTGAAACTAGAGATTTATATGACGAAGAGTTTTAATTAGATATGAAAGAAAAAATAAGATCTTTATTTAGATATAATTTTGTTAAAGACACCGCCATTTTACAAGCGGGTACTTTTATCTCCACCGGTCTTTCGTTTGCGGCCTCCGTTGTTTTTGCGCGAGTGCTGGGACCAGAAGATTATGGTATTTATGCTTTAATTTTTGCCTTCGTGGGTTTAATAGAAATTTTTATGAACTGGGGTGCAGATTATGCCACCATCACCCTTTTAGCTGAGGCTTGGGCCAGGCGCGATAAGGAAGAGATAAAAAATATTATTGTTTTTTTTGTTAAAACTTCTTTAATTATTTCTTTTACGATTGGTCTGTTGGCGATCCTGTTGGCGCCTATTTTGGCTGAAAAAATATATCATCAGCATTTTCAGGTTGGCCTTTTGGCACGCTGGATTATTGCCGCTGGTCTGATTCGTTTTGTTTTCTTTTTATCAACAATTATTCTGCAAGTTTCAAGAAAAATTAAGTATCTGACCACCTTAGAAAACATTAATAAAATTATTTATATTATTATACCGGTGGGGCTAGTGTTTTTAGGATTAGGTATTTATGGTATTGTCATCGGTCATCTTATCAGCGCTTTGATTTTTTTTATTTTTTCATTTTATCTTTATCAAAAGTTATTAAAGAGAACCGAATTGTTGCCAAATCTTAAAGAAATTTGGCGAGAATTAAAAACTGTTTCTATAAAAAAATACTTTAAATTTGGTTTTTTAATTGCTATTAATAAAAATTTAGCTAACTTATACAGTATTTTACCAATAACTTTTTTAGGCATGCTAATGACTGGCACACAAATTAGCTATTTTAAAATTGCTTTTAGTTATATCGGTTTATCTTTGATGTTTTTAGGGCCAATTTCGAGATTACTTATGGTGCAATTACCCAGATCCAAGGTTCAGGGTCATCAAGTGCTTAAAGAGCATTTTTTTAAAACCGCTTTTTATTCCTTTTTGATTATTTGTGTTATTATTATTCCTATGGTTTTTTTAAGCAAATATTTGGTGGTATTTTTTTATGGTGCTAACTATTTGCCGACTGTTAAATTAATTTATTTACTTTGGCCTTATGCTTTAATAGCTGCCTGGGGAATAGGCCTGGGTGCACTTTATCGCACTATCAATAAAATGAAGGCTGCTATTATTATTGATACGGTTAACCTAGTTATCGGCGCTCCTATTTTTTATTGGTTAATAAAACAATACGATTTAATCGGCATGGCTATTACCACTATTGCCTGGTTGGGTATTACTACTTTAGTTTCTTGGATTTATTTAAATCGATATTTTAAGAAGATAAGTTTAAAAAATAACTAAAAAATGTATGGCAAAAATATTTATTTCAGGTGTAGCTGGATTCTTAGGCAGTCATTTAGCTGATGCCTTTATTAAAGATGGGCATGAAGTGGTTGGTTGTGATGATTTGCTTGGTGGTTATTTGGATAATGTGCCGGCGCAGGTAGAGTTTTATCAGTATGACTGTAATTTTTTGAACTCAATGATAAAAATTACCAAGGGTGTTGATATCATTTATCATTGTGCGGCGGCGGCTTACGAGGGTTTGAGTGTTTTCAGCCCTTATTTGGTGACCAAGAATGTTTATCAAAACAGTATTTCTTTAATTACGGCCGCGATTGCTAACCAGGTCAAACGTTTTGTTTATTGTTCGAGCATGGCTCGCTATGGAGCTCAAAGAGTTCCTTTTATGGAAGACATGCCGACGCGACCGCAAGATCCTTATGGTATTGCTAAACTTTCGGTGGAATTTACTTTAAAAAATTTAGCCGAACTTCACGGCATGGAATACGTGATTGCGGTGCCACACAATATTATTGGCCCGAGACAAAAATACGATGATCCCTATCGCAACGTGGCCAGTATTATGATTAATTTGATGCTGCAGGACAGACAGCCGATTATTTATGGCGATGGTAATCAAAAACGTTGTTTTTCTTTTGTGCAGGATTGTGTGGAACCATTGAAGAAAATGGCTTTTGCTGATAATGTGGCCGGTGAAATAATTAATATTGGCCCGGATGAAGAATTTGTGACCATTAATCAACTTTATCAAACAATAGCGGAACTTTTAGATTTTAAAAAAGAACCAATTTATTTGCCGGAGCGGCCTTTGGAGGTTAAATTGGCCACTTGTTCTTCGGAAAAGGCGCGCCGACTTTTAGGATATAAAACACAATATAATTTGAAACAGGGATTACAGTCAATTATCGATTATATTAAAGTCAGGGGACCCAAACCATTCAAATATCATATTGATTTGGAAATAATAAATGAAAAGACGCCAAAAAGTTGGAGTGAAAAAAAGTTTTAAATTCTTATGAAAAATATATTTAAAAACATAAAAGATCTTTATCGTTATTATGACAAGAAATTGTTTTTCTTATCTATAAGATATTTATTTAATATTTCAAGTCCTTTTTATAATGTAATTTTTCAAATTACAAATAAATGCAATAGCCGGTGTCTCATGTGCTTTAATTGGCAACATTTAAACAGAAATATAGACAAAGAGTTAACCATAGAAGAAATAGATAAATTCACTAAAAAGTTAGGAAGATTAAAGTCGGTTGGTTTAGGTGGAGGCGAGCCGTCTTTAAGACCGGATTTGCCCGAAATTGTTAGTTTATTTGTCAAAAACAATAAAGTTTCCGATGTTTCCATTGCTTTTAATTCTTTATTGCCCAATCTGATTGAACAACAAGTGGAAGCAATTTTTAAAAAATCACCCGGTTTAAATTTAAAAGTTGGCTTATCGTTGGATGGAGTGGGGGAAGTTCATGATAAAGTACGTGGCATGCAAGGCAATTTTGAAAAATTTTTGCAGACCTATAAAAAGTTAGAAGATTTAGAAACAAAGTATCCCCAATTAAGAATTAGAATTTGCACCACGGTTTTGAATCAGAATATTAATAATATGATGGAGTTAATTAAATATGTTAAAGAAAATTTAAAAGTAACTTTTCATGGTTTGGAATTAGTTAGGGGTAGCGTGCCGCAAGCGGACACTAAAAATTTAGATATTGACAAATACGAAGAAATAATTCGGTCAATAGAAAAAAGCGAAGAAAATAACGATAATATCTATAAAAGAATAATTAACCCACTTTATCAAAAGATGTGTGTTTATCTTTTAAAAAACAAAAAACAAGTCGTGCCTTGTCGTATGTCAAATTTTACGCCCGTGATTGACGCGCAAGGCAATGTGTATATTTGTGAAGGTCGAGGAAAAATTGGAAGTTTACGGGAGTCCGATTATAATTTAAAAAAAATATGGAAAACCAGTCAAGCCAAAGAGGAAAGAAAAAAAATTAAGCAAGAGAAGTGTTTTTGTACTCATTCAGTTTATCAAATCCCTAATATTTATATGAGTCCCAAAATGCTATTAAAAATAATTTTCAGCAAATAAAATGTATTTAAGTGTAGTTATTCCAACTCATAATAGAAAAATTTTTTTGAAAGAAGTTTTATTATCTTTTAACACTCAAAATTTTAAAGATTTTGAAATTATTGTTGTGGATGATGGCTCAGGGGACGGCACTGGTGAGATGATAAAGAATTTGACAGTCTCTTATCCCTTACGTTACTTTTATCAAACTAATCAGGGCCAGGGCGCCGCTAGAAATTTAGGTATTAAAAATGCCAATGGAGTGATTATTTTTTTTATGGATGATGATTGTATACCAGTCGATGATAATCTTTTAGCCAAACATACCCAAGCCCATAAAGACGCTCAGAACAAAAAAGCGGTATTTTTGGGCTTAACTCTTTTGCATCCATCTATAAAAACAACACCCTTTATCAAATATATTGACGATTATCATTTAACTTATAGCAAAATAACAGATCCAAACAATGTTTCTCCCGGATGTTTTTATACCGACAATGTTTCTGTTAATAAAGATTTTTTAATTCAAGTAGGTATGTTTGACCAAGGTTTTTTCCCCAGGGCAGCTTATGAAGATGGTGAATTAGGTTATCGTCTTCATGGTCAAGGAATGAGAATGTATTTTATTCCTGAAGCAAAGGTTTGGCATAACAAACATATAACACTCAAATCATATCCGGATGATATGTGGAAAAGGGGATATTGGTCTCATCGTTTAGCTGAAAAAGTTCCGGAATTTAAATATAAAACCAATATTAAAGAAACAAAAAATATTTTTAAATTAATTTTGAAAAAAATTATTTTTAATAAACCAGTTATGGATTTTAGTATTAACGTAATGGATTTTTTGGATAAACAAAATATAAAAATTCCCATAATTGTTTATAGGAAGGTGTTAAATTTTTACAAAATGCAAGGCGTCAGGGATTACCAATTTAAGCATCGTCAGGGCGCTTAAAATTTTGCCGCGCGATCATAAACGAAAGTCGGCTTTCTCTTTTTATCGCCTCAACTAAAAATTATAAAAAGTTTAATATGGATTTTCAGCCTAAAATATCAATAATACTTCTCAATTATAATAATAAAGAATATATTTTTAATTGTATAGAATCAATTAAAAAATCAAATTATACTAATTATGAAATAATTGTAGTTGACAATGGCTCTACAGACGGGTCGCCAGAAAGAATAGAAAAAGAGTTACCTGATATAAAAATTATTAAATTAGGAAAAAATTTGGGTTTTTGTAAAGCTAATAATATTGGCATAGAAAATTCTACCGGTGAAGCATATTTTATTTTAAATAATGACACCATTGTTCACCCAGATTTATTGAAAATTTTAAGCCAAGAATTATTTAGTTCATCCGAGATTGGTATTGTCGGGCCAAAAATATATTACATGGACGAACCAAAAAAGGTTTGGTTCGCGGGTGGAGTAATTGATTGGAAAAAAGCAAAAACAATTGATTGGAAAAGCGCAAAGACAAGCGTTGTGGGTAAAGATCAAATGGATAATGAATTAAATAATGATATAAAAAAGGAAGTTGATTATATAACCGGTTGTGCTTTAATGATTAAAAAAGAAGTGGTTGAAAAAATTGGAAAGATGTGGGAAGTATTTTTTATTTACTATGACGATCTCGAATGGAGTATCCGAGCAAAAAAAGCTGGCTATAAGGTTATTTATGTGCCCTTTGGTGGAGTTTGGCATGCTAAATCAGTCACCGTCTCTCGTTTTTATTGGGATGATTTAAAGTTAAAATTAAAAAAAACAAAATTTTATCAAAAACCATTTATTGCTATTCAAGTTTTCAATCGTTGGTTATTTCAATATATGTTAGGGAGAAGGTTTAGATTTTATAGGAACAAATTTCTTTTTTCCATGCGCCACGCGCCTTGGAAATATAAATTAAAATTTCTATTGATTTTTTTGCTAAAAGACACACCCGAGTTAATTTGGTATATTGTTTTTAACATACCAAAAACATTGATGAAGCAAAGAATTAAATAATGTTATTTTATGAATAAAAGAAAAATTTTAATCATTTTTGTTTTTTTAACCATTGCCTGTTTGGCTGTTTTGGTTTGGTATGCGCCAATTATCTTTAAGGGCTATAATTTTACCACCACCGGTTCTGATGCTTTGGTGCGCGCCAGAAATTTTGCTCTCAGTGGCCGTTATTCAAGCGAAAGTGATTTAAATGTGATTTTGGCGCCGTCTCTGATTGCCAGCCAGGGAGCTGAATCCAACCAAGGAAATAAGTTGGCAACTGTTTTTCATGGTTATTTAATTAAATTTTTTAATTTAGATAATAATAACGTCGTGGTTTTAGCCAACTGTTTTGTTTTGGCTTTAAGTTTATTATTTCTGTCTTTGGCTATTTATTATACTTTTGGCTTTAGGACGGCATTTTTTTTCTCTTTAATTTATATCTTTTTACCAACTGTTTGGCGCTTACCGCAAGTGATGGTGGCTCATCAATCGCCGCTTTTATGGTTTTCTTTATTTTTTCTGTTTTTTTCTTTAGGCAGCCGTGGATTTATTAGGGAAGATTTTAACTTCAAATTTTTTCCTCACGGTCTTTTTCTTTTTTGGGCCGGTATTTTTTTAGCTCTTGGCTGTTTAAGCAAAGAATCTTTTTTGGTTTTTGCCGCTATTTTGTTCTTTTTTCTTATTTGGCATAAGCCAATCAGGAAATATGTTTTGTATATTTTTATTCCTTTTACTTTATTACTGGCTGTTTTTTGGTTGCCGAGTTTTATGGTCGGTAAAAATATCTATTTGTCCTCTTTCTCCAGTCAAACTGATCAAAAATTAGGTGGAGCTGATTTTGGCTATTACGCGCATCTTTATCCTGATCCCTACACTTATCATTTTGATAAAGAAAATTTTTTGGATCATAAATTTAATTTGACTAATTTGGATACCATGGAGCGCTTGGGCCGGGAGAAAATTTTGATTAACACCGGCCAGTTGCCAATTAGTTTTTTAGAAAAGATTAAGATTGGCTTGTCATTGTTTTGTCGACACCTTTTTCGTTTTTTTTCCATTACGGAAATTGGCGGACCGTTTATCTTTTTGTTGTTTTTTTTAGGTTTAGCCGTGTTGGGTTTTAAAGAATATTTTTTCTCGGCGGAAGACGAAACTCAAATAGAGGATAAGATAGAAAAAATCGGGGCTAGAACCTATTGGCTAAAATTTATTTCGTGTGTAGTTTTGTTTAGTTTTTTATTTTTATCTTTTGCCCATTTTGGCGGCCGCAATTATTTAATGGAATTTGCTTGGCTGATTGCTTTGGGCGTGGCTTTGGGTATGATTTTATTGGTGGAACAGTTAAATAAACGTTTTGTTAATTGGCCCAGAAAGATAATGGAATTATTTTTGTTGTTGATTGTAATTTATAATTTAGTTTTATGCGGTCATGTGATGTGGGGGCAGAGTTATAATCAGAGTGAAATACCATTGCTGGCAGTTTATATTAACAAAATAAAAAATACTCAACTAAATGAAGAAAGTATCATTGCCATGCCGGTGGTTTCGGCTGGCTGCGCTTATAATATTAATTTTAATACTGGCAGGTCAGTGGTGGTGTTTGCTCCTGAAACCATTACTCAACTTTTAGAAAATAAAAAACTGGAGGAAATATTTAAAAAGTTTAAAGTCACACATCTTTTGGGCTATACGCCGGAATTGACAGTCAAAATTGTCAAAAATATTCCCGGGGTCATAGTCATAACTGACAGTAATGTTTCTATGGCGGAAGAAAACAAGGCAATCAACAATAAAAATTGGTTTTTAAATTTAGTTAAGTAAAAAATATTTTCGAAGCAAAAACACCCGCTAGGAGCGAGTGTTTTTTAATTGAACATCATTTTTTAATCAGAAGATTTTCCATTACTAACACTTCTACGCCGCCACGCAAAAATTCTTTCAGGGCGTCCTGGGGCGAATGAACAATTGGTTCTTCGTGGCGGTTAAAACTGGTGTTAATGCAAGTGGCCAGGCCCGATTTTGCCAAGTATTTTTGCAGGATAGCATAAATTTCCGGATTATCATTTCTGTTGACTACCTGCGGCCTGGCTGTGCCGTCAATGTGCACAATGCCCGGCGCCATTTTTTTGCCAAAATCAGAAACATCATAACACAGGGTCATAAACTTGGCAGCGGTCATTGATTTGGGGTAAAGAGGAAAATATTTTTGCGCTTCTTCTTCTAAAATAACTGGAGCAAAAGGCATAAACTCCGTTCTTTCCAGACGTTTGTTCAACCAGTCCATCATCTGAACATCGGTTGGTTCGGCCAAAATGGTGCGGTGACAAAGAGCGCGTGGGCCATATTCCATGCGGCCGAAAAAAATACCAACCACCTTTTTTTCCATTAATTTTTGGGCGATGAAATCCGATGCGTCCGACAATTCTTCAAAAGTTAATCCCATTTCTTGAATTGTTTTTTTGATTTCTTCTTCTGAATAATGGTCGCCCAAAAAAGCTTGAGAGATATTAAATGGTTGTAAGTTATCAAAATGACCGGCGGCCCACAAAGCGGCGCCCAGAGCTAATCCGCCATCGCCCATATGAGGATGAATAAAAACTTCTTTTACTTCTGACAATTCGTTAAGTCGTTGATTCATTTTGACATTACCGAAAACGCCACCAGCCGCAGCCAATTGGGGAAAACCAGTTTTTTTAATAGCGTCTTTAACCAACGACACCATAATTTCCTCCAAAATTTTTTGTCCGCCATGAGCGATTTCTTCCCGGGAACAATCTTTTAATTTTTCTTTGAGTTCACGCACCGCCGCGTCCCAGAAAATTCTTTTTTTGTTTAGCGGACTGATTTTTTTGGCGTTATAATCATAATATTCTTTTAAAATCTGATAGGCTTTAAGCGAATTGGTGTAAGCGGCTAAGCCGGTAATTTTGCCGGCATGACGTAAAGGTTTGAAGCCACAAATGACAGTAATATAATCATAAAGATTTCCCAAAGAATGAATTTTGGGTATAGCGACAATCCTTTTTAATTTATTGCCCAAGCCGCGGTAGACCGTGCCCGAAAGCCCATCACCGCCGCCGTCGATGGTCACGATAGTTGCTTGTTGAAAACCGGAAGTATAGTAAGCGCTGGCCGCGTGACACAGATGATGGTCAAGAAATATAACCCTACTTTTGATGCCCAGGGCTTTGATTTTATTTTTTATTTCTCGGTGTTCTTTAAAACTTAAGAAATTACTGAGTAATTGATAAATTAAAAGAAAAAAACTATTTTCCGTTAAGCGCAGCTTAGCCAGTAGATTAAATATTTTTCTGGCAAAGGGTGTATTTTTTGGATCAAGCGAGACGCTTTCCAATTCTTGAACAGCGGTTTTACCGCCTACTACCACTAGATCAATTTCGGTTGGCTGGCAGTTGGTATAGGAGAACATTTTTTGCAGCGCCAGGTCAGGAAAACCCAAATCAAGTTTTTTGCGGGAATATCTTTCCTGGTTGGCGGCAAAAATTATTTTTTGATTATCAAGTAGCGCCACACCACTGTCGTGAGAAACACAAAGACCAAGTATTTTCATAAGTTAAATTTAAGATCTTAATCAATTAAATAATAAAGAGAAAGCAATGCGGGCCTGACTGAACAGGTGTCCCAAGCTTCTGATAGCTAATAATCTTTTAAAAATAAAACCCAAACGAAAATAGAATTTTTGTTCGGCTTTTTTAATATACTTATCTACTAATTTTTCCGGTAATTGTGACGAAGTCAGGGCCGGCGCGCCATTGGTTTCTTCACCAGCCAGATATTTTTTCCAGTAATCAAAACTAATGAGATTATTTTGCACGCCGTAAGCAAAAAGCTCGCTGCCTGGAATCATGATGGCTTTGCTAAAGACGGCAAAAGCTGGTTCGGTTTTAAGAGCGAAAGCAGTGGTTTTTTCCACTTCCAGGGGGGTTTCCGTAGGCAGGCCCATCATGAAATAACCAAACATTTCCATATTTACTTGGTGGCAAATTTGCGCACAGCGTGCTGATTGTTCCACAGTAATGGCCTTTTTCATTAGTTTCAGAATTCGGTTATCGCCGGATTCAAAACCAAAGCGAATGCGATAACAACCGGCGTCTTTCATAGTAGTGAGTAATTCTTGATCAACTAAATCCACGCGGTTGCGGCATTCCCAGATAATTTTTAAGGGTTTAAGTTGGTGGCAGAGCTCCAGTCCCCACTTTTTATTGACAATCAAGTTGTCGTCAAAAAACATGAATTCTTTAATGCCATACTTTTCTTTAACTGCTTTAATTTCTTGCGCAATATTTTGGGGTGAACGCACGCGCCAGTTGCGGCCCATGCGATTTTCGCGGTCACAAAAGATGCATTCAAAAGGGCAGCCGCGAGTGGCAATAAGAGTGGCTATTTTTTTCTGTCGGGCAAAGACATCAAAATATTTTTCTACTGACAAAAGATGTCGAGCGGGGAAAGGAATGTTGTTTAAATCGGTAATGAGGTCGCGCGCTGGATTAATGATAATCTCTTCATTTTTTTTGAAAATTAATCCCTTGATTTGTTCCAGCAGGAGGCCATTCTTTTTTTGCAGGTAATTTACTAATTCAATGATAGTTTCTTCACCTTCGCCGCGCACGCCAAAATCAAATTGGCCTAATTCTACTGATTCGCGCGGCAGACAAGAAACATTAGGACCGCCAATAACAGTGATGATTTGCGGATGATGATTTTTAATTTCGGCTGCCAGTTTTTTGGCTTGAAAATAGGTCCAGGTCATGGCATAAAAACCAACCATTGCTGGTTGCCAATTGGTGCAGATTTCTAAAATTTTGGCGGTGGCGTCGCCAGTCTCCGCGTCGCAGTCAAAAATTTTAACTTGATGCCCATTTTTTTCCAAGACGCCGGCGATATAGGCCAAACCAAGCGGGGGATAGAGCCCGCGTTTTTTTTCCACCTCTTTTTCATATTGGCCGGTGGTGGCCTGATGCAGGCTAGGATTAATTAATAAAACATTCATGTTATTTTTTTAAAATATAATTTTTTAACAAAGCAATCAGACCATTAAATGAATTTTTGATTTCAGTTTTATTTAATTTAGTTAATCTTTTCAGAATATAACGTGGCCGAAAATAAAAAGAACGATAGGCCTTTTTCATGTATTTTTTAAGTTCTTCATTGGGCAGATCAGTGGCATTCATAATCAAATCGGTGTAGGTGACGGCGTTGAAATCGGAAGTTAAAAGCCAATTATTTTTTTCTGCTAGGGCGCGCAGTTCAGTGCCGGGAAAGGGCGTGGCAAAACTAAAAGCGACATAATCTGGATTGATTTTCTTGGCGAATTCAATGGTTTTTTCAATGGTTTCTTTAGTTTCTTGGGGCGTGCCTATAATGAACCCGGCGCTGGCTTTAATTCCAGCTTTTTGTGCCGCTTTAACCGCCTGCCTGGCTTGTTCTAGATTGATATCTTTTTTCATTACTTCCAAAATATTTTGATCACCCGATTCTATGCCAAAAGAAACAGTATGGCAGCCAGCGGCCGCCATTTTTTTATAGAGTTCCACATCCGTGCGGTCCACGCGAGCGTTGCAGGACCAAACCAGCTCATATTTTTTTTCTATCAAAAGATCGCAAAATTTAATTAAATTAGGAAGATTGATGGTAAATTCGCTGTCTTTAAAACCAATTTCTTTAATTTGAAATTTTTCTCTCAGATAATCAATTTCTTTGATTGTTCTTTCCGGTGATTGGACGCGGAAAATTCGGCCGAACATGTTTTGCACGCCGCAAAAAATGCAGCGATAAGGACAGCCGCGGCTGCGCAACATACTGATAAAAGGTTTTTTTTGGGCATAGGCGCTGTGATATTTGTCTATTTTTAAAAGGTCATAGGCGGGGATGGGTAACTCATCAATATTTTGTATCAACTCGCGCCGGCGATTAATAAAAATTTGTCCATTTTCTTTATAACCTAAACCCGCAATATTTTTAAAATTTTGTGGCTGATCAATGTTTTTTACCAGTTCGGCCGCTGTTATTTCTCCTTCGCCAATAACTATAAAATCTACGGCTGGGTGCGCCAATACTTCTGATGGCAGAACCGTGCAATGAATGCCACCCACCACTATTATTATTTCCGGTTTGTTTGCTTTTATTGCCGTAGCAATTTCTAAGGCAGCATTGATGTTGGTGGTCATGCCAGTCAGGCCCAGAATTTGTGGTTGATCAGCCAAAATATAGTTAACAATATTTTTAAGCGAACTGTCTTCCTCCACGTTGGCGTCATAAATTTTGATTTCCAAATCTTTAATTTGTGCGCGCAAATAAGCCGCGACGGCAATCAGCCCCATGGGCGCGTATTTAATCAACGAACCAATTGATTCGCCGGCAAAAGGTGGCTGAATGAGAAGTATTTTTTTCATGAAATAATTTTTGACCACCGAATGAATATTATTTTTTTACCATATAACTGTTTTGGTCGGCCAAAAGCCCAAAAAAGATGGTTTGAAAGCCCACTAAAACCAAAATAGTAATGGTGGTGCCACCGTCGCCCAAAGATAAATTAGGACTGAAAGAAACATATAACCAGACAGCGATGGCCGCCAAAATACAGAAAAGTCCAGTGAAAAAGAAAAAACGCAAAGGCTTAAAGTGAATGAAAGCGCGGATCATATTGGGAATAACAATACAGGGATATTTCCAATTGATAAATGATTTGCCGGTAGTTCTCTGTTTGACTAAAACAGGAATTTCCATGACGCGCATATGCTTGCCCCAAGAGTCAATAATTAATTGTTGTGATTCATTGTAATTGCCAATAATATTAAAAATTTTCAAATATCTTTTATGAAAAGCCATGAAGCCAGTAGTGGCATCAGTGATGAATAAGCCGGTAATAGCGGATGTCAACCAGGCGATAAATTTATTGCCTAGTTTTTTATGGATTTCTTTGCCGTAATAATCGCGGTTGCCTTGGAAACGTGAACCAAAAACACAGTCAGCACGGTCTTCCAAAATTGGTTGAATTATTTTTTCAATATCCGTAGCTTCAAATTGAAAATCGCCATCAATTTTAACAGCAATATCAGCGCCCATTTCTAAAGCTGTTTGCAGGCCGGTTCTAGTAGCGGCGCCAAGACCCATATTTTGGGGGTGAGAAATAACTCTTTTGACATTAGCGGCTAGTGCTATCTCTCGAGTTTTATCTTGAGAACCGTCATCAATCACAATAATATCGGCGATAAAATCTCGCTGGTTTTCTCCTGAGATTTGTTGAGTGATATTTTTAATAGTTTGACCAAGAACGCCTTCTTCGTTGTAAGCAGGAATGAAGATAACTAAATAAGGCAAAGAAAATTTTTCCATATTTTTAAGAGTTAATTATGTTAATAATATAATCTATTTCTATTGACGTCATTGCCGGATACATTGGCAAAATGATGTTTTCTTTAGCTGCTTTGATGGTGTTTGGGAGTTGATCATCAGCGGTGAAATATTTTTTTTGATAATACGGCTGCTGGTGGACCGGTGGGTTGCAATAAATGGTGGCGCCGACACCAGCGGCTTTTAATTTTTTCATCATTTCATCGCGGCCGTTTTCCATTCTGATAATATACATCTGAAAAACATGGCTGGCACCGGCGGCAGCCACCGGTTTTATGATTTGAGGATTAGTTATTTTTTCATTAAAATAATTTGCCCAAGCAATGCGTCGCGCGTTCATTTCGTCCAATCTTTTTAATTGTTCTACGCCGACCGCGGCCAAGACATTGCTCATCCGAAAATTATAACCAGGTTCCACTACAGCGCGCACCAGATTGCCGTTGGCGTCCGTGCTTCTTTCCACCCCGTGGGCAATTAAAATTTTCATTTTTTTGGCTAGTTCGTCGCTATTGGTGGTGAGCATGCCGCCTTCGCCCGTGGTCATGTTTTTAGTGGGAAAAAACGAGAAACAACCAATGTCACCGAAAGAGCCGGTTTTTTGGCCATTGAAAGTTCCGCCAATGGTTTGGGCCGAGTCCTCAATTAAAAATAAATTATGTTTTTTGACCAGGGCCATTATTTTATCCATCTCGCAGGCCTGGCCGGCGGTGTGGACAATGATGACGGCCTGGGTTTTAGTGGTAATTTTGTTTTCTATGGCAGTGGCGTCTAAATTTAAAGTTTCTAGATTAATGTCGGCAAAAATCGGCGTAGCGCCGGCGGTAACCACAGCATTGGCTGTGGCCGGAAAAGTAAAAGAAGGCACAATCACTTCGCCGGTAATATTCAACGCTTTGACTGCGACAAAAAGCGCTGAGGCGCAGGAGTTGACCGTAATGGCATGCTTGATGCCAAGATAGTCAGCAAAGTTTTTTTGAAATTCTTCGTTTTTAGGACCTTCAGTCAGCCAGCCAGAATTAAGAGCGGCCACGGCCGCGTCAGTTTCTGCTTGGGTAATGCTGGGTTGGCAAAGTTTGATTTCCATATAATTTATATAAACTATTTTAATTGGATGATGCTAAATTTATAAAAAATATTAATTACGGTTAAGAAAGATTTTATCGCGGACTGACGCGGAATGCTACGCGGACTGACGCGGACATTGACCATAAAATTCCTTTAAAAATTCCGCGTATTTTTTAACGCCATCTTCTAAAGAAAATTGAGGCGTATAATTTATTTTTTCTTTAGCTTTATTAATACTTAAAGCGCCGCGTTTGGGACGTTTTTCATCATCATTGATTTCCGTAATTTTTAAATTCGGGAAGTATTGTTGGAGGATATTAGCGTATTCTTGAATGGTGCGGGCTTCGCCGCGAGTGATATTGAAAATTTCATTAAGAGCATTGTCAGTCAAAGCGGCTTTGACAAAACCTTGAGCCGTGTCTTCCACGAAAGTGAAATCCAGATAAGTGTCACCACCATTATTTAAAGTTAAATTCTGACCCCGCGCAGCCTGTTCAGCTAGAATTTGACTGACAGCGCGATTGGAACCAGTGGGGCCATAAACAGCTGACGGCCTGATAATAGTATAGGGCACGCCAAAACGGGCGCCGAAGCCCCGAATTAAATTTTCACCGGCAATTTTAGTGGCGCCATAGACATCAATCGGAGCGGTGGGATGGTTTTCATCAGCCGGGGAATATTGAAAATTGCCGTAAACAAAACTGGAAGAAGCATAGACAATCCTTTCCACAAAATTAACCGCGCCAATGGCTTTCAAAATAGAAACAATGCCGTCTAAATTTATTTCCAGAGCTTCTTTAACAAATTTGTTGGAAGCGGAAGAGATGGGGATGGCGGCCAATTGGATAATAACTTGCGGCTGATATTTTTTTAAGGTTTGTAAAAAATATTCGCTGTCGCGAATGTCGCCGCGCACAATGGTGGCGAGGCCGGAGATTTCTTTGAGCCGGTGTTTGAGATAATCAACATAACCGCCCTCGCGGCCAATAAAATTAATAAAGGCATCATAGACGATGACTTCGTGGCCTAGGGCAGCGAGTTGTTTCACCACGTTATAACCAATAAAGCCGGTGCCGCCGGTGACTAAAATTCGTTTTTTGTCCATATTTGTAACCTTAATTTATTCGTACTATTTATAACATTTTTTAAAAGTTTTGACAAATAGATAAATGTTAATTTTGAATATTTTAAAAATTTTAGTGTGGATAAAAAATATGGTATAATAAAGGTATCTTAACTAAATTTTTATTCCCATGCTGTTTTTTACTCCGCGCACAATCAAAAAAATTACCAGGGCGGGGCTGATTGGCCGTGGCTGCAATAATT
>Ga0233423_10000882_pt1 | contig 15313 bp, 18 predicted proteins | sample Watercolumn_Mata_FD_180713 | JGI IMG/M metagenome (GOLD analysis project Ga0233423, IMG submission 180713) | Freshwater microbial communities from Lake Matano, South Sulawesi, Indonesia - Watercolumn_Matano_2014_112_MG | ecosystem: Environmental > Aquatic > Freshwater > Lake | place: Indonesia...
ATGTAAAATAGGTTTATTATTTTTCACAATTTTTACTTCTCTTGATTTTATAACTCTTGAATTTTCACATTCAGGAGTATTAAACATTAACTTTAATCTTCCTGCTTCTTCAAAAGACATTCGCACCATATTATCAATCATTCTTTCTTGTTCTTTCATAAAATCCACAATTTCTCTCGGAATTGAAACAGCATAAGAATTTCCAACCATTCTCATCTTAACATTAAATTCTTTTTGTTTTAATCTCATAAAATTTTCATATTCGAGTTTATCAGCAGGGTGAACTAAAATTTCTCCACACTTAACACATTTTTTTACGCGCAGATTAAATCCATTTTTAGAAATTAATTCTGTTTTCATTTGCTTTCCGCAAGAATTGCAAAGTATGGGGTTTTCAAATATATCTTTCATGTGTATACACAGAAATGTATACTATTTAAATCTTATGGATTTAACCAATCACAAGATTATTTCCTGCTCGAGATTTTCTTTCTCTTAATTCTCTGACTGCTGTTTCACCGCCTTGTTGAAATGCTTTTTGTTTTTCTCTCTCTTCATTCGCATATCTAACACAAGCACTATAAAATCCCCAACCTGCTCTCCCATCCCCTTGTTTATGTAAAATTTCAAGCTTAAATCTAATTCTTTCTTTCTCATTTTCAAGAGTGTATTCTTCATTATAAAATTCTCGATAAGTCCTAAGAAGATCGCCTACAGTCTGTATCATTCCCCTAGTTTTTAAAAAAGGTTCAAGACTATCAAAAGAGGCATCAAAATTCTTAGGAAGTCTTCCTAAAAATTGTCTTGTAATAACTACTTTTTGTTTTGAAGGAAGGTTTCTTTCATAACATTCAGCTAATAAAGAAACCAAAGTATCTTCTACAATACTATAACCATCATGTAAATAAATTTCACCTGAACTTGGAAGTGTAATTGCTTTATTCTCTAATTTTGATTTAGATTTCTTAACAATCATTTTATTTTATTTTATTTTATTTAAATTTAAAGATTAAACTTTAATCATATTCCAATCTCCACTTGATTCAGAAACCCCTGGATAAAAATAATCTCCTCCAAAATGCAAACGCTCTCCAGTAAAAGAACCTACAAAAAAGATTTTTCTAAACATATTTTCATAAAACAAACCTTCTTTATAATTATCAAGCACAAAAGGATAATTTTCAATAAGATAATATTTATCAAATTTTATAGTATTAAAAGAAAAATCAATTGCCCCAATTATTGAAGAATTTCCAAATTCATCATTGCATTCAGCTAAAAATAATTTTGTTTTGGGATTATATTTAAAAATTTTAAGATTAAATAATGATTCTCCTTTTTTATGATTAAAATTACCTTTATACTTTCCAATTATCTTGTTAGTAAGTTTAGTCATAATCAAAGTAATTAAATGCGCTTTTTAAGTATTTATATTCAAAATTAGATATTTCCATCAGTCTTAAAAACCTGCGCTTCTTGAATTAATTATGAAGAAAGAGGGAAAATTCAAAAAATTTTGGGATAAATTTTGGTTCATAGTTTGGAAAGATAACAGCTTCAAAGGATGGTTAATCTCAATAATTTTTTTATTTATAATAATCAAATTTGTTTTTTTCCCATTATTAGAATTATCAACTGGAACAAAATTGCCTTTAGTTATAGTAGAATCTTGTTCAATGCATCACCAAGGACACTTAATTTCAAACTTTGATAACTGGTGGGGCAAACATGAGACAAAATATTTTAAATATCAAATAACAAAAGAAAATTTCAAAGAATTCTCTATGAAAAAGGGATTCAGTAAAGGGGATATTTTATTTATCGTCGGAGTAAAACCAAAAAAAATAAAACAAGGAAATATAATAATTTTTGAAGCAAATTATAAAAATCCAATCATTCACAGAGTAATTAGCATAAATCAAGAAAAAGGAAAATATATTTTCTCAACATTGGGGGATAATAATAGCGGACAATTAATGATTGAAGAAGAAATCTCAGAAGAACAAATAATAGGAAAAGCTGTTTTCAATATTGCGCCATATTTTGGGTGGATAAAGTTATATTTATTTGAATTTCAAAAACCAGAATCTGAAAGAGGATTTTGCGAGGAAAATTAATTCAAAGATTATTCAAAAAACTGAAAAAACTTTTTGCCTTTTTGTTTTGCTTCTTCCAAAGTTATTGCCCAATTTTTCCCAGAGTCACGCATATCCCTTGGTTCAATAAAAATCCAACCTTCTCTATTAAATCTTAAAGCAATTACTGGTTTTAAATCAAAAATATTTGAAAAAATCAAAAATTTTTCCATCTGTTCCTTCAAAATATATTTAACAGGTTTCTTTGTAGATTTTGCTTCAATAGCATATTTTTTCCCTGTTTTTCCTGCAATTAAATCACAATCTGCATTTTCCATTGTTCCAGAACCTGCGACCCTAACTGCGCGAAAATTATTTCTTACAAATATTTCATAAAGTTCTCTTTCAGCTTTCGAACCTTTTGCTTTATTTTTCGGCATAACAATAATTAGAAACAAGAATTTAAAAAATTATCTTACAAAATTAATATTTTTTCAACAATTCTTTTTTATTTAATCTGAATAAAATCAACAGCCCGATAATAGATAAAATTCCTGCAAAAACAAAAACAAATTCAAAACCAATTTTTTCTGCAATCCATGCCCCGACTCCAGCAGTAATAGCAGATCCAATGCCGACGCTGGAATAATAAACTGAATGCTGAAATCCTCTTTTGCCTTTTTCCAAATGAGATGAAAATAAACTATACCACGACGGATATGCAAACCCCTCGCCCAACCCATAAATAAACTGAACAATAAATATATGCCAAATATTCTTAGAAAAGATATATCCAAAAGGAACTAAAACTATAAAAATTGTCCCAAAAATTAGCATCCAATATCTATCTTTAGGATTAAAAATATATGAAAAAATTATTTGCAAAACAGAAGAAGTTATTAAAAAAATTCCGCTCGCAATTCCTGCTGCAAGAATTGTCCCTCCTTGAAGATTATCGTTAATAAAAATAGATAAAATTGGAGCAATAAATCCAAAGCCAGTAAATATAAAAATATCTGAAAAAACAAGTAATTTCAAAATTTTATTCATTTTAACGACCCTCGTGTTTATCTCACAGAAATTTGTTTATTTCTTCCAAACAAACCAAATAAGAACAAAAGTACGCCAACAACAATCACAACAACCCCATAAGTTTGATTTGCCCAATCAAGAAAAGATAAATTCAATTTGCTTGAAGAGCCCCCTCCATAATACAAAAGTGCGCCAAATAAAATTACAATAACACCAAACCAAGTAAAACCTTTTTTCATTTTAACCTCCTTAATAAAATTAATCAAGTCGCCTTTAAAAATCTAATGAATTAATTTCAGTCAAATTTCAAAAATATTTAAATAAAATACTCCTAAAAAATTCAAATAAAAAGGGGATTTTATATTCTAAAACAAAAAAATCTAAAATTCAAAAAACAAGAATTTATAAATAATCTCTCTTCCTCAATATTTAGTAAAAAATGATTAAAAAACCCCAAAAATCAAGAGAAGAAAAAACAGTTGAAAATTATTTTCCAGTAGATGAATCAAATTTAAAGAGAGTTACAGAAAAGCAAATTAAAGAAGAAGTGCAAATAGAAGATTTGCCAAAAAAAACAACAGAAAAATTAGTTAAAGAATTTAATCCAGAAAGGGAACTTCTAAAAAGGGCTATCGAGAAAATGTATTCAGAACTCCCAAAAAAAGATATAGAAATTTTTGAAAAAATAAATGAAAAAAATGGGAAAAGAAAAAAAATTAAAATAAAAGAAAAAATAACAACAACAAAAATCAAAAAAGAAAATATTTCTAAAAGTCTTTTAAAAGAAAAAAATTATGAATTAATAATTACAGAAAAGCCACAAGCAGCTTTGAAAATTTCGTCGGCGCTCGGAGAATATTCTAAAAGAGATTTAAAAGGAGTTCCTTATTATGAAGTTAATAGAAATGGAAAAAAGATAGTTGTTGCATGCGCAGTTGGACATTTATTCACTTTAAAGCAAATTACTCCAAAAGTAGAAATTCCTGTGTTTGAGATTAAATGGGTTCCAAATCATCAAGTTAAACGAGGAGATTTTTCAAAAAAATATTATGATGTTTTGGAGAGCTTATCTAAAAATGCAGGAGAAATAACTGTTGCAACAGATTTTGATGTTGAAGGAGAAGTTATTGGAATAAATGTTGTTCGTATGATTTGCAATAAAAATGACGCTAATAGAATGAAATTCTCGACTCTGACAGATAAAGAAATTAATTTTGCATACGAACACAAATCAAACACAATTCATTGGGGGCAAGCAGTTGCAGGAGAAACCCGCCATTATCTGGATTGGTATTATGGAATAAATTTATCTCGTGCTCTGATGAATGCAATAAAAACAACTGGAAAATTTAAAATAATGTCAATAGGAAGGGTTCAAGGACCGACGCTAAATCTAATTGTTCAAAAAGAAATTGAAATACAAGATTTCAAGCCAACTCCCTACTGGCAGGTTTTTCTAACCTTAAAAGATTTAAATTTAAAATTAAAATATATTAGAGACATCATAGATAAAAACGAATTAAAAAAATTTGAAAATCTCGTCGGAAAAGAAATTTATTTAAAAACAACAAAATCAGAACAAATTATGCCTCCAAACCCCCCCATGAATTTAACAACCTTGCAAACAGAATCTTACAGATTATATGGATTAACTCCGTCGAATACATTAAAAATTGCACAATCACTTTATCTTGCAGGATTAATTTCATATCCAAGAACATCCTCGCAAAAACTTCCAAATTCAATAGATTACAAATCAATTTTAGAGCTATTAAAACAAAAATACAAAGCATCAAAACTAATTAAAAGAGATACCCCCATCGAGGGTTCAAAAACAGATCCGGCGCATCCTTCAATTTATCCAACCGGAAACTCTCAGATTTTATCAGGAGATGAAGAAAAAATTTATGATTTGATTGTCAAAAGATTTTTAGCTTTATTTTGTGAAGACGCTATTATTGAGAAGAAAAAAATTTCTGGAATAGTTGAAGATTTGGAATTTTCAACATCTGGAGCATCAGTAAAGAAAAAAGCTTGGCTTGAAATTTATCCTCTAAAAATTGTTGAAACAGAAATTCCAGATGTAAATGAAAAAAAAGAAATAAAAAATGTTGAAATAGAAGAAAAAGAAACTCAACCCCCGAAAAGGTATTCACAAGCATCAATAATTTCTGAATTAGAAAAAAGAAATCTTGGAACAAAGGCAACTCGTGCAACAATTTTAGAAACACTTTACGACAGAGATTATATTAAAGAAAAATCAATTGAAGCGACACCCCTTGGAATCTCACTTATAAAAACACTTGAAAAATATTCTCCAATAATTATCGACGAACAATTGACACGGGAACTCCAAGATGAAACAGATGAAATAATAGAAAAAGAAGAAAATCATCTTGAAGAAAAAGAAGAAAAAATTTTAGAAAAAGCAAAAAAAATAATCAGAGAAATAATCAAACAATTTGAAAACAAAGAAGAAGTAATTGGAAAAGAACTTATCGAAGCGCAAGAAGAACAAAGAGCAATCGAAAGAAAAGAAAACACCCTTTGTCTTTGCCCAAAATGTGAAAAAGGGAATTTAATAATAAACTATTCAAGAAAAAATAAAAAATATTTTGTTGCATGCGATTCTTATCCTGAATGCAAAAACACATATTCTCTTCCACCTGGGGGGGCTTTGAAAAAAACAGACAAAGTTTGCGAAAAGTGTAATTTCCCGTTGCTGATGAGTTTAAGAAGAGAAAAACGCCCGTGGATTTTTTGTTTCAATCCTCTTTGTGAAAGTAATAGAGAAAGAATGCAGGCTTATAAAGATAAAAAGAACGAAGAAAACCAATAAAGGAAGATTTAAATAGTTCTAATAGATAACATATGTTATATGAAGAAACCGATTGTTAGTAAAAGATACCTTAAGTTATATAGAGAAACTTCTAGAAATAAACTTGCAGAAATTTTGTTTAAATATCCTGAAAAAGAATTCAGTTTAAGTGATTTGGCGAAAGAAGCAGGAATTGCAAAAACAAATATAGGAAAAATTCTAAATGAATTTCAGGAATCAGGGCTCATAAACATAGAAAAATTAAGCAAAATATGGAGAATAAAATCAAACCAAACAAGTTGGTCTTATATCAGAAGCAAAATAGTTTATAATTTAAATTTTGTTTATACAAGTGGTTTAGTGGAGTTTTTAACAGAACATTTCAAAAATCCAAAAGCAATAGTATTATTTGGAAGTTTTAGAAAAGGGGAAGATATCTCAAATTCAGATATTGATATCGCGATAGAAAGTTATGATATTAAAGATTATCAAGTTATTGGATTAAGAGAACTAAATGATCTCGAGAAAGTCATTGGTAGAAAAATACAGATACATTTATTTAATAGAGAACGCATCGATATTAGTCTCTTCAATAATATTGTTAATGGTATTTTGTTGTGGGGATTTTTAGAAGTGAAAAAATGAAAAAAGAAAATATTAATTCATGGATTAAAACAGGCGCATTGAGAAATAAACAAAAAGATACTGAGAAAATAAAATCTATGCTAAACTCCGCTGAAATAAATGCACGAGTTACAAAATCAATTGAATTAAATGAAAACAGTGCAACTTTAATATTCAGGGAAATTTACGAGTCAATAAGACAATTAGGAGATGCTAAATGGAATTTGCTGGGTTTTGAACCAGGAAACCACGAAGTAAGTATGGAAATACTAAAAGAGTTTGATATAAAAGACAAAATAAAATTGAACCTTCTTGATATATTTAAGAAAACAAGACATGATATTAATTATAGAGGTTTCAGAACAACTGTTTCCCAGACAAAAGAAATTCTTGATTTTTGGATTAAGTGCGGTGAAGAAATCTTGAAGATTTTGAAAAAGGAAATTTCAAAATGATTTTTGTCTTCAATATTTTTTGTTTCAATCCTCTTTGTGAAAGTAATATAGAGAGAATGGAAGAGTATAAAAGGAAGGGGGAAGATTCTAGTGAATGAATAGATTTTTATATAAAAAACTCTAAATAAAATAATGAAAGTAAATCTTCAAGAATTAAAGAACAAACTTAAATCATATAGTGAAAAAGATATTATAATAACTAAACATGCAGAACTTCAGGCCTATGTAAGAGAAATTGATATTAAAGAAGTTAAAAATAATATAAAAAATCCAGAAAAATTGGTTTATTATGTAAAACAAGGGTCTTTAAAAGAAAATGAAGAAAAGTATGATTGTTATTTTGCTATATCAAAAAATTTGTATCATAGATATATTATTGTAATAAATGGAAAACTTATTATAGTTACAATCATTAAGATAAATAGAGATTGGCAAAAAGCAATAGGATAAAATGGAAAAATTTAATTTTGACTACGACTCTGATAGTGATGACTTGTTTATTTATTCAGAAGGGAAAAAATCATGCGGAGCAGTAGAATTAGGAAATTTTGTAATTGATTTTGAAAAATCTGGGAATTTGGTAGCAATGCAAATATTAAATGCTTCAGAAGTTTTATCTAAAATCCTCTCTAAAATAATAGAACTTCAAAAATTAAAACAAATACAGGTAGAAATAATTAATTTCAGAAATATGGATGCGCTTAAATTTAAAGTAATGGATGATAAAAATACAGATACAGCAAATATATTAATTCCACATATAAGAGAGAAAAACCCTGTTTTAGAATGTTAAATATTAATTTTGTTTTTTCAGTTCTTGGATTTTAATTATTTTTGTTTCAATCCTCTTTGTGAAAGTAATAGAGAAAGAATGCAGGCTTATAAGGATAAAAGGGGGAGGGAAGAAGGGAAGGGGGGTTATGATATCAAAAGTATTTAAAATCGAGAACCTTATAATTTTATGACATTTTTTATTAACAAAAAAGGTTATCCTGTAAGCAGAAACACGGGAAGATTAGTTCATAGAAAAGTTGCAGAAAAGAAAATCGGAAGACAATTAAGAGAACACGAAGTAGTTCATCACAAAGATGGAAACAAAATAAATTTTAGAAGAAGCAATCTAAGAGTTACAAGTAGAAGTTATCATTCTAAATTACATTCAAGATATAATTATTAAATCTGAGATTCTGCCACATCTTTTGCTATTTTTCCAGCTTGTTCAAGAACTAAATCAATTGCATGTTTTTCTCCTGAAGGAGGATATCCATATTTCTTTAATATTTTTTTAACTTTTAATCTAATTTCTGCTTGAACATTTTCTCTCATTGTCCAATCTATTTTAACGCTCTTTCTTATCATGTTTATTAATTCAACAACAATTATCTTGAGATTATCATTACCTAAAACATCTATAGCTTCTTTACAATCTGCAAGAGCATCATAAAATGCTTTTTCATCTTCACTTAATCCTAATTTTTTACCTTTTAATTGCTCTTCTCTTATTTTTTTAGCAACTTCAATTAATTCTTCGATAGCTTGTGCTGCTTCGATACTTTTATTTGTGTATTTTTTAATTGTTCTTTCTAACATTTCCATAAAAGATTTTTCTAAAACAACATTCTTTTTTGTTATGACTCTTATTTCATCTTCTAATAATTTCTTTAAAGCTTCAAAAGCTAAATTTTTTTGAGGCATATCTTTAACTTCAATTAAGAAGTTTTCAGATAAAATAGAAATATCTGGTTTTTCAACACCTGCTGCTTCAAAAATATCAATAATTCTATCAGAGATTACTGCTTTCGAAATTATTTGTTTTATTGCAGAATCAAATTCTTCTGAAGTTTTTCCGAGAAAAGAAGTAGAACTCATTTTAACAATTGTTGATTTAATTGCTTGAAAAAATCCAACTTCTTCTTTTATTTTCATTGCTTCTTTATCTGGAACTCCAACATATCTTCCAGAAGTTAAGATAAAATCGTTTTTTTCCACATCACTTAAATTAGCAGATTTACAAAAACCCTTAACATCTTCATATTTTAATTTTCCTTCTCCCCTTCAAGCATGATAGGTATCTGAAATTTTTTTAATATCTTCATTTGTTAATTCTCTATGTCTTCTATCAATCATTGAACCCATTTCTCTAGCATCAATAAATAAAATTTCATTCTTTCTTTTTCTCTTTCCGTGGTTTTCTTTATTTCTTGTTAAAAACCATAAGCAAGCAGGAATCATTGTATTATAAAATAATTGAGAAGGTAATGCAATCATACAATCAACTAAATCATCTTCAATTATTTTTTTCCTTATTTCTCCTTCGCCAGAAGTATTAGAAGACATTGAACCATTTGCTAAAACAAAACCGGCAATTCCTGTTGGAGCTAAGTGATAAATAAAATGCTGGACCCAACCAAAATTAGCATTTCCTGTTGGTGGAATTCCATATTTCCAACGAACATCATCTCTCAATAATTCTCCTTTCCAATCAGAGTCATTAAATGGTGGATTTGCTAAAATAAAATCAGACCTTAAATCTTTATGTTCATCTTTCAAAAAACTTCCTTCATTATTCCATTTAACTTCTTTATTATCAATTCCTCTAATAGATAAATTCATTTTACACAAACGCCACGTATTTGAATTTGATTCTTGTCCAAAAATATGAATATCTCCTTTTGCTCCAGAATGCTCTTCTACAAATTTCTCTGATTGAACAAACATTCCACCAGAACCGCAGCAAGGGTCAAATACTCTTCCTTTGTAAGGTTCAATCATTTCAACAAGTAATTTAACAATACATTTTGGCGTATAGAATTGCCCACCTTTTTTTCCTTCTGCATCTGCAAATTGTCCCAAAAAATATTCGTAAACCCTTCCTAACAAATCTTTAGATTTACTTTCTTTATCTCCTAATCCAATTGTTCCAATTAAATCTATCAACTCACCTAATCTTGATTTATCTAAAGTTTCTCTTGCATAATTTTTTGGTAAAACTCCTTTTAAAGAAGAATTATCTCTTTCAATCGCATCCATCGCATTATCTACTAATTTACCTATTGTTGATTGTCTAGCATTTTTCTGCAAATAGCCCCATCTTGCTTCAAGAGGAACCCAAAAAACTCTTTTTGCTAAATATTCATCAATATCTTCTGGGTCACTGTCTTTATTTTTGCTAATTTCCTTACGTGCTTCTTCAAAAGAATCAGAGATATATTTCAAGAAAATCAAACCAAGAACAACATGCTTGTACTCTGCAGCATCCATATTACTTCTCATTTTATCTGCCGCTTGCCAAAGTTTTTGCTCAAAACCTAGATGACTATTAGTTTCTACCATGTTTTTTAGAGACGTTTGCACTTTTTAAATATGGTCTATAACCCAAAATCCCCCAACTTTTTCTGCGTCTTTATTAAATTAAGAATCTTACTCTTCACTAAAACTTGCGAGATGCTAAAATCAAATTTTATTTTTGCGATTTTTTTTATAGAATCTAAAAATTCCTCACGAGAATTAAATTTCATTTCCCCCCGTTCAAGCGCTTTTCTAACAGATTCGCGAACAACCCAAACACCTAAACCTGCCCAATACGACGGAGTTTCAAGACGAACAACCAAAACACTCGCCTGTCTTTTTATAGATTTCAGATATTCAACAATTGGAAATCTCGTCGCATAATAACCTCCTGCGCAATTAAAAGCATATTCTTTTCTCCCATTAAAATCTTCAAAATCAGTTGAAGCGCGAAAATCAGTTGAAGGATTCCAGCTACTTCCAGGGTAATAAAGTTCAAAGAGTTCAAAATTCCAAACATCAGGAAAAAGCATAATTAAATATTGGTTTCCTAAAAATTCTCCAAAAAACAAAACATGCTCGTTAATAATCGGAAATTCTTTTATAGAATTTATAATTTCCCTCGACAAACTATCATGTGTTGCAGTTATGCTCCATCGTGTAGGCACCATTTTTTTATTTTTTTTCAAACCCAAAACACCAATGCTCAAAATTTTCGCGAGCGAATATTCATTAATATTATTTTTATAAAGATAATTTAATCCTTCAGAAGCCCGAATCTCGTCGTTAATAATTTTGTCAACTTTTGAATCAATTTTCACATTTGAAGTTATTTTCGCATCTTTCAAACCCGCTCTCATGCCGTGTGGTGTTAAAACTCTGTCTTTATCTCTATTCAAATTTATGCATTTATTTAACTCAATTTCAACATCAACTTGTTTTGAAGAAATTGCAATTTCCTTTGAAATTTCAACAAATTTTTTATTAGTTCGAACATCTGTAACTCGCGATTTAAAACGAGAATTTAAAAGATTATTTCTCAAATCCAAAACATTTTTTATAGAAAAATTATTTTGCGCCCAATATTTTGCGTCGTCGTAGAGCCACGCATCCCTATCTTCATTCAGAGGACTCAAAATCCCAACATTAACAAAAGGATATTTTAATTTAGAACCAACAAAAACACTCGGTGGACTTATTGTGTCTATTCTCGAAATTTTCGTCAAATCTTTTGTTTGAAACTGGAACTTCTGCGTCTTGTCTAATTTTCCAAATTTTAAATCCTCAATTTCAACATTTTCCATAAAATAAAAACATAAAATTTATTTAAATTATTTTATTGCTATTCTAAAGAGAATCTTTTTCAAATTGAATTATCCCTCATCCTTAATTTCACGGCAATTTTGGAAACTTGACTTTTCTTTTTATTAATGCAGGTTTAGCAATCGGCTTCTCAATAGTTGATTTCACAACAGGTGCATTTCCTCTTCTCAACCTATAAATAATAAAAACAATTATTACTAAAAGAACTAAAATTAAAATTAACCAAAACAAAGTAGAAATTTTTTCAACAACAAAAGTGTCATAACTGCTTGCATTTATGTTTTTGTAAGAAACTCGAGAATAAAACAAATAATCTCCAATAACGATATCTTTAGGGACATCTAAATAAAAAATATTATTATAAGTTTGATTAATTGCAATATCCTCTTTCTTGATAGTGTAATTCTTATTGTCAAAATCAATAATCATATATTCCAAAGCAACATCAAAATTTCTCAAATCCCCCATATTAATAACGCTAATATTTGCTCTTACTCTTCCACCAGGACTCAAATATTTTTTAAGAACATCTGTTCGAATATCAAAGAGTGCTTCCTTCTCTTTTATTTCTAAAATTGCTTTAGATTCTCTTTCAACATATTGCGATCTAAATAAAATTTTGCCAACATAAACATCAGCTGGACGAATATCAGAAATATAAATATCTAATCTCAAAGTTTTATTTTCTCCAGGGGTTAAACTTATTTTATTTTCTTGAGGAAAAACAAAATATTCAAGCCCTGCAACAGAAATATAAATATCTAAATTTTGAGTTCCATTATTTTTAACATTTAAATTTTTCTGATAATATTGCCCCTTCTTCATTTGAACAGCAAAAAAATCTGGAACAACTTCAAAATCATAGCCTGTTGTCATATTTTTTTGAGGAGTTGTTTTATTTGTAGTTGTTCCACTTCCCCCCCCGCCGCCACCTCCAGCACAATCAGCAGCACAGTTTGATGAAGTTTCTCCACTTTCACAAACACCATTCCCGCAAACAGATGAAACAGGAGTTTCTCGAGCATAATAAACCCCATAAAAAGTTAAAGTTCTAAATTTTAAAATCCCCCCAGAATAACTAATTAAAACACAATCAGAACAAACAGCCCCATTTTTCATAATTTGAGGAGAAGTAAAACTTAAACTATAAATTGAAATATTCACACTTTTATTCAAATAAGGTAAATCAGAATTATCAACATAGACCAAATTACTTGAAATATTAATATCATTATCAAAATTAACAATTCTGTCGCTCCCTGCAGTCAAAGTTAAATTTAAATTTTCATTAAATGCAATTTTTCCATAAGAAATCTTTTCCAAAATCGCACTAGAAAAATTATTTAATTCTTCTGTTGAATAATCATTAAATTCAGTTGTATCCCCATTATAAAAAGTATAAATTATCCTCAATCCAGAAATAGAAACATTTGAAGTAAAATTTCCCTGCGTAACATAACCTGTGATTGCAACTACCAAGGATAAACAAAACAAAATAGCAAAAAAAATCACCACTCTTTTAATTGAATTCATAATAAGAATAATTTAACTTTGTTTTTAATATTTTCTAAAAAATCTAAAATTTCAATCATTAAACTCTTCTTTAATTTTTTTTACAAAATCTTCAAGAGAACTTAAACTCATTTTTGCTCCAACAGCGTCGATGTGCCCTCCGCCTGAAGCCCCGTTTGTTTCTAAAAGAATTTTTACAATTTTTTTCTTAACATTTTTTCCACGAATGGAGAGATTAACATTTTCACCCTTAACATAAGCAACAACAATAATCTTATCTGGATTTAAATAAGATAATCTATTCGCTAAATCTGCACTCATGCTCATTTCGCCAGAATATTTAAAATAAAAAACTTTCCCAAAAATTTCACAAGATTTTGTTTTATTAATTAAATCCATATATTTTTTATTTATTTCTTCAAATCTTTTATAAAAAAAAGAATTCTCATTGCATTCAACAAGAATGTCATAGGGCGTCTTCACATTGATTAAAAATTTCATCATGGAAATAACATTTGTCGTCGTATTTTTAAGCCCAGCACTAAGAATTTGTGCAATCTTTCCAATAGAAGAACTATAATAAATTTCAAAAGCATCATTGGATTTCACAGCCAAATCAGAATAATTTTTTAAGAAATTTTTATAAAAATTAGGAATAAATCTATCAGAAATACAACCTGTAATTGCGAGCCATTCATCTTTCTGATCTTTAAAAATTTGATGGCAAAGAAAAGTTGTGGGTTCAGACAATTTTTTCTTATTAAAAATAGGATTATAATAATTGACAAATTTAGGAATTTTTTTTCTGTCAACATCATGATGATCAATCATAACAACAGGCAGGTTTAATTTTTGAATCTCTTCAAAAAATTCTAAAGACACTTCTGGTTGGTCTAAAAAAAAGATGCAATCTGGTTCGAATTCTTTAACTTTTCTAAAATAATCAACAGACATAGGGGTTGATTTAACAGGAAAACCTTTTCCTCTTCCAAGATACCGTCGTAAAATTAAAAAAGAGCACAAGCCATCTGCATCATTGTCAAAAAAGAAAAGAGGGTTCTGTGAACTCTCAAGGAAATTTCTAATTTCGGAAATTTGTTTTTTAGTCAGCATAATAAATAATAGAATTTCAACTATATAAAATTTAAGAAAAAATTAAATTCTCTTTCCCAAGATTACTTTTTCTTTAAGATTATAAATTTCTTCTCTGAAAAATGCAATCATTGCTTCTGTATCTAAAACACTTAAAAGATCTTTGTCTTTTGCAGTCAAAATTTTATCTAAAGTCTCAAAATGTGCGACAAGAGATTCAACATATCTTTCTAACAAATTTGTCTTCGACAAAATTCTTGTTCCCTTAGGAGAAACATCCCTATCATGAAGCTCTTCGAAAAGCATACGGGTGATATTCATAGGTTCTAAAAGAAAATCAAAATCCATTCCTTCTAAAATCTGCAAGCTATAAGAATAATTTTGACCAAAATAATCTTTTAAAATCATCTCTTGTTCTTTATGAACATTCCCTATTAATTCTTTTAATCTCATCTTTACAATAACTCCTTCTTGCCCTAATTCAATTAAATATCTTTTAACCATATCAGAAATTCTTTTAACAATTTCTGCTCTCTGTAAAACCAAACTAACATCATTAATTGAAACAACTCTCTTTAACTCAAGTGCATTTAAATCATCTAACATTTCATTAAAAGCTTCTTTTTGTTTCTCCAATATTTGCAAAGTTTCTGCAGCCCTCCTTAAAATTTCAGAACTATTTTCCAACCTGTAATTAATATCTTTATAATAAAGAGAGATTTTATTTTTTCTTTCAGAAACTGCAATTACAATTGTTTTTGCTTGTTTTGCTGTCCTCTCACCAGATTTATGCCTCACACCAGTTTCATTTGTGGAAATATCTGCGCTTGGAATTAAAAGAGCGTTTGCAGACAAAATTTGTTTTCCATCTTCAGAAAGAATAATTGCTCCATCCATTTTAGCAAGTTCAACAAATCTCTGAGGAGTAAACTTGCAATTTATCTTAAATCCCCCTTCTAATAAAGAAGGAACATTCTTATTATCAAAAACTATTAACGCACCCATTCGTGCTTTCAGCAAATCATCCAACGCTGTTCTTAGAGAAGTCCCTGGTGCAAACATTTTCAGAACATCTATAAACTCTTTCTCGTTAT
>Ga0233423_10000883_pt1 | contig 15311 bp, 11 predicted proteins | sample Watercolumn_Mata_FD_180713 | JGI IMG/M metagenome (GOLD analysis project Ga0233423, IMG submission 180713) | Freshwater microbial communities from Lake Matano, South Sulawesi, Indonesia - Watercolumn_Matano_2014_112_MG | ecosystem: Environmental > Aquatic > Freshwater > Lake | place: Indonesia...
TGAACCCAATGAATACTTTAGTTTGTTTAAAATGATCAAGTAAAAAACCACCGCCTAGCATCGCTATTAAGGAAATAAATCCTATTACCTTGCTTCTCATGCCAAAATAAACTCCGCTCTTATCCGGATCAACAAGATCCTTCATCCAAGAACTCCAGACAGGAGCATAAAAAGAGCCGATTGCAGTGAGTACAGTATAGATGATTATAAGGTAAATTATTGAAATTGTTGTTCCTGCTCCCCAAAAGTAGAACAAGACTCCTGCAACAATCACTAGAAGCCAGAAAAAAGACTGGACTGTTGTTGTCAAGATCATGATGCTCTTCCTAGAGAATCTTTCCATTGCCCTAGAAGAGAAAATCTGGAAGAAATTTCCTATTAAGGCAGGCAATGAAGTCAGGAAACCTATTTGAGTATTATTCGCTCCTAAAGCCAGTGCAAAAGGACTTATGTATCTGGAACCTGCGCCATCTGTCACAGCATTGAAAGAACCCTCAACAATGCTTATTCTCCTAGAATCCTTTCTTTTATGTTCAAAATCTCCTTTAAGTTCCTTTCTCAATTCTTGCAATCTTCTTTCAGCATCCAGCCTTTTTTCTTTTACTCTCTGTCTTAAAAAATTTAAGTCATAAATAGGATTTTTTATTTCCATCTTTGCCTCTTTTGATTTTTAATTCACAAGAAATTAATTTATAAATCTATCTAATGAATTTAGCTTCCAATATATCCGCCCTTTTGAAGATTCCACAACTCCTTGTATGTCCCGGATTTTCTTATCAATTCAAAATGATTTCCTTTCTGCACAATTTTTCCTCTTTCCATGACAATTATCTCATCTGCATGCATAATAGTTGAAAGCCTGTGTGCTATTATGATTGTTGTTCTTCCTTCCATTAATTTTTTTAAGTCATTCTGGATTTCATGTTCTGTCTTGCTGTCAAGTGAAGAAGTTGCCTCATCTAATACAAGTATTTTTTTATTAGCGAGTATTGCTCTTGCTATAGAAACTCTCTGTTTCTCTCCTCCTGAAAGTTTTACTCCTCTCTCGCCAACAATGGTTTTCTCTTTCAATGGAAAGTCCTTAAATATCTTGTCAAGCTGGGCAAATCTCATTGCATCAAGGACTTCTTTTTCTGTAGCCTCAGGTTTTGAAAAAGCCACATTATTGTAGATAGTATCATCAAATAAGACACACTCTTGAGGAACAATCGACATCTCGTTTCTTAAAGACTCTTGCTGGACATCGCTGATATTCTGTCCATCAATGACTATTGCTCCAGAATCAACATCATAGAACCTATAGAGTAATTTTATCAGGCTTGTTTTTCCGCATCCTGAATGTCCTACAAGTGCAATTTTTTTGTTTTTCTCGATTTTTATGTTTAGATTCTTGAATAGTGTTCTTGAGCCATACTTGAATGTTACATTCTTGAATTCTATCTCCCCCTCTTTTATATCAATTTTTTTTGCATCTTTTTTATCTTTGACAGTCTGTTCCATTTTTCCGTATCTAAATAAGGATTCAAAATCTACCATTGAACGATAATAGTTCCTTAGTCCCCAAACAAACCCATATACTTGCCCTATCAAACCAGTGTAAACAGTATAGATGAAAACTAAAGTTCCAGTAGTTATTGTTCCGTTAAGCAGACCCATCAAAGGAAAGAAAATCAATAGAACAGTTCCAATTCCTAGGATTATCTCTTGCCCAGAATCAAGCCATCTCCCTTGTCCCCAGTACCTCATTACAGAGTCTTTTGTTTTTTTAGCTAGTCGGTCATATCTGGAATCAATAGCATTTTCTTTTCCATAATATTTTATTGAATCTATGTTAGTTATAAAATCAGCCAAGTTTGCTTTTTCTATATCCTCATTTTCATTGAATATTGCTTGTGGTTTTTTGCTTATAACCTGGAAGATATAGCTGTATGCTATAAAAACAACAATTGTTAAAAACAGCACTATTGCTGAAATCAAGTCAAAAGAACCGATAGATATTGAAGCGATAATTGTTGTGAAAATCATAGGGGTAACATTGAATATTACAGTATCATTCATCCTCTCCATCGAACCCGAACCCCTCAAAATCCTGGTTATCATAGATCCGGTTTTATGGCTTGTATGGAAATCATGTGACAGATTGACAACATGGTTGAAGTATTTTAGTTTCAAGTCTCTCATTGTGCCAGCATCAAGTATGTTCACCAGATGTATCCTAACCCATTTTACAATTACCCTAAATAAAGTGATTGCAGCAAAAATCAAAGCAACAGTTATTATTGTGCTCAAAAAAACATCCTTAGTTATTGAACTGCTTGCAAATTCTGCCCCTTTGTCAATCAATGTCTTAAAAAGATACTTGTCAGCTAAGTGAGATAATTCGATAGCAAGCATAATCACTAGTATGGTTACAGTTATCAGCCAGTATTTTTTCAAAAACCCGAAATATGTCTTTATGTTATACGAAAAATCGATTTCCCATTTATCTTTTTTCTTCTTTTCTTTTGTTTTTTCCTTTTCAACTGGTTTTATTATGTCCATTTTTTCCTTTGTATCTTAGTATGTGTTTAATCTATTTTTGGATTCATTTTGTTTCATTGCAACACTTACAGATGGCTGTTGTCAGCCAAATTCTCTCGTAGAGTTCTAACTAACTCTTTAACTTTTTAATACAAGTATACTTAAAAACGTTCCTAAGTGATTTTTTGAGCAAATTCTTTCATAGATAAATTTAAATGCCCGAAAGTATTATTCTTTAATCCAACTTGCTTTTTTAGCTGTTTTCTAGAATTAGTTCTTTTATTAATACTAAAATTTTCTCTAAAGCATCTTTTACTTGCTCGCTTGAAGCAAGCACATATTTCTCTTTGTTCTTCTTGTCCTTTACATCTAGTAAAGCAATTCCCTTTAATCCTAAAAGCTTGCAAGTAGCTAGAATAGAAGCGCTTTCATATTCACCTGAATCAAAATCTTTATATTTGAATTTTCCAGAAGCAAAATTCCACCACATAGAATCTGCCATCAATTGTGTTGGTCTTTTTAGATTACTCACTATCCCTGGAGAGATTCTACAGTATACTTTTGTTGGTTTTAATCCTAATTTGAAGTTTTTTGCAATCCTCAATATATCCTGTCTTAAAAAAGGATCAGGTTTTGTGAAGTTCTTTATCTTATTTTTCTTGCAATTCTTATATATCGCCTGCTCAAAACTATCAGGAGAATAAGAATCTTCTACAAAAGCAATGTCTCCTGGTTCAAGTCTTGATTTAGAAAATGCAAAGACACTTCCAACAAAATAGACTTCTTTATCTGTAAATTTCTTTTGATGGCTCACATACTCCAATAGTGCTTGGCCAGCTGTTGCTCCAGAATATCCTGTGAATAGGACATGGACAAGCCCATTCAAGCCTTCATAAAAAGAATCTGAGAAGTTTCCATGCCAAAATCCAGATTCTTCATGTTTGACTTTTTTCAATTCAAGTATGTCATTAAAAATCTTAAAGACCTTTTCAGTTGTCTTAGGTGAAATAATTAAAGGCATTTTTTTCTTAAACAAAGCGCATTAATCTAACTAAAGCGCATTATTCTATATTTTTACAATACAAGGGGTTTGTTTCGCTTTAAAAGAATTATTGCATTTTTTTATATAAAAAATTCTACGTTTTCTTTGATCCATTATAAAGGCCAATAAGAGTTCTTTCTAAAAAATCTGTAAGTTTCCTGATTCTTGTTGATCTTTTATCGCTTTTGTCATCAAAGCCTCCATAATAGACTGGTCTTCCGATATTCACTTGTACTGGTTTGATCCTGCTCCATACAGATGTTCCTTTTAAACCAACAGGGGTTATTGGAACATTAATTCCATGTCTTTCATACATGTAAGCTGCAACTAATGCTGCTCCTTCCATGACTCTTGTAACCTCTTTGACATCTGGTTCCTGTTCATTAGGTCTATGTTGTCCGCCATTTGTCTGTAGAAAAACAACAGGAAATCCTCTTAAAAGATAGTTTTTAATTCTCTTAAAAGAAGTCCCATTGAGTCCCCGGCCGTATATATTCACTGGAATGCTTCCGATTCTTCCAGGAAGTGTACATGAATATTCAAAAACTTTGTGACACAATCCAGAAAAAACTCTAAGTAAAGCTTCAACTTTATTCTTTCCAATATTTTTTCCCAAACTATGTCTTATTTCATAATCAAAACCCTCTTCAGTTAAAAGATTCTCATTGACAACAAAAAAGATTTTCCTTCCATATACTTTTATCAATGCACAAACATCTTCAATCGACTCTGTTGGATGATTTCCAACAATGATGTTTGGGCCAGTTTCAATACAATTCTCTATCCCTTTTACTCTAAATCTCTTTAATGAAAATAAAACATTGCTTATCGTTCTAGCGACTGTGTGGTATATTCTAGAACAAGTTACACTTTCTGGGTCATATACGCTTGCCATTTTATATTATTTTATAAGAATATGAACTTTTTTTGCCTTATAAACTTTACTTTTAATACAACTTAATAGTGATAACTAAAAGATAAAATGCGCTGTCCGGGAATTGAACCCGGCTTTTGAGCTTTTTCCAACCGGTGCAGGAGGTATCGGAACCTCGCTGGTGGTTCTGACTTTGGGAAGCTCACATTCTACCGATAAACTAACAGCGCATAATTCTCAAATATTTCCTGATATATAAAAATATTTATAAAGCCATCTCCTATATCATAAAGGGTTAAAATGACTAGAAGAATTCAAAGATTAAGAAGGGAAAGACTAGATTCTAGAATCCCACATATAAGATACAATTTTGAAGTCAAGCCACGTGATGCAGATGATCCAAGTCATGATTCAGAGCATGTAGTTAGATTTAATTTTGTTGTTTTAGCAAAAGATCCTAAAAAAGTTTCAGATCTGATTGTTGCCCTGATAAGTCAGTATGATGGTGCTATGAACATGGTAAGAGATGTTGCCTCGGAAGTTGTAGGCAATAAAGGTTTTAGATACATATTAAGAACTGTAGATGCAAATGTCAAGCCAGACTTAGTTCCTTGGGCAAGATATGGCGAGAAATTCAAAATGAAGATTAAGAGAGATCCTAATTTAAGGGAACAGTCAGGAATAACTCTAGAAGATTACGTAGTTCGAACCTATTCATAAAAAGGTTCCACTATCCAAACCTTTTTAATTCTCTTTTCTTTACGACTGCAATAGATTACATTAACTATTTTAAAATTAGGACACACATTTTTAAAGTACAATGAACTAGATTTTTATGACTAAAAAAATAGAAATTCCGAGGAGAATTCTTGAAAGAGGTTATATTCAAGAAAAGAAATCCACTTATGAAATCGCTAGGAAATTGAATTGTGATCCCTCAGTTATTCAAAAAAGATTGAAAGAGTATAAAATAAAGTTAAGGAACCCTAAGCAAAAGATTCCGATTACAAAAGAAAAACTTTATGAAATGTATATAAAACAAAAATTGTCCACTCAAAAGATTTCAAAAATCTTAGGAATAGGGTCTTGTACAGTGTATTACAAACTAAAAGAATTTGGCATTCCCTCAAGACCCAAAAATATAGTGAAAATAAATAAAGAAAAATTAAAGGAATTGTATCATAATAAAAATCTTTCTTGTACTGAAATAGGAAAGATGTATAACTGCAATAGGGTCACGATTTTTAATAAGTTAAAAAAACAAGGGGTTAAAACTAAAAGTCTTTCCATAGCAAATACGATTTATCCCAAAAAAAGATTTGAGGGTAATGATGAATTGAAAGCATACATGATCGGATTTAGATTAGGAGATTTAAATGTCAAAGCAAAAGATAATGAATCTACAATTCTAGTGAAATCAAGTACAACAAAAAAAGAACAATATGATTTAATCAAAAAGATTTTTGGAGGATATGGACATTTTAGAGTTAGTCATAAACCGGGATTTTATAGTATTTGGTGTAATTTAGACAGTTCCTTTTCATTTTTAATACCCAAAAATGATTCTATTGAAAAGTGGATTTTAGATAACCATAAATACTTTTTCGCATTTTTAGCAGGATACGCGGATGCTGAAGCGAATATATCTATTTCTCAAGGAAGAGCAAGATTTAGAGTAAGAACCTATGATAAGCATATTCTCTTCCAAGCATATCAAAAATTAAATCATTTAGGGATTAATGCAAAATATGGCCTTTCGCGAGAGAAAGGGATTTGTTCTGGAAGAAAAAGCAATGAAGATTGTTGGGGTATTTCCGTTAATAGCAAAGAAAGTCTGTTAAAATTATTTGAAGGGATTAGGCCTTATATTCAGCATAAAAAAAGATTAAATGATCTGATTTTAGCTGAGAAAAACGTGTTAGAAAGAAATAAAAAGTATAAAGTTGAAGATACTAGTATGGTAAAGAAAACCAAATTTTACATCACCACCCCCATATATTACACTAATGCAGACATTCATATTGGCGGAGCCTACACCACTATTGCTGCAGATGTTCTTGCGAGATGGCGCAGGATTAGAGGAGAAGATGTATTCTTTTTGACTGGAACAGACGAGCATGGCCAGAAGATTCAAGAAGCTGCAGAAAAAGAAGGACTTAAACCTAAAGAATTTGTCGATAAGATTGTCAAAAATTTTAAAGAAGCTTTCAAATTGCTGAACATTTCTAATAATAATTTTATCAGGACTACAGACAAGGAACATGAAGAAGAAGTAAAAAAAGTTCTACAATATCTTTATGATAAAAATTTTATTTACAAAGGGTTTTATGAATCCTACTACTGTGTCGGATGTGAACAATATCTCTCAAAATCAGATTTGGTTGATGGAAAATGTCCGTTGCATAATCGAGAACCAGAATTAAGGAAAGAGGAAGCGTATCTCTTTAAGTTATCCTCTTTTCAAAAGCAACTCTATGATTTAATTGAGTCTGGAGAATATGAGATTCTTCCTGAAATAAGAAGAAAAGAGATTTTAACCTTCATAGAATCCGGATTGCAGGATATCTCAATTTCAAGATTAAAAGAAAAAGTTAGTTGGGGCATTGAACTGCCTTTTGATAAAAAGCATACTTGTTTTGTTTGGGTGGATGCATTTTGGAATTATATTACTGGTTTAAAAGAAAAAGATGTTCTGGATAAATTCTGGCCAGCAGATGTTCAATTGATGGCGAAAGACATTATTCGAGTTCATGCTACAATCTGGCCAGCTTTGCTTCTAGCCACAAAAAATAAACTTCCAAAAACCCTTTTTGTTCATGGCTATTTTACAGTTGATGGGCAAAAGATGAGTAAAAGTTTGGGAAATGTACTTTCCCCAATAGACTTAGTTAAGAAATATGGTTCAGATAGCGTGAGATATTTCTTGATGAGAAATATATCCTTTGGACAAGATGGAGATGTTTCTGAAAAAGCATTGATAGACAGACATAATTCCGAATTGGCAAATAAGCTAGGGAACCTAGTTTCAAGAGTTTCTGGTTTGATTGAAAAAAATGGTTGTGAGAAGAATCTCAAATATATATTACCTCGAATCACAAAAGAAGCAGAAGAAGATTTAATAGAGCTTATGGATAATTTTCATATTGATAAAGCATTAAATAGGATTTTTATTTATATAGATGGACTTAACAAATGGATACAAGAGCATAAACCTTGGGAGATAGAAAATGAGGTTGAAAAAAAGGCAATCTTATATAACTTAAAAGAAGATATTTTGAAAATTTCTGAGTTTCTTTTACCTTTTATTCCAGAAAGTGCAGAAAAGATTCAGAAACAATTTAGTGCAAAAAACATAAAGAAATCTGAAATTTTATTCAAGAAGATTGATATGGTTGCAAGCAAAAACGAAGTGCAGCCCAAAAAAGAAATTACACTTACATCTAAAGATAAAATTAATAAAGATAAAATTCCCGGTATTCTTGAAATGGCAAATGTGCAATTTTCAGATTGGCAGAAACTTGAATTGAAAGTAGGAAAGATTTTGAATGTAGAAGATGTTGAAGGTGCAGATAAGCTTTACAAGTTGACAATCGATATTGGAACAGAAAAGAGAGTAGTTTGCGCAGGAATAAAAAAATATTACAAGAAAGAGCAGTTGAAAGGCAAATTATGTGTCTTATTTGTCAATCTTGAACCTAGAATTATGAAGGGAATAAAATCAGAAGGAATGATCCTCGCAGCAGTCAATAAAGACGAATCTAAAGTTTTACTGATTCAGCCAGATAAAGATATAGAAGTCGGTTCAAGAGTTTCTTAAAAAGATTATGCTAATAGAACCCTCGTATTGATTATTCCTTGAGCTCTTGGCTCTGGTATTTCTGCAACATAAGGTCTGCTCACTATTTTTCCCTGTTCAAACAGTCTTTTTGCCTCATGTTCTAAGTAATTGAAATCTTTGCATTCAAGGTCAATTGTTTGTCTTGTCACTGGAACATCTGCAATAAGCGCATCTGCAAAAACTAAGGAAAAGAGTGTTCCCATTGAAAAATCAACTTTCTCAATACCTGTTACAGGTTTTCCATCAACTGCATTGAATAACAAGCATACAACTTCCATAGGGGCATAAACCCGATTTTCTTCTCCAAACTGACCTCTTAGAACCTTTCCGCTTTTTAAAGCCCGTTCAGCATAATGCCCTAGATTTTCTGTTACTCCAATTAAACCCTTATTTGCTTTTAAAATAGCATCTAAAATACTTCTTCTAGGCAATTGCCTATTTTTCATTTCTCTGACTTTTAGTGTAATCTCAGTTAAGCCATATTCTCTGGCAATTCTCATTCTTTCTTTTAGAGCATTATAAGCCATCTGCCAAAAAAGAGAAGTATCTGTAGTATTAGAACTAAAAGCTAATCCGCTCGGATCATAATTTGCCATTTTTTCATAAAAAATGATACTTTATAAAGATTTATGTAATCTCTTTTTTAGTAGCTCAAGAAATAGATTTGTGCTCGAGACATCTTCTTATAGAAATCTAGATCTCTTTTATTCTTCTCGTGTTCTTCATAGATAAAAAATGTCTTAGCTAAACCCTCCCAGAAAAAGAACCATCCCGCAGGCTCTAGTGTTATTGTTAAAACAGAAGCAATAAAAGTTCCTTCCATGAATCTTGAGAAAATGAACCATGCTCCAGAGATCATTAAGATAAAACCAATTGCAGTCAGTAAAAGCCCATTTCTAATGATATTATTGACCTCTTTTTGTTTTTCACTTACATGTTTCTGAAAATGATCTTTCAATCTTTTCTTAATTCTGAATTCATCATTCAAGTTTCTTTTTGATTTGGGCATCAATAATCTTAATTCGAATTCTTCATTTGGCTTGTCTATTACAGCTCTTTTGCATTCAATCAAGAAATCATCTGAAATTGTTCTTTCTGAATAGTTTCTTGGATCAAAGTCTGAAAATAGCTCATTATAAGATTCTAGAATAAGGCTGACATTTCCCTCTCTTAATATCTTAGTAGGATCACTAAATCCCTCTTCCTCCATTTTTTCCTCTTTTTTATAAAATATAAATGTAATGAGCATTTATAATATTTTGGTAGTTAGCCTTGCAGGTCAGATTTAAGTTATATGTTCAAGCATCTTGGTGCACAGCGAGCATAATATCAATAGCTCAAGTCGTTTTTCAACTTACCTCTTGGGATTTTATGGGCCTGCTAGGGATCGAACCTAGGATCTACACCGTGTGAGGGTGTCGTCTTAACCACTGGACTACAAGCCCAGAATCAATAACCAATAGAGTTTAAAATAACTTTCTATTCTTTTCTTATTACCACTTTTTCAAAATATTGCTTGGCAATATTTGCAAAATCATCAAGAATGCTGTCTGAAGTCTTAGGAAATATCTCTAGTTTTTTATCTAGACATTTATCTGGCCTGAACTGCTGAAGAACCAGGATTTTATTTGCGTGTCTAGATCTTAAATATTCACCTATCTTGACAATATCATCTTTTGTTATCCCTGGCGCAATAGTTATCCTGAATTCATAATTAGGGAATTTCTTTACAAGATCGATTGATTTTTTTATTGTTTCTATGTCTACCTTAGAACAAGTTATCTTTTCATAATTCTCAAAACCGCATTTGATATCCATTGCCACAAAATCAACATATCTTTTATCAAGAATGTCTTTTAACATCTCTGGATTTGTCCCATTAGTATCTAGCTTGACTTTCAAGCCGACTTCATATATCTTCTTGATGAATTCCGGCAGATCCTGGTTTATTGTCGGTTCTCCGCCTGTTATCACAACACCATCTAAAAAACCAAGATTCTCATTCAAGTGATTCAAGATTTCTTCTTCTGTATGGGTCTTGTTCTCTTTAGCTTTTTCAGCATCTAGTAATTCGGGATTATGGCAGAAGTCACATCTGAAATTGCATCCGAACAAGAACAATACTGTTGCAGCATTTCCAGGATAATCAATCATACTCAATTTTTGCATTCCTTTTATTAACATTTTTTAAACTTCATTTTTTTATTCAGGTTTATAATTTAATATTTTCTTTGCCCTGGAAGTATCTACATTCTTATTATCATCTACTATTGTAAAGGGCTCATACCAAAGTTTTTGTTTTGTTTCAATTGCTCGCTCAAATGCATTTATACAATTTTCTATTTTAAGGTGTAATTTTAGGTCTCCAAAAGGCCTGTATTCGCCACTTTTTCTTACTGGACCAAGCCTTAACATTATCACTTCAAATTTTTTTGTAAGTCCAAAATTTGCCAATATCTGTTCAGCTATGACCTTGCTTGTTGAATAGGCAACATCAAAATCTTTTGAAGTCAATTCAGTAACTTTTACTCTCTGAGTTAGTATTGATGAATTTTCGTTTATGGATTTGGGTGCAGGAAATCCGATTCCAGCTCCGTAATATATGGTTGAGCTTGCGAATATGAGCCTCTTGACCTTATTTTCCATAGCTGCTTTTGCGACATTGAATGTTCCCAAGCAATTGATTTTAAGATAATCCTCGAATGGTTTCTCTATTGGCGGATTTATGATCGCTGCAAGATGAATTACAACCTCGCAGCCCTTCATTGTCTTTTTGACTTTTTCATAATCTAGAATGTCTTGGCCGTCACATACATCATAAGTAACAAATTCGTATTTTTTACCAAGGGTTTTTATTATTTCTTTTCCAACAAGGCCCGAGCTTCCAGTTATAAATATCCTCATAAAAGAAACTATTTTTAAGAAGTTAATAAACTTAATTATGCTGCACAAGCACACTGGGCTTGTGGAGCTTCTGTTTTATTAAAAGTATTGTAATCATATGTTTTTCTGAACTTAAACTCTTCTCTTTTTCCAGGGTTCCATGCTGCAACTGGTCTTATATAGCCAACAACCCTGCTATAGACCTCTGTTCTTGTATTGCAGGTAGGACATGCTTCTTGTTTTCCTTTTAAGTATCCGTGATTGTTGCAAACTGAAAAAGTTGGCGTTAGCGTGATATAAGGCAGCTTAAAACCATTGGTCATCTTTTTTACCATTGTTTTTGCTCCCTCTATATCTAATGATTCTCCTAAAAATGTGTGGAATACTGTTCCGCCAGTATATAAGGTCTGTAAAGCTTCTTGATGTTTTAAAGAACTGAGTACATCATCAGTATATTCAACAGGCAATTGTGTTGAGTTAGTGTAAAATGGGACATCTTTTCCATTTAGTTTTATGTCTGGGAAAGCTTGTTTGTCTATTCTAGCAAATCTATGGCAGGTTCCTTCTGCTGGAGTCGCTTCTAAGTTATAGATATGTCCAGTATCTTGCTGGAATTCTTGTATTTTATCTCTCATAAAATTAAGTACCTTTATTGCAAATGCCTTTCCTTGCTTAGAAGCTATGTCCTCTCCTAGGAAATTCAAGCAAGACTCATTCATTCCAACTAAGCCAATAGTTGAGAAATGGTGGTCCAAGTTTCCAAGATATCTTTTTGAGAAAGGCAACAACCAATTATCAAGGTTTTTAGTTACTATCTTTCTTTTTATCTCTAAAGATCGCATTGCTAGGTACATAAGTTGATCTAGTCTTTCAAAGTATTCATAATCATCCTTGCTAGTGTATCCTATCTTTCCTAGGTTGATTGTGACAACACCGACACTTCCAGTACTTTCACCACTTCCGAAAAGCCCTCCTGTGACATTTCTAGATAATTCTTTCAAATCAAGCCTCAATCTGCAGCACATGCTTCTTACATCTGAAGGCCTTAGATCAGAATTGACAAAATTTGAGAAATAAGGAATCCCATATTTGGCAGCTATTTCAAATATTTTATTAGAAACATCGCTATCCCAATCAAAATCTTTAGTTATGTTATAAGTAGGGATTGGCCAAGTAAATACACGTCCTTTAGCATCTCCTTTTAGTACAGTCTCGAGAAATGCCTTGTTTATCATATCCATCTCTTCTTGATAGTCTCCGTAAACATTCTCTTGAAGTTTTCCACCGATAATTGCTGGCTTGTCTTTTAAGTCCTCTGGAGGGTTTAAGTCTAGAGTTATATTAGAAAATGGGCTTTGTCCGCCCCATCTTGAAGTTACATTCATGTTATAGACATACTCTTGCATGCACTGCTTGACCTCTTCATAAGAAAGTTTGTCTTTTCTTACAAAAGGTGCTAGATAAGTATCAAAAGAAGAATAAGCCTGTGCACCAGCCCACTCATTCTGCAATGTCCCTATAAAATTGATCATCTGTCCTAAAGCAACTCTAAAGTGCTTTGCAGGGCTTGACTCTACTTTATGTGGAACGCCCCCAAAACCCTCTAATAGTAACTGCCTGATGCTCCAGCCAGCACAGTAACCGCATAAGGGCATACTTAAGTTATGTATGTGAAAATCTCCTGCCTGATGAGCCTTGGCTATTTCAATAGGATAGACATAATTTAAGCCATAATAGGCCATAACAGTCCCAACACCATGCCATAATAACCCGGAATGGCTGTAATCTATGTTAGCATTTTCATTGACTCGCCAATCCTGTTGTCCGATGTATTTTCTTATTATATCCTGAGAATCAAGCAGGGTTTTTGTGGCATCTCTTAATTTTCTATGTTCATCCCTGTAGATTATGTAGGCCTTAGCAACATCCAAGAAACCCTCTCTCATTAATACCTCTTCAACACAGTCCTGGACTCCTTCAACACTTGGAACCCTGTATCGTTTTTCAACCAATTCAACAACCTTTATAGCGAGACCATCTGCAATCTCCCTGGCATTCTCTTCTTTTCCTACGGCAACCAGGGCCCTATAGACTGCATCACTTATTTTCATGAAATCAAAGACAACTAATCTTCCATCCCTTTTTCTTATGTTTTGTATGTTTGTTTCCATCTTTTCAGAATATATTGAAAAATTAATTTTTTCAACACCAGTTTTTTTTCAAAAGCAAAAGTAGGAAAAATAAGTTATTTATAAACCTTTATTACAACTTGAAAATAACAAGACAAGAACACAATTTTTGTTCAAGATTTTTAAAAAAGGTCATTTTTTAGCTTGCGTAATCACTCTAAGTGAATAACAGCTTGTTCGGTTTTTCGACGATAAAAGAAGATTATCTCTCAAGAATTATTTCTTACCATTCTCTCTTTTCAATTCTTTGATCTTTTCATTGAACTCATCAACATCCTTGAATTCAAGATATACTGATGCAAATCTTATATAAGCGATCTTGTCTAGCTTTTTTAACTTCTTGATTATGGTTTCTCCGATAATTTTGCTTTGAATTTCATTTTTTCCAAGATTTTTTATCTGTTCTTCTATTTCAGAAACACACTTATCTATCTTCTCCTGGCTAATTGGTCTTTTCTCGCATGCTTTAAGAATTCCGTTTTTTATCTTGTCTCTAATATAGGGCTCTCTTCTTCCATCTTTTTTAATTACAACAAGATGAGTTTCAACTCTTTCATAAGTTGTGAATCTTTTTTTGCATTTCAAACATTCGCGCCTCCTTCTTGTAGCATCTTTGCTTTCTCTTTTATCAAGAACTTTTGTATTTGTAAGGCAATATGGGCATTTCATTTTAAAATACTACTAATTGTATCTCTTTTCAGAATTATATCAATTAATTGTGTTTATAAACTTAATTGTGTTTCTTAGCAATTTAATCACAATCTTTTTATATTCAGATTTACTTAAAAAACAAAAGAGGGAAATATGAGTTTAATTGAACTTACTGGACAAGCAACTAGTCTGTTATTCACGCAAAATCCATTAGTTAATCCGTCTATACTTGTGAGCATAGCTTTAGTTGTTATTATTGCTGCTATTCTAGCTTTAATCTCAAAATTATTGAAACAGGATTTTATTCTAGCTTATATTCTCGCTGGAATAATCATCGGCCCCCTGGTTTTCGGATTGATCAAAGACACGACAACAATAAATGGTTTGGCAGAAATAGGAATCACTTTCTTATTGTTTACAGCAGGCTTAGAGATGAGCCTTCATAAATTTAAAGGAAGGATATCGACTATTTTATTAGCAGGGATAATCCAGATAATCTCAGTAGTTCTTGTTTCATTTTTCATTTTCAAAGCATTTTCATTTAATCCAGCAGAATCTCTCTGGATCGGCATAGCAATAGCGATGAGCTCGACTGTTGTTATAACCAAAATCCTTTATGATAGAAATGAATTGAATACACTTCATGCAAGATTTATAATGGGGATAATGTTTGTGCAGGACCTTGTTGCTATACTCTCTTTAGCCCTACTATCAAAAGAATTTTCTTGGATCTTTATACTTGTTTCGATTGGAAAAATATTGATATTGGCACTTGCAGCTTTTGCATTGAGCTGGGCAATAAAACCCATAATGAAAAAAGCAGCATCATCATCTGAACTATTATTAATAATAAGTTTAGCGTTCTTGTTTTTATTCTCAACAGCAGCTTATTTCTTGAAACTATCAATTGCAATCGGCGCATTTATCGCAGGAATAATGCTTGCCAATACTGAATATAAGATTGAGATAGAATCAAAAACAAAAACACTTAAAGACTTTTTCGCAGTTATCTTCTTTGTTTCAGTTGGGATGTGGCTCACAAATATCTCGACAAAGATTCTATGGCCTTTATTGGTTGTTCTAGTTATTTTGATTCTCTTTGAACCATTGATAACCGCATTTATAATTAGGATTAGAGGCTATAAATCAAGGACTTCATTGCAAGTTGGTTATGCTTTTGCTCAAATCAGTGAATTTTCACTTATATTGATGCTTACTGCTCTGACTCTAGGAATTGTCTCTCAAAATGCATTTGATATGATTGTACTTGCAGCAATCATCTCCATAGCAATAACACAGTATACAACAAAGATT
>Ga0233423_10000884_pt1 | contig 15302 bp, 6 predicted proteins | sample Watercolumn_Mata_FD_180713 | JGI IMG/M metagenome (GOLD analysis project Ga0233423, IMG submission 180713) | Freshwater microbial communities from Lake Matano, South Sulawesi, Indonesia - Watercolumn_Matano_2014_112_MG | ecosystem: Environmental > Aquatic > Freshwater > Lake | place: Indonesia...
GCATGCTGAAATACTGAATTCCGCTGTTTACCGGATGAAAACTCGTTGTGCATCCTGATGGCGTCGAGGATCCCTGGATCGACCTCATATTCCTTCAGCAAATTTTCGGTCTGCGTTCCGTGAACCGTTGGTTTGGCATGGGTGATCTCTACATCCAGGTCGTGGAGCAGGCCGGCCAGCGCCCATGTTTCCTCATCCTGACCCAGTCTCCGGGCAAGTTGGCGCAACACGGCTTCGGAGGCAAGACAATGGGCGATCATCTTTTCGTTTTTGATGTAGGTATGCAGCAATCCGATTGCTTTTTCGCGGGTGAGTTTGATTTTTTCCACGGATGGGATGGGGTTCAATGTTGAGGCAAATGTAGGAAAGTTTGAACAGGGGGAGGGGAGTGCAAAGTGTCCAAAATTTTGACACTACTGTCAAGATTATTGACGCTTTTTACATCCATTTTATGCAGAAAAATTCATAAGATATTATTTATGTGCGTATTACATTTTTGGTATAATTTTTGCTTGAATATGATTGATAAGAAGATAGTATCATGTCCTTACGAAAGCAAGAATAAACGAGTAAACCAGCATCATTATGAAACCGGAATCATCTTTCACTTTTAGTGCATATGCATTATTTGTATACGTACTTGTTATGCTCCTTCCTTTTTCAGGAAATTCTCAAACCGGGGAAAATTATTTCAGCACTGCCACGGGCTGGGAAAATTATTATACCCAGCACCCTGAACTGACCAATCCGCCTTCTCACGAATATAAAAACTACATAAGGTGGCGTGCATTCTGGGATCAGAGATCCCAAAGCATGGATAGTTCCCTTTCGGGAAAACCTTCTCTGATCTCAGACGTTATAAACCAATATTTAAATGACATTGATTACTTTCAACGATCAACAGCAGTTGCTTCAAACTGGAAACCAGTAGGGCCGATGAACCTGGAAAATCAGACAAACGGACTGGTCATGTCGGTTTATGTGGATACGGTTTCGGATAAAAGTAACAACACCATATATATCGGGTCGAATTCGGGCGGGATCTGGAAAACGGTTGATGGCGGAAACCACTGGGAAAACGTGACCGACCGCTCTTACCTGCCCTGCATCGGGACATGGGATATCCAGGGAGATCCCACCGATGGAAATATTTTATATGCCGGAACAGGTGGAAATTTCATGGAAAGGGGCTACTATTACGGAATGGGAATAATACGTACACAGGATGCAGGATATAGCTGGCAGGTAATATATCCTCTACCGGAAACCGAGTTTACCCAGGTTTACAAAATAGCCGTTGATCCTTCAAATCCGGAAAGACTTTACGCAGCAGTCGGTACCAGGCTGGTACGGCTGATAAAAAACGGTTTAATATGGGATACGGCAACCATTTTTACAACGCCTGAAGACTCTACATTTTCATTTGATGAACACCGGATGATCCGGGATATTGAATTTGTTCCCGGCAAACCCGATACTTTGTACATTGCCACCGATCACATGCACTGGAACGGCCGACGTGCACAGGTCTGGAGGCTAACCGGAGTCTCGGGAAATCCGGTTGCGGTGCAACTGGACTGCAATTTTCCGACCGACACAAATCAACTGTTTTCTACGCGATTTGAAATAGCGGTCACAAAGAACAATCCAAATTCAGTTTATATTGTTGGAGATTACTATCCCGACACTGCTGATCGCATAGCTATCTGGAAATCGATAAATAATGGAATCACATGGACAAAAGTGTATGATGCCGTTCAAAACTTAAACTCAGCCGGAAGAGGGGGCGTAAATTACTTCAGAATGGAATTATTGATTGATCCGGTTGATACAAATAAAGTCTACGTGGGCGGATTAACCGTTTCAAGGCTTGAGAACTGGCAAGTGGCGTGGACCACCCCCGAAAGTATGGCCGGTGAAGATGGTTACCATGTCGATACTCGTGATTTGGTTATTCTTAACAATGGACATCTTTTTGCCGGAAATGATGGAGGAATCTCCAAATCCACCAATAGAATACAAACATGGACAGATAAAAACGGAACTGGCCTCTTCCTGACACAATACTGGGACATGGGGAGTACAAACCAGAAGCCTGAATGGATAGGCGGAGGAACACAAGATAATTCTTTTTCGCTATTTCAGAATAACCAGTGGCAACGAACCGGAACCGGCGATCGGGCGAACATGGGTGTAAACTATGAATCAGATACAGCTTTTTTCATTTACAATTCAATTTTTGGCAGTGGGGGAATGCCCGTGGTTACGATCTCAAAAGACGGAGGAGCCACCTGGGGCGGAACAATCCATTTACCTGATGGAAAGTTTAATCCATCAGTAACGATGAATCCCCAGCGTTTCAGAACGGTATTTTTGGGAGGCCACAATGTTTACAAATCATTTTCTCCTGATTCTTCTTCATATATTACTATCCCTGTAAATATTAACGGAAACGCGGGGATTATTAAATCAAAAGAAACTATCGGTGACATTGAGATTGCGAATAATGATTCAAACAAATTTTATGTCGCGTTTAACTGGGGTGTTTATGATATGTGTTGTGAAGACGATAGTATTTTCAAATTGATCAAAACGAACAATGGTGGTACGACGTTTACGGCAATTTTCAGAAGAGATAATATGAATGCTTTTGATTCGGCTGTCAATTTGCTTGGTATTACTGATATTCTGTTGAGCCCAACCGACACCTCAAAGCTCTGGGTGACGCTCGGAGGTTTTGATGATCCTTCCAGGGGCACGGATGTGCATAACCGGGTGTTCTATTCAAATGACGGAGGGGTGACATTTACCGACATTTCTGCCGGATTGCCCAATTTCCCCGTAAATTGTATAACCTATTGGAGAAACAGCAACGATGGATTGTTTGCCGGAACCGATGTAGGTGTCTATTTTCGCGACGCTTCAATGAATGAGTGGGTGCCCTTCAACCAGGGATTGCCAAAAACCATTGTGATGGATCTCGAAATTCTCGACGACGAAGAAGTCATCCGGGCGGCCACTTTCGGGCGGGGAATCTATGAAGCAGATCTGTCGTGCGAATATGTGGAAACACCCCTGGTGATCACCTCCGATACCACGTGGACTGAAGATGTGACCATGGATCGCGACATAGTGGTAGAAAGTCCGGCCGTACTTACCATCCAGTCTGAGGTTAAATTTCCTCCACAAGCCAGGATCAAGGTCAAGCCGGGTTCCACCCTGATTGTGGATGGGGGTACCCTGACCAATACCTGTTTCACCATGTGGCAGGGCATCCAAGCCTGGGGCGTGACTTCGCTGCCGCAGGCTCCGGTTTCAAACCAGAGCCTGGTCATTTTTACCAACAATGCCAGGGTGAAAAATGCCAGGATCGGGATTACGAACTGCAAGGTAGATGAAAATGGCTATGCCGTCTGGGATTCGGTGGGAGGCATTATCAGGGGATACAATTCCACGTTCACAAACAATTTCAAGGCGGTGCAGTTTATGCCTTACCGTTATCCCTCTTATAGCCGGTTTTACAATATAACATTCGAAACTACAAACCGGCTCATCGATGGAGTTTCTTACCCTTTTGAACTTGTAAGTTTATACGATATCCATTGCGTTTGGTTTTATGGCTGCACATTTTGCAATACCACTCTCCCGACCACTCCTCCCTTGCCCCGGCATATGAAAGGAAATGGCATTCATGCTATTGATGCAGTGTTTGGCATTGACCGGTTGTGTGACGACGGACCCCAATCATGTGTTAATCCCGACAGTTCGATCTTTTCGGGATTAAATTACGGGATATGTCTCACTAACTCTGATCCTTCCCATTTTGTCCATATCCGGAATTCAAAGTTTCTTTATAATTACAGGGGAATGTACCTCAATGGCGCCGATTTTTCTGAGATAACCGGTAACAGGTTCACTGTTAAGGTCCCGTCAGGAACCGAGTTATATGATACAACCTATGGAATGTATCTGGGAAATTCGACCGGATATTTGGTGGAAGGAAACTCTTTTACCTGTCCGGGAAATTCAATTACTCCGATTGGAGGAGGGTATCCGCTCCCAAGACAGATCGGAGTTATCGTGGACAACTCCGGCGGCGATCCCAATGAAATCTACCGGAACTACTTTGAAAACCTGGATATAGCCATCAATGCCCAGCGGGTGAACCGCTATGATCCGGGCTCGGGAGGCGGTGAAGGGGGCGAGGAAGAGGCGACATTTTCAGGTCTCGTACTCAAATGTAATACTTACAATAACAACTCCTACGACGAGATGGTCACCCGCGAAAGCCCGACCGGTGTGGAAGGGATTGCCCGGGACCAGGGAAGTCCAACGCCCACAAGCAAACAGGATCTGGCAGGAAATACCTTCTCCCCGTACCATGAAACAGTTCAGATTCCTGAAACCGACATTTTGAACGACGGAGATCTTATTTATTATTTTCATCATATACCTCAATATCCTCTTCCCCGTTTGAGACCAGAATTTGTCGATACAAATGTTGTGAAAGCGAGAAATAAATATTTGCCTTTCGATTCAACATGCTGTCCTTCCCGACTTGAATCTGGTGGATCATCAGAAGATTTGCGGAATGCAATGTACGAAGAACAACAAAATATTGATTCCTTGGGAATCGTATATATAGCTTTGGTGGATGGTGGCAGTACCGATGAATTAAACAGCACTGTGTTCTTCAGTTTCCCTCCCGATGCTTTATCTTTGCATCAGGAGTTGTTAACCAAATCTCCTTATTTGTCCGATACCGTGATGCAAACAGCCATCGAAAAAGAAGAGGTTCTTCCCAATGCCATGATCCGGGACATTCTGGTGGCAAATCCACAGTCAGCAAAGTCCAACGATTTATTGAGTAAACTCAACGAACGGTTCATTCCTATGCCCGGTCCGTTAATGGCGGAGATTATGGCGGGAGAAAGCATTCTTTCTGCAAAGGAAGAACTGGAAAGCGAAATCACGATTCATGCCTCCAAACGAAAAGAGGCTTTTTATCAACTCCTTCGAGCTTACCAAAATGATTCAACCCTTCAGAATGCACAAGACAGCGTAATTTGGTTGCTTCAGGAGGAACAATCGCTTGGATCAGCTTATAAACTTGCCTTTGAGTATTTGGAGAATGGAGACACCATCAATCTGTCAAATACTCTGAATTCAATTGCCAATAATTTTTCCTTATCCGGTATTCAGGAGGAAATATATAACGATTATCAGGAATATTTGGGCGTTCTTTCTTCGCTAAGGTCGGAAAACAAAACAATGTTTGAAATGGATTCCGGTCAAATTGCTGTCATGCAAAATATAGCGACTACCGGGCAGGAACCAGTATGTTCCTATGCCCGAAACATTCTATTGGCCAACCAACTAATGGATTATTGTGAACCTATCCTGTTGCCCGATTCGGTCAATACTTCTCCATCCAAACCAATTCAGAAATTGGATTTGACAATTCCAGAAGGGTATTTCAGTTTATATCCAAATCCGACCAAACAGTATCTTATTCTGGAATACAATCTTTCAGTGATTCCAATTGGTTCGTCTGTCCCGATGTGTACCATTTATGATGCTGCCGGTAAACAAATAAAACAGATATCCCTAAATAAGGCACAGGACCAAATGATAATTCCCGTGGAAACATATTCTTCCGGAGTTTATCTTTGCTGTCTTTCTGTTAACGGGAAGTTCTTGCAAAGCTGCCGATTCACAATTGCAAAATAATTGCAAGATGAGAAAGTTTTTTGTTTTTTCGATGATGTTATTTTTCAATACTCATTTGATCTCATACTCACAGAATTGGCCGAAAATATTTACAGGGAGGTATGCTTATTGGCTTACTGAACATTATGATATGGGTTGTTTTATTATTGGGCCATTGAATAATTTCAATTTTAGTTACATAGTGAAAAACAATATAAATGGAGATAAAATCTGGGAAAAAAGACTTGGGAATGGCCAATACCTTTGTATAGCCGGATGTATTGAACCAACCATTGATGGAGGCTTTGTTATTTCGGGTCAGACCAACAAATATGATTCCTGGGGTGATCCCTTTATTATGAGATTTAATGCTTGTGGGGAGGTTCAGTGGTGCACTGTGATAAGTATACCCGGTACAGATGATTATGCAATCAGCGTTAAACCAACTCCATTTAACGAATACGTAGTATTAACCATTTATTCCGATCCCAGCCCTTGGCATCATACTCAGCTATATAAGTTTAATAGCGGTGGAACGTTGATCTGGCGTCAGGATTACCCCGTGCAAGGGAATGCTTTTGAAGATGAACCCAGAAACCTTCGCGTGGATAGCAGCGCATACCTGATCTCGGGTATGTGCTACTATCCTGATCCTGGAGTCCCGGGAGGATATGAACGACCCTATTACATTTGTACTGATACTGCAGGAAATGTCAATTGGCGGCTGGTTTATGGAGCGGTAAATGGCTTTCATGGAACGCCTTTTTATTCAACGATAAGAAATTCATCAAAATCTTTTTATTATTCGACAGGAGTACATAGTAATTTTTGTGACACTCCTGTTCTAATAAAATTTTCCATCAATGGAACAGAAGATTATCACGAGGATCTTTTCCCCGGTTCATGTCCTGCGGGAAATAGCGCGATCAATTTTCTCAATGACACTACGATTATCACCATGGTTGGGGGCACTTTAAGCGGTGTTGATATTTACAAATGGATTAAAACGGATACACTGGGAATTGAATTTCAGTCAAAAGAATATACACAAAACTGGATGAAACATACCGGTTTATCAATTATCAGCTCGGATCAAAAAATTGTAAATATTTCAAGAAGTCTTGGTGGTCCTACTTTTTATTTTTACAAGCTCAACTCGGATCTCGAATTCGACAGCATCTACACCATACCACACACGTATGACAGCCTTTGCCCTTACCCGATTGTATCTGACACGGTGGATCCCGATTGCGGATTGATCGTCAGCATTGAGGATCCGGAAGAAAACCCTGAAGCTTACTGTTTAAAGGTTTATCCCAATCCGGCGACCAACACGATCACCGTGGAGATCCCCGAATTGCTGCAAAAGCAATCCGGCCCGGCAGGATTCCAGGCAACGACGGTTTATCACCAATGGGGATCGGCCACCTTGGAAGTCTATGGTCTTTTCGGAAAAAAACAACTCGAATATATAGTTCAACAAGGCGAGCCACCGGTAGAAATTGATGTAAGTCAATGGGAGCGGGGGATGTATGTGTTCCGGCTGGTGTTCAGGGGGGAGACGGTGGCGGCGGAGAAGGCGGTGGTGGAGTGATGACCCCTCTAAGGGGAGGGCACGGGGAGAGAAAATGACGGCAGATTGCTTCTCCCGAGCCCGCGGGATTGTCATGGGTTACACCCTCCGCCCGGGACATTGGTCACCGATTTATCCACCGGGGCCACTCCGCCCGATGTCACGTGGTTGATCGTAAAGGGATCTCCGCAAATCCCAAAGCCAACCGTCGATTGCATCAGGGTAACCGGCGTGGAATACCCACTTCCAGGTTATCTGGGTCTGTGTGAGCGCGTGCGTACCCGCTGAAGAAGTTTCGGGAGCCGAAACCGGGATGGTTTCGCTGAGCGTCACAGGCGTTGAATTAATAATTAATTAATGTCTCATTCATATTCAAGTAATATTGGATTGGTTTTTTTGCATTGCAATATTAACTGTATTAAAAAATAACAAACCATGAAAAAAAGTTACCTGAAATCAATGGCATTGTTTGCGATGGCAATTGTATTTGGCCTCGCCTCCTGTAAAAAGGATAAAGTAGAACCAGCGCCGCCTGCGCCGGTCGCTCAGCAGGTTGAAGTTACTGGAGAGATCACAGTGAATACGGCCTGGACTGCCGACAAACAGTATTTACTTAAGGGCTTCGTATATGTGGTAGACGGAGTCACTCTGACCATTGCGCCCGGAACCGTTATCAAAGGCGATAAACAAACCATGGGCAGCCTTATCATAGAAAGAGGCGCTAAAATCATGGCGGAAGGCACGGTGAATAAACCGATAGTTTTCACCTCTAACGGCCCGGTAGGATTCCGTAACCGTGGCGACTGGGGAGGTGTCATCATCTGCGGAAAAGCGCCCGTCAACAATGGGGATCCACAGATTGAAGGCGGTCCCAGATCACATTACGGCGGAACAGATCCGAACGACAACTCCGGTACGATGAAGTACTGCCGCATTGAATTTGCAGGATACCCGTTTCAGCCGGATAAAGAAATTAATGGCCTGACCATGGCTGGCGTTGGCGTCGGAACGACCATCGACTACATCATCGCTTCCTATATAAATGATGACTCTTTTGAATGGTTTGGCGGAACGGTAAACTGCAAGCACCTGATTGCTTTTCGCGGACTGGATGACGATTTTGACACCGATAACGGGTATGTCGGAAATCTTCAATACCTCTTGGCTGTTCGTGATAAGAATGTCGCCGATGTTTCGGGTTCAAACGGGTTTGAATCTGACAATGACGCGACCGGCTCTACCAATGTACCGGTCACCCATCCCATCTTTTCCAATGTAACTATCATTGGCCCAAGAGCAGACGCCAATACGAAAAACATCAATGCCAACTTCAAAAACGCGATGCACCTTCGCCGTAATACCGCAACCTGCGTATATAACTCCGTGTTCGCAGGATACCTCGGAGGCCTCCTGCTCGACGGTTCAGCCGCCCAGGGCAATGCCACAAACGGAATCCTTCAGATCCATAACACCATGATTTCGGGATGCAGCAGTCAATCAAACTTTTTCCTGGTTCCCACCACGAGCACAATGACCGCCGGTGAACTAGCTGCCTGGTATTTCACTGCCGATTTTGCCAACGACACCCTGGTCAACAATGCCGACCTGAAGCTTACCGATGCATTCAACCTGGAATTGCCAAATGCAGTTCCTATGGCTGGATCACCTCTTTTCGGAGCAGCCAGTTTCGACAATGCGAATCTGCAAAACGCATTCTTCACGCCGGAGACCTTTATCGGCGCTTTCGGAACAACCGACTGGACGCAGGGCTGGGTGGTGTGGGATCCTCAGAACGAGCCGTACGCCATTCCACAATAATCGTTATTAATCGGACTTTTTTCTCAGAGCAACAGGGGATCTCCTGTTGCTCTTTTTTAGTCAATCCTTTCCCATCCATAACGCGCCAAAAATGAAGAAGCAGTTGTTCCTGTTGATGATAATCCTTGCGTCCCCTGTTTTTTTATTTGCCCAGACCGGAATTATTCAAGGGATTGTCATTGATAAAACCACCCGGGAAACACTTGTCGGGGTCAACATACTCATTGAAGGCTCCACAACCGGAGCATCAACCGACCTCAACGGCGAGTTCATTATCGAACGGCTGAAACCCGGAATATATAATCTTGCGGTCTCGATGATCTCATACAGCAAAACCCTGATCAATGACGTGAACGTATCCAGGGACAATGTTACTTTTCTCAATATTGAACTGCAGGAAGAAGCGCAGATGATGCAGGAGGTTGTGATTGTTGACAGAAGGAAGACTGAGATGGAGATCTCGATCATCAATACCATTAAAAATACCAACCTTGTTGCAAACGGCATCTCGAGCCAGCAGATCCTTAAATCGCAGGACCGGGATGCCTCGGAAGTGATCCGGCGGATTCCCGGGGTCACGATATTCAACGGCAGGTTCATTGTTGTGAGAGGTTTGAACCAACGGTACAATTCGGTCTGGCTGAACAATGCGTCTACGCCCAGTTCGGAAGCAGATTCCAGAGCTTTCTCATTCGATATCATACCCAGTTCACTGCTCGATAACATCATGGTATATAAAACGCCGGCCGCTGAAATTCCCGCAGATTTCTCCGGAGCCTTCATTGACGTCTCAACACGGAACAACCCGAATCAGAATACCACAGAAATCTCTTACAATGCCTCCGTCAGGGAACACACGACATTCAATGACTATTACAAATACCAGGGAAGCCCGACCGATTTCCTGGGATTCGACAACGGAACGCGGGCTCTTCCGGAGGATTTTCCGGAGACCAACGAATTCAAAGACCTTTCCAACACCTATACTCCCGAAGCCATGGAGCTTGTCACCCGGTACGGCCGGGAGATCAATAAAGTCTGGACGGCCGATATGCACAACGCGATCTTTGATAACCGGTTTAATGTTGCGCTGAACCGCCGTTTCAGGATCGGGGCTACCGATGTCGGATTTATCACGGCGCTAAACTATACCAACACCAACTTGTATCTCCCGATTCAGAGGATGGATTACCAGGTCTATAATTTCGAAGAAGATAAACCGGTTCTTAACTTTGATTTTTACGATGATCAGTATACCACTACCGCCAAGACAGGGATTTTATTCAACTGGTCCTTCGCTCTGAAAAATTCCGGAAAAATAACCTTCCAGAATCTTTTTAACCAGATCGGCTATTCGCGTACGACCTTGCGTCAGGGGACGGAATATTACAGTTCCCAGACGATCAGGGCATTCGAGTATGCCTTTTTGAGCAGGACCACCTATTCCGGGCAACTCGGAGGAGAACACCATTTCGGACGAAAAAACGGGAAGCTTAACTGGACAGCCGGTTACTCCTATACTTACCGCAATGAACCTAACCAGAAAAGGCTGACCACCATCCTGAACACCACTCAGGGTGATCCACATTTCAATGAATACGGATTGGCGATCGGCAATACCGCCAGTCCAAAGTATGCCGGTATTGTTTATCAGACACTGAATGAACACCTCGCCATGGTGAAACTGGATTTCACTCAGCCGTTCAAACTTGGCAGGATCGCTCCCGAATTGAAAGCCGGGATCTATGGCGAAGGCAAGTTCAGAACATTCGACGCGCGCTTGCTCGGATTTGTCAAGAGCCACGAAGATCTTTTCAATCAGGATATTCCTTATATGCCGTTCGATTCCATTTTTCAGGACCGGAACATCAATCAGACAGATGGGATAAAACTGTCGGAATCCACGAATCCCAGTGATTCCTATACGGCCGAGAACCTGCAGGCAGCAGGCTACGTTTCCCTGAAGATCCCGTATGTGAAATGGTCGACAATCCTGGCAGGGCTTCGGATTGAAGAGAACAGCCAGGTTCTCCATAGCTATAGCAGCGATCTTTCCTCTGTTCCTGTAAATTTCAATCTTACAAAACTCGATTTCTTCCCCTCCGTCAATATCACGTTTGACCTCAACAGGAAAAGCCTGATCAGGGCGGCATACGGCCGTACGGTCAACCGCCCTGAATTCAGGGAAATTGCTCCGTTCAACTTCTATGTTTTTACTGAAAATGCATCCTTTGTGGGAAATCCGAACCTTACCAATGCCTATGTGCACAATGTGGATGTCCGCTATGAACTCTATCCGTCGGTTTCGGAAATGTTTTCAGCAGGCCTGTTTTATAAGAATTTCATTCATCCCATCGAAATCACCTACCTGAATTCCGGTTCCGGACTTGCCTATCAGCCCATCAATGCAAAAGGAGCATATAACTACGGAATAGAAGTTGAACTGAGAAAGACCTTCTCATTTCTTGAAAATAAAGGCGCCGTGGCCGACTTTTTCAGTGACTTTACCCTGGTGTTAAATGCTTCCTATATCCGCAGCCAGGTGCAGTTCGTTGATACAGCCCTTGAAAGAAACCGGTATATGCAGGGACAATCGCCGTATATCATCAATGCCGGGCTTTATTACCAGCATGAAAAGACGGGATGGAGCAGCAGCCTGCTTTTCAATGTCATGGGTAAACGGATCATCATCGTTGGTCAGCCTAACCAGGATCCGCGGGAGGATATCCCCGACATGTACGAACTGCCGTTTAATTCACTGGATTTCACCCTCTCGAAAAAGTTCGGAACACACTGGCAGGTAAAGGGTGGAATCCAGAATATCCTGAATCAGACTGTGCAATACCGCCAGACTGTGGAGTTCGAAAAAGCAGGCGAGGGAAATGTCAAGCGTTATCAACCGACTCTCTCGTTCAAACCGGGAAGATATTATACCCTTGGGATCGGTTTCTCATTCTGATAAGAAACGATTATTTATAAGTGATCTCCTTGATCAGGTTCCCGTTTTCATCCCAGATCTGCCAGGTTCCTTTTTTCTCTCCTTCTTCATAATACATCCGGTATCGTTTTTTGCCATTATCGTCCCAGATATTCCAGGAACCGTGTTTCTTTCCGGTGCGAAATCCCGCTTCAGCCGTTTTAACCCCTTTTTCGTTCCAGGTGATCCATGTGCCTTCCTTCACCCCCATGGTATAGAATCTCTGCTCCTTCATGATCCCGTTCTCATGATAAACATAACAGAATCCGTTGACCGCTCCGTTCTATATTGACCTTTCCATCCTCTTCTGACCTGAATCAAAATATTCAGTATAAGTACCTGAAAACAGCGCGCCATCGGGAGTATAGAATTTGTTGTCCCTGACAGTGAGTTCCTGTGCCTGGAGAAGGGTTGCGAGCAACGTTCCGGCGAGTAATAAACAGAATCTTTTCACGGATTTTTTAAGTTTTACCGGATGAAATTACAGATTTTTTCCTTCACCGGGTTCATCAGTTAATACTTTTTAAAAATCCCCTGAGAATGCCTGTCACTGTCTTTTCAGGTCTCTCAGGGGATTTAACTCCTGAATATTATTAAGGGATTATGGTTCTACCGGTGCGAGCTTAACAGACACGTTCACTTCCCGGGCGTTTCCCACTTCGACGCTGAACGTTTTTTCCTCATAGGAAATACAGGAAACCTTCATGGTATACGTACCCGGAGTTATTTCTTCGATGCTGAAATTTCCGTCGGTATCCGAGTAGACTTGTTTGTCGATTCCTTCCAACTGAATTGCGACTCCCGGGAGGGCTTCTCGGGACTCTTTATCCTGCACTGATCCGGAAATGGAAACTTTGGCAGATTTCGACGCCGGTTCGTCATTCCCTCCGAAAAGGTACCCGGTCGAAATCGTAATAAGAGCCAGGATCACGATACTTTTTAATTGCTTCATCACGCATTTTACTTTGTGACAAAGATAGTTTCCAAACACCCCCGATCAACCGGAAACAATTTAACTTATCGTTAATTCAATATTAATTTTATGTTACCGAATAATGCTTTATTTCGTTTTCGGGAAATGGCTTGATGTCCGGAAGTTTTTCAGGCCAATTTTTCAGTTCTTCCAGTATCAGCGCGATGTCTTTATCCAATGACTTTTATTCCAAACCTGTCCATTTCTGCAGAAGGGCCGGGGAGGGGTTATTGCCACATAAGTGCGCTTGATCCGGAAAATCCGTAAAAGGTTATCTCACAAAAAATTTTTTCCCGACCTATAACCTTTTCCCCTCCAACCCGATTAATGTCCAAAAAAACCTATGAAACGATTTGGACAGTGCCCGGTTTTGCTTTGGGTAGTATTTCTTTTGCAGCCGGGATTTGCGGAGGCCGCCGATATTGTGTCGGCACAATCGGGAAACTGGGGCAATACATCCTCCTGGGTTGGGGGTGTCGTTCCCTCACAGAACGATAATGTGACCATTCTCACCGGCCATATTATCGTGGTGGAGGCCAGCGGGAAAAGCTGCTGTAACCTGAATATCAACAATGGCGCAAAGCTTTTTGCCAACAATTCCAATACCGGTTCGAATCCCCGGTATCTGAACCTGTACGGGAACATCCTGTGCGAAGGCCAGATAGGGAACGGAAGCACATATGACCTTCTGGCTCTGAACGTTGAAGGTCTCACCTGCAGCATTGCAGGAAACGGATTGCTTGATGTTTCCCGTATCCGGAAAAATTCCGGTGATAATACAAGCACGACCGTCACCCTGTACATGCATGCCAATATCCGGTACGGAGGTACAGCGATTTACAACAATAAATCAGGAACCGTCTTTCATGTGGTTGTGGATGCCGGAAAACTGGTAACGGTGCCGGGCGACGGGATCACCCCGGGAAATGTGGCCATCGACGGAGTGAACGGGGCGGGAAGCACGACCGGTGGCGGATCCATAACGGTTAGCGGAAGCCTTTCCGTTTCAGGTATTCTCTATCTCACCACCAATAATTCGGCGAATCCGGTGTCGGTCACCATCACCACCGGAGGAGTGATCGAAACAGCTTCCGTAAGCTGCCCGAACAGCGGATCAGCCGGTCATACTTTTGCCATTCAGGACGGAGGAAAACTCGATCTGACTTCCGGAGATTGGGGTCCGATTGGCTTTACAAATAATACCTATCTCTTTGCATCCGGATCCACGGTGGAATATTCGGGCAACAGTGAACAAACCATCGGGAATCCGGCCGCCTATCATCATCTGGTCCTGTCGGGCAGCGGGGTAAAAACCCTTTCATGGGATATGACCCTCAACGGCGATCTTACGATCGGGAGCGGCGCGATGATGGAAGTGTCGGCCGGAACTGCATTGACGGTGCCGGGAAGCTGCTCCTTCTCAGGAGTTGATTGCCTGGTGCTGAAAAGTCCTGCGAGTTCCGGTCCTACGGCATCCTTCATCCCTAATGGCACTGTTTCGGGCAGTGGAACCGTTAGGTTGGAGCGATTCCTCACGAAATATGAAACCACCGGTGATTCGCGGTACCATCTGCTGTCCAGTCCGGTGGCGCAACAGAATATCCAGCCCGGGTTCGTGGCCGATCCGCCGGAGACCGGGGTGGATTTCTACCGGTGGGATGAGCCGACCAGTGTGTGGGTGAACAGCAAGAACGGGCTGGGGCAGTGGAATACTTCATTCCAGCCAGGCGATAACCGGACATTCATTCCGGGAAGGGGATATCTTGTAGCCTATCCCGAAGATGTAACCAAATGCTTTTCGGGTTCCATGAATACGGGTGACTTGTCCCCGGAAATTACTTATAATACAGGGGATTACGCGGGTTTTAATCTTACTGGCAATCCCTATACGTCGGCACTGAACGGGGCGATCCAGAGCTGGGTAAAGACCAGTGTCGACAACGCGATCTGGGTGTGGGATGGTGAAGCGGGGAACTACAGGAGCTGGAACGGGAGTGTGGGGACGCTGACCGACGGGATCATTCCGGCTATGCAGGGCTTTTTTGTGCATGCAAACGGCCCTGCCCCTTCGCTCACCGTTCCCGCCTCGTCACGTGTCCACCATCCCATGAATTATTATAAAACCACACCGGTGAACACATTACTGCTCACTCTCAGCGCCGGAACCATGAGTGACGGTATCGTTATCCAGTTGAACGATTCGGCTACCGCAGGGTATGATCCGTTTGCAGATGTCCTCAAGATGTTCGGCG
>Ga0233423_10000885_pt1 | contig 15295 bp, 9 predicted proteins | sample Watercolumn_Mata_FD_180713 | JGI IMG/M metagenome (GOLD analysis project Ga0233423, IMG submission 180713) | Freshwater microbial communities from Lake Matano, South Sulawesi, Indonesia - Watercolumn_Matano_2014_112_MG | ecosystem: Environmental > Aquatic > Freshwater > Lake | place: Indonesia...
CGTAGACATACGGTAAACCGGATTTTGTAGTAACACGACTCCACTTTTCAAATTGCACATATGTTTAGAAAATTTAGTATATTGTCTCGATTTTTTTATGCCTATCACTGTCGAACCCGGGTTGAAGCTTCGCGCCGCAGTGAGCCGGAAGTCTTGGACCTGCAGAGGAAAAAGGCATCCTTTTTTTCCGCCTGCCCCGTGAGAAAAAGCTGGGAATGCGCCCGCTTTCAGATTCCCTGCGGATCAGAAATAGGGGATCATTTCCCAGAGTGATTTCTCGGTGGCGCTTGTTTCGGTATCCACTTGCACCGCGGGATCCAGCATCGAGTGTCGGAGGGTTGAATCGGAAGCCGTCCCGAAAATGTCCCTTCCGGAGTAGGGAACCGGTCCGGTGATCAATTCCGGGATGCTGTAGGTATAGAGATCCGATCCGTGCTGACGGGGATTTTCATGCGGCAGGATGAACGGTTTGGAAGCGCGTCCGAGGCTGTCGAAATGACTGATGTACGGCCGTGCATAAAAACCGTCTCCGCGCTTGCTGCTGAAACTGATCCATCTGCCGTTGCTGGACCAGGAGTGCGCCGATTCGGATGCAGGACTGTTGGCTTCCAGGGGACGCCAGAGGCCTGTTTTCAGATCCAGCACGCACAAATCGCTGCTTGGATGATGAACGGGGAAGTGGCCGTATTCCGCGAGACAGAACAGGATCCATCTTCCGTCCGGAGAGACTCGCGGGAATGAGGCGCTTCTTCCCGACTCTTTCTCGCCCAGCACCGTTTCCACGGCTCCAAACGAAACGGTCGCGCTGTCGAACGGACTCCTGACTAGATCATAACGGATATCCCTGTAGCATTCTCTGATGGGGGTTCCCCTGGCAATCTGCGGGGCCCGGCAGAAATAGAGCGTTTCCCCGTCGCGGGACCATTCCGGCGCCGTCTCCATGAAACCGGCTGAGGCGATCGGGACAGAGGCGGTGACCTGATGTTTGGCGATGTCGTACAGGATCAGATTGGAGGAAAGGTCGAGCACATCCCGGTTGTATCCCGTGGCATGGAAAAATTGCTTGACCTGGTTGACGGAGAAAGCGATCCATTTCCCGGAAGGGTGCCAGGCCGCATAGGCGGCGGCAGGGTTGAAAGGCGTCGCCGTATTGATTTTCTCAAGTTTTCCGTTTTGAGCGAGAATCATCCCCGCCGATGGAGCGCCGCGCATGTGGAAAAGCATCCGATCCGGATTGTTTCTGCAGAAAGAATGGCAGTTCATGCAGTTCCGCATCCGGCTGTTGTCCAGGATGGTCGCTTCGTCAAAGTTCTCCAGATTCCTCTGAACAATGCCCATATTTCCAAGGACGATGAAATTTTGCTTGATGCGCCTGTAAACCAGGAACGGGTCAATTTTCTCTTCGGCGATGAAATTTTGTATCGGCCGGTAATGAAGGATCTGATTTTTCATCGTCAGCACGGAGATGAAGACGGACAGCGATTCCCCCCGGTTCTCTTCGAGAAGCAGGCGCCAGGCTTTGATCGGGATGCGGATCTCGCCTGTCCTGGAGGATAAAAGGATGGGCCTCCCCCTCTTGGACTCGATCCGCACATCGGTCCTTTTCCCCTGATCCAAAACGACAAAATTCAGAGGCGCCATGTTTGGAGGAAGGGTGACCCCGGCATAGTCCGGATCGATGGGAGCCGTGCTTTCGAGATCGATTTCATCCGGAGGTGCAGGAGAGCATCGCCAGGCAGCGGGACCGGTCATAAAAAAGGCGATGAACGCCATCTGTAGAAACAGGTGCCGCATTTACGGATTCCCGGCCATCAAAGGATTCTCGAACATGCTGTAGATCCAGTATGTTCCCGCAAATCGCTTTCGGAGCTCGGATTCTGCCGCCTTGCCGTCTCCTCGGTGTTTCCGTATCACGAACCGGAATTCCTCGAAACGTCTCAGGGTTTTTTCTGAAATCCCCCGGCCGCAGAATTCGGTCTGCGATTTCCCGGATTGCCCCAGATACACCAGCAGGGCTTCCTCGTAATGCCTCGGGATACCCTCGTATCCGAAATCATTGAGCCTGCAGATATTCTGAACAAGCCTCCCGAGCCTGCAGGTCAACAGGTAATGGGCCATGAGATATTCAAAAACCATGCGGTTCTTCGGGTTGGAGGCGAGCAACCGTTCCAGGTCACGCTCCGGATATTCGAGATTGACGATGAAATCGCTTGTAGGCATCTGCGCGGTGATTCGGCCAATGATGCTGTCAGGATCGGCAGAAACATGGCTCGAAAGATGAACGGGATAGCGCTTCGCCCATCTCCGGTAAGGGATTGTTTTTCTTAAGGAATTCAGGAAAAGGTTGGCTGCTCTGTACTGCCCCTTCGCCAGGTTCGCCATTGCAAGAACTTTCAGATTTTCCGGATGATCCCCGATCGGGGCGGTTTCTTCATGCGCCCAGTGCTGGGCCTCGTTGACATGGCCGAGGTCCAGGAAAATATCCCTTCTCTGGAACGGCATCTGGAAACTCAGAGCTTGCGAAAAAACGAGGCCCGAGGTGCCGTATGTCTGTCTGAAGGAGAACATGTCTTCGGAAAGACGGCCCAGATGGAAGAGAGCCCGGTTGACCTGCCAGGTTGCCCTGATATGGGGTTTTTTCATTTTACCGGCAGTTGCAAGTACCTCTGTCCATTTCCGTTCACCGCTGGCAAGCTCGATTTTCAAAATTTGTTTGATTTCCGTTTCACCGGCCAGCAGGACGGCAAGCATGCCTCCGGCAAGCCCGATGATTGTGGATGCGATCAGCCCGCGGTTCTGGCGCCCGCCCTTCGGGGATGAGCTCTTGAAGCGCAGGAAGCGGGACAAGACCAGGAGGACGGGCAAAATGCCGTATCCTGCATGGCAAAGGGAGATAGAACGATCCATCGCCGGCAATCGGATGATCGAGGAGGAAAAGGCCTCGGCGAGGCCGACTCCGTAAACAAGCGATCCCAGGACCGCGATCGCAGCCGCGATGGCTGCGTAGAGAAAACCCCGGATGATTCTTCCTTCAAAACAGGCTTGCAGAAGGCACAGGAGGGCGAAATAGAAATGCTGGGCGCCAGAGAGGGCATAGGACAACGAGGCCAGCAGAAGAAAGGCGGCTGTGCTTCCGAACCGTCCTGTGTTTCCGGATCGTGCATAAAGGAGGAAAAAGGCCAGTTGCAGGATAAAGCCCAGGCCGATCAACAGGTTGTGTTCGTACTGGCATTGCATCAGGAAGAGAAACGCGAGAGCCGCTGCGAAAAGCAACTCAAGGGCCGTTCCGGACGCCCTGCCGCACAGAACGCGCAGGGTCAGAACCGATCCGCATAGGAATATGAGCAGCAGCAGAGTTGCGCCGATGGCCGGGAAAAACAAGGCCTGACCTGCAAAAGCGGCGATGTACGCCAGCAGGCCACCCGGCAGGGCGGCGAAGGAGCGGAAAAAATCCCCGTCAAGAAAGAAGATGGGCTGCTGGCATTGAAAAACCAATTCCGGTCTGACGACAAGCCAGAAAAAAACATGGCTGGCCGCAGCCATGGAAAGCACCCCTGCCGTCAAACCGGCTGCACGGCGCATTGGATTGTTGAGAATGGGGCTCATGCTGAAAAAAGAAAAATTCCAGCAGGCCGCCGGCCTGCTGGAATGGTTTTGGGAAAATTTTCAACCCGATTCCGGGCTGTTGCATCCTGTTCGGCTAAAAGAGCACCGCAAAGCTGTAGCAATGGGTGTTCCCCAGCAATCCGATGCTCTTGAATGCGTAATCCATCCTCATATCCACCATGCGCGCATGAACGACGAATCCTCCGCCGAAGGTAGGACCGTACTGGGAATCCGGGAGGAAAAGGGCCTTGTAGCCGCCCCGCAGGTAGAAATCTCCGAAATCCAGTTTCCGAATCATGTACTGCCCGCCGATATTGATGGATTCCGCGTTGTTGTTGGGATGCAGCGCGTCAGCCGCGACCGTGAACCGGTGGCTCTCCGTGGCGAAGAGGTTGACTGAAAATCCAACACGGAAGATGAGAGGCAGTTCCCAGGGCTGCAGTTCGAATTTCCCCTTGGCGCTCTTGTAATTGCCCTCCCATCTCCAGGAGCCGACTTCATAGGGCTGTATATCGATCGGCTGCAGCAGGTCCATGCCATCGTACTTCATGCGCGTGCCGTAATTGGAGATGCTCATGCCGATCTTCATTCCGTCTTCCTTCCGCCCGGTGGGCGAAAAGAAATGCGTGCTCACATACACACCCATATCCGCAGCCATGGCCTTCGCGCTCGTGTGCCAGATGCGCGAGGAGATGAATTTGGCCGAGGCGCCGAAGGAGAACCACTGGGCCAGTTTCCTGCCGAATGAGAAACTGAAGGCGAAATCGCTGGATGTGAACTTTTCGCCTGTTCCCTCCACGTATTCCATATTGGTGACATCCATCTCGCCGTAGCCTGTGTAGGTGACGCCGAAGCCGAGCGTACCGACGGCCGGCAGGACGATTCCTACAGCCGCGAAGGATGTGTTGATATCCAGAATCCACGGTTGGATGGAGAACTGGGCCTCGCTTTTCTCCATGAAAGCCAGTCCGGCCGGATTCCAGTATATCGAGGAGATGTCGTTCACAACGCCGACATAGGCCTCCCCCATGGCTGCTCCCGCGGCACCGATTCCGATCTCCAGAAAATTGGCCGCAGTTGTGCCGACCTTGTACGGCTTCTGCGCGAACAATCCCGTTCCGGCGGACAGGACGAGTGCTGCGCAAATCATCCGTATGATCGTTCGATTTGTCTTCATGCGAAATCCTCTCATTTTTTAACGAAATCCCTGGACGGTCCCCTATTTGATGACCGCGAATTTACCCATCTTCTCCTGGCCCGTCTGTTCATCCTTCACATGGTACAGGTAGATGCCCGCTGCGATTTCGAGACCCTCCTTGGTCTTCATGTCCCAATGGACGATACCGCCGGAGTGCAAACCGAGCTGTTCGGTCTCATTGGTGTACTTGTTCACAGCCGTGAAGGAGACCAGACCGTCCTCGGGGACCTGGATTTTGTCGATCAGGATGCCGCTCATGGTGAAGATCTAGATCGTGCATCTTTCCGGTATATGGGTGAACATCAGCCTGCGCTTCTGGTTCAGAGCCGTATTCTGAACGGCCGGCTCCATGACGTTGGTTCCCACATAAGGATTGGGCACCACCTTGATCAGATCCATGTCGCTCTTGATCTGATCCTCGTTGATGCCGGAGCCGCTCTGCACGGTGAAGGTCAGCGAGTCGCCCTCAAAGAACGGGCGCTTGAACGCAACCTTGTACAGATCGCCGGGCTGCGGAAGCTCCGTTGCATCCAGCGCGTCCAGAAAATCGATGATGAACGCGGTGCCTGCCCATTTGTCCTTGGTGTTGATGCCCCCGACCAGGACGCGGTCTCCGATCATGTCGAACACGCCGTTCTCGTTGTAATCCTGAGCGACCAGTTCCATCACGACGGGTAGGCCGGTCACCGTATCCGTGAAGGTGTTGTTGCGCACATAGAATGGGAAGGTCACGCCTTCCAGGAGCCCGTCCGTGATCTTCTTATCTTCTTCGTCCTTGATGAAATGGCCCCGGGTCGGCCGGGTGATCTTGGTCGTGTAATACTGTGCCGGGTCCGTCGGGAACACGATGTTGTAATCCCAGGCCCATACCGCGCTTTCCGTCTGGGTGGGCGTGATCCGGATGGGGGCATGGCCCTGTATCCAGCGGCTGTTCACGGGATCGAATTCCGAAAGTACGACTGGAACGTAGATGCCCAGCCTGATCCCGTCGAAAACGTCCGTGTACATGGTGTCGCCGGCCTGGATGTGCCATGCGTTCCGGTATGTCCTGCCTTTGTCAAGCGTGTAGGTGATGTCCGCGCTCTTGACCAGAACAGAGGAATAATTGACCGGCGTGTCCTTCCCGATGTCGTCTACCGTCAAAACATCCTTGAACACCTGGATCTTGTCCCCGTCGTGCCTCGCATAGACGTACAGGCCGTTCGTGACGTATGTGAAACCCTGGTCCACGGCGTTCAGGGCGGACTTGATGCGCTGGTTCGAAAATTCCACCTGATAGGTCACGCCGGATTTCAGGGATCCCTCGGACACGATCTCCGGGATGATGATGCCAGACCCCATGGCGTTGTTGTATCCGATGGTGAACTGCTGGCTGGATTCAAATCCTGCGGGTTTGGGGCCCGGAGTCACGATCGCAATGTTCTGCGGGACATATTGATAATTTTCAAACTCGTCGATCTGGATGGACTGATAGGTTTCCGAGGGAGCGATGGAGAACTCCTCGCTCAGCGACGTGCTGGATGTGGATTTCCATCTCAGGCTGTCGGAGGGGATGCCGTAGTCGTATGCGACGATCTGATAGTAATAGGTTCTTCCGTTCTGGATGTCCCGGTCGATGTAGTAATGCTGGATGCCCGTATCATCGCCCAGCTTGACCCCCATGCCGTTTTGCAGGCCGTAATCGGTAAAACCCTTTTTCCCGTTCCGGACGTCGCACTGGAAGATGGGTTTCCGGAACATGGGTGTGCCTTCTCCGTCCGTAATGATTTCCGGGTCCGAAAAACGGGGATCCGTTGCCCGGTAAAGCTTGTAACCCTCAAAATCATTACGGTTCCCAAGGAGCGGCTCACGGGTATACGTATCCGCCAGGTTATCCCAGGTCAGGACCACGTATCCGTCTCCGGCTGTGGCCTTCAAGGTGGGCATCTTGGGAGGCATGGCGAACCGGTAGTCCTTCTCGTAGATGATCTGCACCACCTTTTTCAGGTTGAACAGAGCCGGCGCCGTGTGATCGGCCGACGTGAGTCCTGACAGGGGATCGTAGGAGTGAAGTTCGGATATCGAAATGCGCTCGGTGAGCCCCTCGAACAGCGGGAACACGCCTGTCGCAAACACCTCGGCCAGGTTGTCGATATGCTCCTTCAGCAGGGTCAGGGAATCGTCCGCCATGAGCTCCCACATGGATTCGTCGTTCCGGAACCAGTAGGTGTAAGGCTGGACGTGTTCCGGGATCTTGAAAAGTTTGAAGGAGGTCAAGCCCAGCATGTCTGATTCGGACACATCAAGCCAGCCGAAATCGGGTTCACACCCCACTCCCTCCCTGAAGTCGGGCCTGTGATTGCATTCCCCTTCATCCGGTCCCATGTACTGCAGTTCCCCGGGGCCTACGCCGTCCAGGCCTAAATCATCCCCCGAATATTCGGTGTCCTGGTAGATGCCGTCTCCGTTGTCGTCGATCCCGTCGTCCCAGTCCTGGTCCTCGTCCGCATCCCAATGCGGCCGCAGGTCTTCTTGACGGTATCCGTAGTAAGCCGTGAAATTGTCCATATTGGAGATGCCGTCCATGGGGCCGATCATCGCGGTCGCCGAATTGTCGCGTTTTTCATCGACCAGCCCGTCCGTGTCATTGTCTCTCCCGTCAAAAGGCCGGGCCGGGCTTTCCAGATAGGCGTATCCGGCGGTTCCGGTGGGGTAGCCGCCGTTCCCGTATCCGTCCGTGTCCCATGAATAGGACATGTCGAGCAGGGTGTCGAAGGCCGCATCCTCCCCGTAATTCTCCCCCCCGATGTTGTTGTCGAGCCAGTAACCGAAGGCAACCTCGGTCAGATTGTAGTCCGATATGTTGGCAATGGTGTATTCAAAAAATACGGCATCACGCACCTGGGGGTTGTCCCACTGGAAGCCCCTCATCTGGACGCGTATGCCTGTCCCGCCCCACGGGAGGCCGACTTGGGTCCTCTGCTCGGGCAGGTAATCGCCGATGACCCGGTCGGGCCTGGGATAGTACTTGACGCGGTCATCCTCTCCCAGGTATTCCTGATCCTGGGCGTCATTGGCCACCACGTAGGACTCCAGGCTGGCGTATATCACGCCCATCCCGAATCGCCCGTCCCAGTATCCCGGCCATTTCTTCTCGAAACCGGTGGAGGGCCATCCTTCGAGGGGCCAGGAATTCGGCTCGTTGCTCATGGCAGGGGTTTCCGCATCCACGTTGGCGTACCCGAAGGCCGGGTGCAGGCCCCATTCCACGGTGCCGCCCATGCCCATGTCCATCTCTTCGCGGTAATTGGTCTGCAGAAAATAGAGGGTGTCGATGTCGCCCGCAGCGGCTGCCGCATTGATCAGCTCCTGTGTATCCACGGGTATCGTGTCCTGGGTCAGGAAGACGCGGGCCGCGATCATCAGGCCGATTCCGTCGTTCATCTTGTTTCCGTAATAGGTGTTCGGCCAGCGCGACACGTCCTGCCTGGGGTGGTCGGAGAGTTCCGTGTTGTTCTTGAACAGGATGAAAACACGGTTTCCGTCCATGCGCCCCTCCCGTTCATAGGCGGGGTCTCCGGCCGGGTCCGTTGGCCCCTGGTACTGCCGGCCGAACTGGGCCATGGCCAAGCCCCAGCACAGAATCATGAGGGTACAGACGAGGGTTTGGATTCTGCTCTTCATATCAAGGCTGCCTTTCGCTATAATTCCGTTCAGGGATTCCGCCGCAATCTGTTGATTCTGCTAAAATCCGAGGCTCAGGCCGAATTTGACCAGGCGGGGCGCCCAGTATGCGCCCGGATTCTTGATCTGGTCGTAGTAGTCCGTGAAATGGCTTTTAAAGTCCTGTAACTGGCGCTCGCGTACAATGACCTGATTCGGCCGTCCAGTGGTTCCATCGACCCAATTTGCGTTGAGTTGGTCCAGCAGGTTGAAAATCCTCAGCGTCGCCCGGAGGTTGAAACGGGATGAGATCGGAATGTCGTAAAACCCCTGAAAATCCATTCCAAAGGTGGAGGGCATCACCGAATTGTTGGGATACAGGTTCACCCTGCTGATCATGTTTTCCGCGATCGGGGACCAGGTGTACGGGAAGCCGGCGCCGTAATTGGCCGTGACGGATGCGCCGTAACCGCGGGTGTTATATCCCACGTTCACGTGAAGCGTGTGCCTCTGGTCCCAGCTCATCGGGATCAACCGGTCTATGGGATCCTGGTTCGCCCCAGCCCGGTTGAACGTGAAAATGGAGTTGTCCGCATTTCCGCGCGTGTACTGGAGTGTATAGCTCACGTTCGCGCTAAAAGGACCCGTGTAGACGTCGTATTTCACCTCCATGCCGCGCGCATTGCCGTAGTCCTTGTTGCCGTACAGGCCGTAACGAACATCGTTGTACGTGGTGTAAATATTGACGGTCGAGAGGTCGTAGATGTCCTTGTAGAATACCGCCACGTCGATGCTCATGCCGGGCATGAGTTCCTGCCACAACCCGATTTCATAGCTGACGGTTCGCTCCGGCTTGACCTCGGAATTTCCCTGGATGACCGCATAATTGGAGGGCCCGATGATGAAGTCGTTGTTCTGATACATCGTTGAAAAGGAAGGCACCTGGAAAAAATGACCGTAGCTGAAATGGAGGATCGCCGCTTTGCCGAGCTGATAGGCCAGGCCCAGCCTGGGGCTGAACTGGTATTTGGGATCGGAGTTCACCCGGACCGACATCTTCGATGGATCCTCCGCATAATAGAGCCTGTTGTCCGGATTCCTCCTGTTGGACGGGAAAACCGTCTTGGGATCGAAATAATCGAGACGGACCCCGAGGTTGATGGTCATTTCGTCGAATTCCATCTTGTCCTGCAGGTAGGCGGACAGCTCGACCGGTTCCTTCGTGTAGATGTCCGCATAAGCGGTTGTATCCGGATAAACCCATGGCTCGTAAATTTCGTTCTCGAATTCGGTGCTCTCCCACCGGTTGCGGATTTCCCGGGACACGCTGTTGAAACGGTGCATGGTGTACTGGAACCCGGTTTTCAGGGCGTGCTGCTTCAGGGCCTGCCAGGTCATGTCGAACTTGAGATCTCCCCTTTCGGTCTTCCGGTAATAATGGCCCTTGTCCTGGCCTCCGGTATAGAATCCCATGTAGCTTGAATTGGTCCGGAATTCATCCGATATGTACCGGGAATCAAGGGGGTTCTCATACAGATAGTTGCCGTTGTACTGATTGTAGTACATGGCCTTCAGTTCATAGAAGGCGGTACGTGAAAACATGTGGTTGATGTTCAGGGAATAAAAATCGGTGCTGTCGTGCCAGGTTGCGCGGGCTTCGGGTGCGTATTTCCAGACATGGCTGTATCCCTGCCCGCGGTCGTCGTTCCTGGAATAGGTGAAGCTGGTTCTGAAACTCTTGGCTTTGAAGGACAGTTTTCCGAGGGCCTTGATGTACCTTCCCCAGTTCATCGCATGGTAATTCCCGTCCCCGGTCGCTTCCGAGTAATAGATCGGCCATTGCGAGTAATCGGTGCGGTCCCACGGCTTGAACATGCGGATGCCGTTCAGATGGCTTTTATTGTCCTCATAACGGACATTCGAGTAGAAGGTCAGGTGGTCTTTCCAGATCGGCCCTTCCAGTTCCGCCTTGAAGTCCTGGTTCCGGAGGAAGTCGCCGTCCTTCAGGCCGATGAAGATGCTTTTGTGAGGCGTCAGGTAATTCCCGAACAGCTGTTCCACCTTGCCGTGAAAACGGTTGCCGCCGTCCTTGGTGATCAGGTTCACCACGCCGCTCATGGCTCTTCCGTACTCGGCGTTGAAAGTGCCGGTGATGACCTCCATGTCCTGGATGGCGTCCTTGTCGATGTCCACGGCCGTGCTGTGGTCGAAGGCATTGTCGACCTGTATCCCGTCGATCATGTAGGAGGTTTCGCCGTGGCGCCCGCCGCGGAAATGCCCGCCCACCACGCCGGCCTGCATGTTGATGACTGCCCCTGCGTTCTCCACGGGAAGGCGGTCGATGTCATCGGAGGAGACGTTTCGGATCGAGCTGGTCTGGTCCTTTTTCATGGCCACCTTATCCGCCTGTACGACGACCACCTGGCCTTCGAGCACGGTCTGCTTCATCTCGAACTTGACATCCGTGGTCCGGTTGACGGAGACGCGGAGATTCTCCATGCGCACCGTCTCGTATCCCATCATGTTCGCGCGAAGGCTGAAAATCCCGGGCGGCACATTGATGATCAGAAAGAATCCGTCATCTGCCGTTGCCGATCCCAGGGGGGTTCCTTCGACCAGAACGTTCGCGCCTGAAAGCGGCTGGCCTGTTTCCTTGTCGAAAACACGGCCCGTGATCTTGCCCGTGGTCTGAGCCAGAAGGAAGCCCGAAATAGCCAGCATCATCAGTATCAGCACACTTTTTTGGATAGGTTTCATTGTCTGATCCTTTTCGTTGTGAAAGGTGACGGTTATGAAAACACGAAACGGATCCGATGTGAATCAGGGATTCACCCAGGCCGGATTATAGCCCAAATAGGATCCTTCAATCGGTTTGAGACTTGTAACCGCTACAACCGGTATCCCGGGTCCCTGCCAGGCAACAGCCAGGTTGTCTCCTCCGCTCCCCTCGATCATTAAGGCTTCGGCGTAATACGTATTACCGCCATCCAGATAGACGGCAGCGGACTTCTGATTGCCCTCCTTGTTCCATTCCAGAGAATTGGTCCAGGCGTTCACCCAGCAGAAACGCTTTTTGTTTTCCGGAGTGGCATCCGTACTCAGCCAAAACTCGGACGCATCATCACTGGAAATCCAGAAGTTATAATTTCCGGATGCAGGCGCAATGATATACGCTCGGATCCTCGATCCGTAATAGTCGGACGTATCGACAGGTCCCTGAAACTTGCTGCGGATGACGCGCTTGGCCGGATTGTCCGGGAAGGAGCTCAGCCCGGTCAGGCCGGAAATCGCGGTCCCGGTTGTCCCAGTGTACATTTCCCACAGCACTTTTCCGGGGTAGTACGTGCAGATCCTGATGGAAACGGTTTTGCTGCTGTTGTTCGCAATATCGGTGACTGTGATCAGGGCGGATTCCCCGCTATCCCCCAAGGCCACGGCGTATGCCTTTGAAAAATCCCAGGCATCGGCAAAAACCTGAATCACATTTTCATTGCTGGATCGCCAGGTGAATTCGGGGGCGTCCGTCGCGAAGGTCATCAGGGCCCGAAGCGCCAGCGTATCCCCCTTCAGGACGTAAAGGGAATCCGATCCCGTCCTGGTTTCCTTGTTGTAATTGACGAATAATCCTTTGGAGACCGTATAAAAACCGGAACTGCGGAAACTGCCCTCCACCGATGAATTTACGCCCGCATTTTCATTGCTGCGGATGGTCACCTTGACGGTATGATCCTGATACAACCTTTGCTCCGTCATGTAGGTCAACCAGTAGAAGCTCAATGCCCAATCGGACAAGGCTTTTCCGGCGTCGGTCATTTTCGACGCCGCTTCAGCGGAGTCCGTGACCGGGACAAATCCGATGTTGCCGATCTGGCCCAGTGCGTTTGCATCAATCCCGGATCCGACTCCGACCGCCAGAACACCCTTCCTGCCTCGCGCATTCAGGACATCCTGCACAGTCTTGGATCCCTGGTTGTCCGCGCCGGACGTGAACAGGACCACGGCGTTCTGTTCGATGAATTCGGTTGTGTAGGAATCGGTCAGACCCGCCAGAAGACATTCCAGCACGCCGTACAGGTTGTCCGCTGCGTCGCCGGTCGCGATGCCGTCAACGGCGGCGGACAGAGCTGTTTGATCGTCCGTATAGTCCAGGACCGGCACTGCACTACCGGTGTAGGAATAAACGGCCGCTTGCTGCTTGGCGAACATTTTGCGGATGAATTCCCTGGCTGCAGATTTGATGTTGTCCAGATCAGCGCCTGCTGAATTGTTCAACAATAAAATGGTCTTCAGTGCGTACGGCATTTGGTCTTTCTGGCGGACGGAGATCGCGTTGCCGGCTCGCGTCAAGGCCCTGTTATCCTCGCGAACCTCAAAAAAATCCTCATCCAACCATGAAATTCCGACGCCCGCCATGTCCGTCACATGAAACATGACATTCACGAAGCAGGGTGTCTGGGCGATGACGGTATCCTTGAACATCTGAAAAGATTTGATGTCCGGGTGCGAGTTGTCGCCGGGTTCCGTGGGTTTAGAGCTTTTCTTGCTGCAACCCAGAACGGCCAGAACAAGGAATGCCGCAACAAAAGGTCGTAGGATCCGCATGGCATACTCCCCATTGTTATTGAGTAGAGGATGGACAGGCTCACCGAAAATGGGTGATCGAACGGGATGCATAAAAGCGCAAGACATCTTTCCAAAACAATGCGAACATCATATTTTAAATACTTTCACATCAAATGTCAACACAAAAAAAAACGCCGGAAAAGATTAGCCGTCAATCCGCCAGGATGTCCTCGATTTCCGACAGTTCCTCCTTTGAAAAATCCGCATTGGAAAGCATATTCAGGTTGTCTTCCATCTGCTCCACCCGGCTGACCCCGACCAGAACGGAGGTGATGCGGCTGTCTCTGAGTACCCAGGCGAGCGCCATCTGTGCGATGGATTGTCCCCTGCGGTCCGCAAGTGCCTTCAATGAGCGTATGCGGTTCAGCTTCTGTTCCGAAACATCGTCGATTTTCAGAAAACCATGCGGCTTCGCCGCCCGCGAATCATGCGGAATTCCTTTCAGATAGCGGTCCGTCAGAAGCCCCTGTGCCAGCGGAGAGAAGGCGATGCAGCCCATGCCTTCGCTCTCCAGAGTATCGAGCAGCCGATCCTCCACCCAACGGTTGAACATCGAGTAGCTGGCCTGGTGGATCAGGCAGTGGTTGCCCGTTTCGCCCAGCAATTTCGAGGCTTTCAGGGTCTCATCCGCCGGATAATTGGAGATCCCGGCATAAAGGGCCTTGCCCTGGCGTACCGCCTGGGCCAGGGCATCCATGGTCTCCTCCAGGGGGGTCTGGGGATCCAGACGATGGGAGTAAAAAATATCCACATAATCCAGTTTCATGCGGCGGAGGCTCTGGTCGAGGCTGGCGAGGAGGTATTTTTTGGATCCCCATTCTCCGTACGGCCCGGGCCACATCAGATAGCCCGCCTTGGTTGAGATCACCATCTCGTCCCGGTACGCGGAGAAATCCTTTTTCAGGATCCTGCCGAAGGTTTCCTCGGCTGATCCGGGCGGCGGGCCGTAATTGTTGGCGAGGTCGAAATGGGTGATGCCTGCGTCGAATGCCGCCTTGAGGATGTCCCTGCAGTTTTCGAAAACATCGACTTCACCGAAATTATGCCACAAGCCCAGCGACAGAGCAGGGAGCAAAAGACCGCTTCTCCCGCAGCGGTTGTATTGCATGGAGCCATATCTGTTTTTAGCGGGCAGATAGTTCATTTCCCCTCCCTGTTGAAGTCTGGCAATCGATCTCCATTTGTTCCGCAACAACGGACCAGTCCGCCGGTGCGGACAACCGTATCCACCGGATGCGGGCATCCCGGCGGAACCAGGTCATCTGCCTCTTGGCGAATCTCCGGGTATTCCTTTTAATCAGATCCACAGCGTCCGGCAGACTGATACGGCCCGCAATGAAATCGAACATTTCCCTGTAACCCGGGCTGTCCATGCTGTTCAGACCGGACCCGTATCCCTTGTCCAGCAGCCCCCGTACCTCCTGTTCCAGACCGGAGGCGATCATCTCGTCCACGCGCGCGTCGATGCGCGAATACAAATACTCCCTCGGCCACTCGATGCCCCAGAAACAGGGTCGGAACACAGCCGAGGGTTTTTCTTCCCTCCAGATCCGCGATAGCGGCTTGCCCGCGATTTCGATCACCTCCAGGGCTCGGATGATCCGTTTGAGGTCGTTCGGGTGTATGCCTGCAGCTGCATCCTGATCCGAACCCTGCAAACGCCTGAAAAGCCCCTCGGAACCGGATTCCGCCGCTTCCCTCCTGAGGCGGTCCCGAATTGTAGTATCCTTGTAATGGCCCGGGAAAAAACCGTCAACCAGCGCCTGGATGTAAAGCCCGGACCCCCCTGCCACGATCGGCAGCCTCTCCCGAGCGATGATTCCGTTGATGGCGGAGCGGGCCGCGTCCGCATATTCGCCTGCGCTAAAAGGCGTATCCGGGTCAAGCAGATCAATGCAATGATGCGGGATTTCAGCCAGTTCAGGCGGCGAGGGTTTCGCAGTGCCGATGTTCATGTACCTGAAAATCTGCCTGGAGTCCGCTGATACGATCTCTCCGCCTGTCTTCCGCGCCAGTTCAAGCGCAAGAGCAGATTTTCCGGATGCCGTAGGGCCTGTGATGACCAGGACGGTTGCAGGAATCATAGAAGCTTCCAGCCGATAGAAGGGGAGGATCCCCGATGTGAAAAGAATTGAAGCTACCCATCGCAAACGGCGGGGATGCTTCAATCTCTATGGAAAAATTCGTTTCTATTCGATCGCTTACCTAGGGTCAATGCCCTGGGCA
>Ga0233423_10000886_pt1 | contig 15278 bp, 19 predicted proteins | sample Watercolumn_Mata_FD_180713 | JGI IMG/M metagenome (GOLD analysis project Ga0233423, IMG submission 180713) | Freshwater microbial communities from Lake Matano, South Sulawesi, Indonesia - Watercolumn_Matano_2014_112_MG | ecosystem: Environmental > Aquatic > Freshwater > Lake | place: Indonesia...
ATCTTTTGTCTTATCTAGGTTAGGTATGCCACCAGAAGTTAGACTGGCACTTTTTCTTGGAGGCAGATAATTTTTTTCTTTTTCTACTTCTTCTGCCCTTCAAACAGCTCTTTGACAAGCTCTATCCTGGAGATCTCATCAACGCCTTTGTCATCCCTTATCTTGACCAGCCTTGGGAATCTCAAAGCGAACCCTGAACTGTAGGTCGGGCTCTTTTGGATCTCTTCATACTTGACTTCAATCACCAGGTTGGGCTTCACCTTGACTTCTCTGCCTTTCTCAACTATGATCAAGGGCTTTAAGCGCTCTGTCATCTCTTTGAAAGAGACGCCTTCCTCTTCCTTCTCTTTGAAGCCAGTGCCGACCTTGCCTATCTCCAAGAAGTTGTCGTTCTCATCTATGCATGCTAATATGTAAGAGGTGAGCCAGCCTGCCCGTTTGCCAGTGCCCCATTCTGCTCCGACAATCACCAAGTCCAAGGTCTCCATGATGGGTTTAAGCTTGATCATGTGGCCCACTCGTGCTCCTGGCTTGTAAGGGCTTTCAAGGTTCTTGAACATCACGCCTTCATTGCCTTTCTTCAAAGATTCCTTATAGAACTTCTCAGCGTCCTTGACGCTGCTTGTTACGATATTTGGGATTACAACAATCTTTCTTTTCTTGTTCTTCACAATCTTCTCTATGAGCTTCCTTCTTTCCTTCAAAGGAGCATTAAGCATGTTTTGGCCTTCAAAATACACAATATCAAAGACATTGAGTTCAACAGGCAGCTTTTTAGACAAGTCAGCTATATCGTACTTCCTCTTTATCCTTTGGGAGATGTGCTGGAAAGGCATGTAGCGGTCTGTTTTTGGGTTGAAACCTACTGCCTCGCAATCGAGGATGAAGCTCTTACTTTCCACATTTTCCTCTACATACTTTACGACTTCTGGGAACTGCTTGGTGACATCCTCAAGCCTTCTTGTGAATATGCTTATCTTTTTTCCATCTTTATGGACTTGCATTCTGAAGCCGTCTAATTTGTATTCAATATCTGCTGGCTTGCCGACTCGTTCAAATGCATCTTCTACATCCTTAGCTTTCAAGGCAAGCATAACCTTGATAGGATTGCCTGTCTCTAAGCCTATGTTTTCCAAAGCCTTGGCTCCTTTCATAGCTGCCTTTGCAACAAGCCCAAAATCATTGCACTTGTCATAGGCAGATTGAATCTTTTCTATGGTTTCGTTATAGTTGGTTCTGTCTTCAACATCAATGCTTTTTGTTTGTTCATTATAGGTGCACTTTACAGGCAGATAAGCCCAAGCGATCGCATCCCGAAGGCTGCCTGAGCCCACACCTACTCTCAAGTCTTCAAGAACAGTTCGTATGATGTATCTTGCTTCCAAAGGCTTGGCGCTTGAAAGCAATTCTGCCACCAGCTTTATCTTCTGGTCAACGCTTCCTGCGCCTTCTAAACTGGCAAGTTTTCTAAGATTGTTATAGACCTTTTCAACCGTGAGGTCCCTTGAGAACAAGGTTATCTGGGTCTTCTTTCCCACAAGCTTCTCCGCCACTAAACCTAAATCTCCGATTCTTTTCCACTCATCCTCGATCTTGTCGACATGGATGCCTGTCGCTACGTTTATAGCTTTCAGCACCATCCTGTTAGCCATTCCAATCTTGGTCTCATCCCAATCCGGGTAGAGCTTGCCTTGGAGCAGAAGAACGATGTGGTGGATGTCATCTTCTTTGGTCTTCTTTAGAAGTTGGGAGATATAATACGTCTTTTCCAATCGTTTAGAAGTGCCCTCCAGTTTCTCGTATATCTGGGATAGGTCGAGGTATCTCATAGCACCATAGAAAATGGATTGGTTTATATAGTTTTTTAAACCAATGAAAACATTTATAAAGCATTGAAAATGCCTGTTATGATAAAGCATAGCTGTTGATGAGAGAGCACTTGCTCAGTTGTCTGACATTTCGCTTTTTCTAGGCGAGTGCTGTATACATAAGAAATATAGAATATAAGAGGTAATAAGAATGAATTTTGAGCAGTTTGGCTTAAGCCAAGAATTATTAACAACCATAAAGAGGACAGGGTTCACCCAGCCAACACAGATACAGGAAAAGACCATCCCTGCCATAATGGCAGGAAAAGACGTGATTGGAGAATCCGCGACAGGCTCGGGGAAAACCCTTGCGTTTGCATGCGGCATAATTGACAGAATAGTGCCTGGAAAAGGATTGCAGGCCTTGATTCTCACTCCTACGAGAGAGCTTGCAGAGCAGATAAAAACAGCCATGAAGCACTTTTCGCGCCAAAAACCTATGAGTATCATAGCAGTCTATGGAGGAGTCTCTATAGGCCCGCAGATACATGATTTGACAAGAGCAGATGTTGTTGTTGCAACGCCAGGCAGGATGCTGGACCATCTCAACAGAAGAACCATAGACACTTCAAGGATCAGCATACTTGTGGTGGATGAAGCAGACCGCATGTTTGACATGGGCTTCATAGATGACGTTGAAAGGATCATAAGGACTTGTCCGAGAAAAAGACAGACCTTGTTCTTCTCAGCCACCATTTCTATGCGCGTAAAAGAGCTCGCGCACAGGCACATGTTCAGCCCAGTGATTGTGTCAGCGCAAAGGCAGGTGGATCCGAGCAAGCTTAAACAGGTCTATTATGATGTCACCAAGAATAAGAAATTGTCCTTGTTGATACATCTTTTGGAGCATGAACGAGCAGGATTGGTCATGGTCTTCTGCAACACAAGAAGAAGCACTGATTTCGTGGTCAAGAACCTAAAAGCCAACAGGATAAACGCCATTTCTATCCACGGCGGCTTATCCCAGAATAAGAGGACCAAGACCATGGAATTATTCAATGATGCAAAAGTGGGCGTTTTGGTTTGTACAGACGTGGCTGCAAGAGGCCTGCACATAGACAATGTTTCGCACATATACAACTACGACATACCCAAAGACCCCAAGGATTACGTGCACAGGATAGGCAGGACAGCCAGGGCAGGAGAAGAAGGCATCGCCGTTAACTTGCTGTGCGACGCGGATTATGAGAATTTCTCGAGGATACAGAGAGACTACTCTGATTTTTCTATCACGAGAGAGGAGAGGCCTAATCTGGACAGGGTCAGGATTGTGACGATGGATGAACGAAGGAGGTTCAGCCCGTCGCATAGAGGAGGAAGGTTCTCCCATAGGCCGAGAAGACGATAAATAAGAGGTTTTATAAAGAAAGCCTGCCCTCATATATGATTGGCAGACTATACCCTCGTAAAATATTGCAGGCTGTGCAAGAAAAGGTTTCTTATACGTAAAGGCGAGTACAACAAGAACTACTGCGAAGACTGCCAAGCAAGGATGAGTAAAGGGCAGGGTGAGTGAGTTCACTTCATCTAACAGAAACCTTTATATATAAGCTGTATATACACTGTTAATATGGCGACAGAGCTCGTGACTTTTAAGATGGAAAGCAGGCTTTTGAAAGACGTAGATGAAACTGTAAAGCAAGCCGGCTTCCAGAACAGAACAGAATTCATAAGGAACGCTCTCAGAGAAAAAGTTGACGAAGTGAAGCTCAAAGAGGCCATGAAAATACTGAGCAAGATGCGGGGGAAAGCGCCTAGGATTGTGTCTGACGAGGAAAGAGCAAGGGTTCGTGAAGAGGTTTTTCAGGAGATGGAGAAAGAACTTAAAATACGTCCTCGGGTTTAGCTATTCTGCAGATGTCTTTCAATAAATTGAAGTGTTTATCCCGTGAAACAAGAACTGCATCGTTGTCTCTTGCCAGGATTGCGTGAATAACATCTGCTTTAGGCATATTTCTTTCTTGACTAATAAGCTTGGCTTCGCGGCTTTGCTCTCTGGAGATACTTACTCTAACAATCGATCTCTCAAAAGGAGTAGCCATGCCTCGAATGTCATCCATAGAATAATACTTGCTTAATTCTTTAAACAAAAAGAATGAAACAAGAATCTTGCTGTTCGTTGCCATCAACCTGCAAAGCAACTGGTATGCATATTCTCCTATATCTCTATACGGATCTTTCCTGTCTTCATAATAGTCCATCCATACAGACGTATCCAGATAATATCTTTCTTCCATTCTCTATCTTTTGGTAATTTTGCTTCTTAATAAAGCTGATTCGCTGTTTTTCGAAGGATTTACGGTAAAGGTTTTGTTCTTTCATAACAAACTTTTTAAACCTTATAACCGTTCTTCCTCTCATGGGAGTCTTCGACAACATGCTTAAGGGCGGGGAGAGCCTGTTCAGGAATGATGTGGCATTGGACTTTGATTACATACCGAAGCTTATCCCGCACCGTGAGAACGAGCAAAAACATATAGCGACTTGCATAAAACCTTTGTTCGCCAAGAGAAACGCGAGGAATTTGTTTATCTGCGGCGGCCCGGGCATAGGAAAGACAGTCGCTGCACGGGTTGTTTTGAAAGAATTAGAGGAGCAGACAGACGACATCTTTCCGGTCTATGTGAACTGCTGGCAGAAGAACAGCTCCCACAAGGTTGTTTTAGAGATCTGCGACCAGATAGGCTACAAGTTCACCCAGAACAAAAAAACAGATGAATTGTTCAAGATAGTGGCTGAGATGGTCAACAAGCAATCAGCTGTCTTTGTGTTTGACGAGATAGACAAGGCAGAAGAGCTTGATTTTCTCTACACCATTCTGGAAACGGTTTATAGAAAATGCATAATCCTTATCACCAATTACAAAGCATGGCTTGTGGAATTGGATGAAAGGATAAAGTCGAGATTGACGCCTGAATTGTTGGAATTTAGAGAGTACACTTTCAAAGAGACCTCTGACATCATAAAGCAAAGAGCAGAGCAGGCCTTTGTGCCAGGAGGTTGGGACAGCAAAGCTTTGGACACAGTCGCTGCCAAGGCAGCGGCTGCAAAGGACATAAGGACAGGTTTATTTTTATTGAAAGAGGCTGCTTTGATTGCAGAGGAGAAATCAAGCAAGAAGATACTCTCTGAGCATGTTGACAAGGCCTTGGAGAAGATGACCAATTTCTCGATAAAGAAAAGCTCTGATTTAGAGGACGAGACCAAGTTCATCTTGGATGTCGTGAGAAAGCACTCCGGCAACAAAATCGGAGATTTATACAGAGAGTATAAGAAAGCAGGCGGCCAAGCAAGCTATAAGACCTTCCAGAGAAAGATAGCCAAGTTAGACCAGAGCAAGTTCATCTCTCTGAAGAAGCAGACAGGCATCGGCGGCAACACTACCATCGTTGATAAGAAGATAACGGATTTCTAGCTTGAACTAGGAGTATAATTGGGTGCTTCTTGCTCTCTTGAAAACTTGTGCAGTGCAGCAGCCCAGGCAATTCCCACAGCTAATGCCGCGGTTACCATCATGCCAGATTCTGAGTTTGGATAATTAAAGTAATGGAAACCGACCCAGCCAGTAAAAGTTCCTACAGAGGAAAAAACGTAAGCCTTGTGAGGAATGTGTGCAAGATAATTCTCTCTGAAATGCTGCAATCCTTCTCTTGCGTTCTTTGGCCAGTTCTTTATTAGATCTCTGTAGTGCCTTCCAAGAGCGCTAAGGCTATAATCATTCTCTTTTTTTTCGCCTATAGCATTGTTTTCCATAACAACCGAGTTATACGGGACGCCCCAAACTGTTGGACCTGACAATGCCTTTATTAGAGGCACGACTGCGTCATGATTTTTGACCCATTCAGAGTGTTCTGCGCAGAAATTTCCGAATTTCTCGCCGCCTTTAATCATGGCATCAATGGCAAGGCCATATGCCCATGCAAAAGCCATGGTATAACATGTTTTCTTAAGGCGCACAGGCTTTATTTCCGCTTCTTTGTTCCAAATCCTTCTAACTTTAGAACCAAGATATTCTGATGTCTGAAGGACAACATCTCCTATTGTGAAGATGATCTCTCCCGTCATCACTGGTCCAAGAACTGGATGATTTTCTTGGAAATCAATATATGCTTGGACTGCAGGCGTTTGCTGAAATGTTCGATAAGCCTCTAATATAGTTTCCAGGTCCATCTTATAGAGTCCTCTTTATCATTTTATACTCTATAACCCCTTTTCTCCTTTATTTCCAAAATATAACTTGTCTGGATTATAACCTGCAAGACGCTGGGCCATATTCAAGAGAGCTGCGGGGTCTATTATTTCCAGTTTGTATCCTGCAGGAAATCTCTTGGATGTTGGTTCGACACAGGTTGTCTCCTGAATCTTCCTTTCATATGCGCCGACAGTCCATCCGTACATTTCATAGAAGCGCCTTATTTCTTCAGCGCCCATTCTTGCGGCATCTGCCTGTGCTTCTATTACTACGACATCTAAGTCAGGCAGCACCAGGTTCCCTGACCTTTTCTGAAATTCAGCGCTCGGAGCAGGATTAAAAAGATAACTGGAGACATCACATTTTACACTCGCTCTTCCAATCTGCCAAAGAGGGAGTTGGTGGAATAGTGTGAACTTCACAGCTCTTCCTTCTTTGTGATTAACAACAGCCTCATACGTGGGATCATCGACGAGAGATTCAAATCCGGACGCCAAAATAATGAAATGGTCAAAATCCCTCACAGCCATATCAGTATATAATTCTGCAGCTTTTTCTTCAGCCATGCCTTGATAGGTGCTTCCCGGATGGCAAAACAAGGTCAGATGTCTCATATAAAGTATTCACTAACAAGTAGTATATAAATGTGTCGGTTTTTGTAGCTTAATAAGCACTCCCACTGGACATCTGCGCGTAGCCTATATAAAGGTCTAAGTCTAGAAGGTTGTTGGGTGCTGAGAAACAAAGTTTCTGGCACCTCTTCGTATGACTCTGAGGTGATACACATGAACGACGCAACCGACGTAAAATTCATCGAGAACCTGTTTTTCCAGCAGATGAAAGAAGTCACTGCCAGGAAACTGGGTGTAATATAGAATCAAAGAGGTGGAAACATGATAGACGCAGAGGAAGGCTATGATTATTACGCAGAAAAGATTGCTCTTTTAATGGAAGAGAGCAGAGTCCTGGACCCTGAAGAGAAAAAAGACTTCATAAGGTATGTCCGCGGCTATTAAGCCTGTAAAAATCTTTTATTTTTGATTAACTTTTTAAATCCCGCTTTATTTTCTTTTTTTATGATCGTCTTAAACCGGGATGAGCTCAACCAGAACAAAAGATTTATTCTCAGACAATTAAAGAAATCCATTTTCATCTATCCGACAGACACCATCTACGGCATAGGCTGCGACGCAAGGAACAAGAAGCTGGTCCAGAAGATACGCAACATAAAGAAAAGCTACAGCCAACCCTTCTCAGTATTGGTGCCTTCTCTTGACTGGATAAAGAAGAACTGTGTGGTCACAGAATTGGGAGAGAACTGGTTAAGTAAGCTTCCAGGCCCGTACACCTTCATAATGGAGTTGAAAAAGAAGAAAGCCATCGCATTTAACGTCAACATGGGCGTAGGCACTCTCGGTGTAAGATACCCTGATAATTGGTTTGCGAAGATAATAGCGGAGCTAGGCGTTCCCATCGTGACAACCTCTGCCAACCCCACAGGAGGGAACTTCATGACCAGCCTCGAAGACCTGGACATAGACATAAGGAACAGCACAGACTATATCTTTTACGAGGGAGAAAAGAAAGGCAAGCCCTCCAACCTCATAAACCTCACTGGAGAATACCCGAAGGTAAAGGTGAGGGTAAAATGACTCAAGACGAGCTGGTGAAAAAGATCAAGGAAAAAACCAAGAAAGAAGTGCCCGACAAGCACAAATTGAGGATTCTTTCTGCAGGAGACATACACGGAGACATAGACCTCGCAGAGAAACTGGCCAAAAGAGCAGAGCAGGAGCACGTTGACCTGGTCATACTCTGCGGCGACATCACTTTGTTTGAACGGGATACAAAAAACCTGATAGGGCCTTTTGTGAAAAGGCACAAGAGAGTTCTATTGATACCAGGCAACCATGAAAGCGTTGCCACAGCTGATTTTCTCGCAGAATTCTACGGAGTGAAAAACATCCACGGCTACTCTGTCAAGTATGAGGATGTGGGCATATTCGGAGCTGGAGGAGCCAACATAGGAGTTGCACAATTGACAGAGAAAGAGATGTATGATCTTTTGAAGAAAGGCTTTGACCGAATAAAATATTTGAAGAAGAGAATAATGGTGACGCACGTGCATCCTTCTAAAACCAAGATGGAGAAATTCACAAAAATATTCCCAGGCAGCGACGGAATAAGAAGAGCAGTCGAGAAATTCAAGCCAGACATATTACTGTGTAGTCATGTACATGAAGCAGAAGGTTTAGAGGAGAAAATAGGCAAAACAAGAGTCATAAATGTCGGGAAGAAGGGGAAAATTATTGAGATTTAGATGCATCAGTAACCCGATGTCCTAGTTTTTCGCGTCCTAACTTTCTTTCGAGATCACTGATTAAGATGAACGCTTGCTGTCTAAAGCGATTCAACGCGCTATATGCCTTTTCAGCTTCAGTTGCAATACTTTGAAATTCTTCCTTCGGAATGTCAACCTCCAAAACTCCTTGCGACAAATTACATTCTTCAGTATCATACGGGGCTTCTAATCTTTCTCTGTGCATTTGTCTATCTACTGCTTCTAAAAAGAATGCGTCACTTTCAAATCTATCGGCGCCTATCGTGCAAGTTCCCATCCTTTCAGCATATCCTATAATGCTAGATAAATAAACTATTGCTCCTTGCCCAGGAACATATAGGATAGGTCCTGTTATTCTAGTACCTTCACTGCCTATAGCTATGCGTTTCCGTCCTTTTAATGGAATTAAATATGCTTTCATGTAGTTAAGCCCCTTTGCCGTTCTTACAGACGATAATATAATCTCCGTATTCAGATTTAGGTCCTGGCCATGTTTTCTCTATATCAACATTTGCGAATAGCCTCCTAAAAACCGGTTCAAGTTTTTTTAAGGATGTTTTATATTCAAATCCCATTACATCATTGAAAAGAATATCAGCTGTTGCCCTGACAATTTCATCCGGAGCGCCATTTATCATTGATGCAACCATATATTCATATCCAAGTTTCGCGGCAGATAGTTTCCTTTCTGGTTCGTTGGAAAAATCAGAGACATAAGAATCTGCAAAAACTGCAAAACCATTTGGATTCAATAAAGAAGGAATTGTTTCTAAAAATGGCGCTTGTTTATCATAAGCCAAATGATGTATTCCGCCAGTGCATAAAACCACATCATATTTTTTTGATGGAGTCCAGGATAAAACATTTGCAGCATGAAACGAGATGTTAGGATATTTGCGTTGAGCGTGCCGAATAAATTCCTCGCTAATATCTGCACCCTCTAAAATTAAATCAGGTCTTCGTTTAGCGAGTTCCCCAAGCAAATATCCGGGACCGCACATTAAATCAAGAACGCGTCCTTCTTTAGGAGCTTCGTTTTGAATTATTGCCAGAATCTTACCTATCAAAGTGCCCCACGGCATGAATGCAAATTCTTGTTCATAAACTTCTGATGGTGGTAATTCTCTCATAATGTACGCTTTCATTTTCGATTGCTATTTTTCTTCATTAATTCAAGCTTTTTATTAAAATTGAAAAAAATAAAAAATTAAAAACTGGTCGACACGAAGCCGCCTATGCTGTATTCTGTTTCTGCGTCTCCTGGTCTGAAGGCGTCTACTGCTAAGCCGGCTTCTGTTCCTTTGTAGTCTGCTCCTGCTCTCACTCTCTGGATGGCAAAATTGGTTGCATCATCGCCCATGTTTAATAGAGATTCCCATTGTAGTAATCCTTTGAAGTCGCCTGTGATGGTGGGCGTATATTTTCCTTTGACGACGATCTCTGTGTTTGGGTTTTGTAGGCTTCTTGTTGCTAGGGCGTAGACTGTTGCGTCTCCTAGAGCTCTGAAGCATTGTACTCCTATTCTTGTGTCTAGTGGTGCTCCTGGTGCCAATTGTCCTTCTGTGACAATGTCAAAGCCTGCTCCTATTGGGTAGGTTGCTTCTATGACTGTAAATGAGCCTATTGCATTGTCGTTATGGTAATCCACGCTCAGCCTGTTTCTCATGAACAAGCCAAGGTCTCCGACGATGCTTCCTGCTACTTTTGCATCAATGGTTGCTCCTTTTTCAGTTGACATGACTTCGATGTTGCCTGCCTGAGCAGTGCCATACAAAGCGCCAGCTGCCAGTACGCTTGCCAATAATGTTTTTATCGCGTTCATTTCATTTCACCTCTTTTTATTTTATCACTTTATAGTGGTGTTAATATATAAATATTACCTTCCCCCTACGGGGTATACAATAGAAACATTTTTATAGAGGAGAAGCTTTCTCTATTCCATGGACACCAAGACACTCGAGAACATCGGCCTCACAGACGGAGAGATAAGGGTATATCTCGCCCTGATCAAACTCGGCCCGTCAACATCCGGTCCTATAACAGACAAGTCAGAAGTCTCCAGGTCAAAGATATACAACATCCTTGAGAGATTGATGCAGAAAGGCCTGGTGTCTTACATAATAAAAGAAAAGACGCGCTATTATCAGGCAGAAGACCCTGTCAAGATAAAGGATTACGTCAGCAAGAAAGAGCAGGAATTAAAAACGCAGAAAGAGCAGGTTGAAAAGTTAATTCCTCAACTGCAGCTGCAGAAAGAACTTGAAAAGACCAAGAGTGAAGCCCAGATATACAAAGGCTTCAATGGCATAAAAACCATCATGGAACACGTCTATCAAACACTGAAAAAAGGAGAGACTTTCTATTGTCTAGGCATCCCTTCTTTTCAAGAGGAGAAATACCATTCTTTCTACAGGCAGGACCATCTTAGAAGGATAAAGCTAGGGATAAAATGCAATCTGCTCTTCAACAAAGGCACATCCAGAGAAATAATGAAGAACAGGAACAGCTACAAGGGCTCTGATGCAAGGTACATGCCTTTGCCCATGGAGACGCCTGTGTGGATACTCGTCTATAAGGATGTTACTGCATTGATATTGCAGACAGACGAGCAAATGGCAATAGAGATCATCAACAAGCAAATGTCAAAGTCTTTCAAAGAATACTTTGACGCTTTCTGGAAATTGTCGAAGCCTTTCAAGTAATCAGCCCTTAATAACCCCTAACGGCCTCAATCTCGCGACCAATTTGCCTATGCCTGCACACTGGCTGGCCCTGACGACTTCATCCACGTCCTTATATGCCTGTGGTGCTTCCTCTGAGATGCCTTTCCAGCTCGCTGCTTTCACGTAGATGTTCTGCTTTTCAAGGTCGTTCTTTATCTGCTCTCCTCTGAACTGGCTTATGGCTGCATTCCTGGACATGCTTCTTCCTGCTCCGTGGGCAGTGCTTCCGAAGGTCTCTTTCATGGCTTCTTCTGTGCCCACGAGCAGATATGAAGCGGTTCCCATGCTGCCAGGCAATATTATCGGCTGGCCCACTTCGCGGTAAGCTTTAGGAATGTCTTCTCTTCCAGGAGGGAAAGCCCTGGTGGCTCCTTTCCTGTGCACAAAAACCTTTCTCTTTTCTCCATCTATCTTGTGCTCTTCAAGCTTCGCGATATTGTGTGCAACGTCATAAACTGTCTTCAACTCTGCTTTTGGAAAGATCTCTTTGAAACTTTTTCTAACTTGATGCGCTATTATGTGTCTGTTGGCCCACGCATAATTGGCAGACGCAGCCATGGCAGCGAAATAATCTTTTGCTAATTGAGAGCCTGCAGGCGCATAAATAAGATCTTTTTCAGGAAGCGTCTTCATTATCTCTGGATAGGTGTCTTCCATCTTTCTCAGGTAATCCGAGCAGACCTGGTGTCCCAAGCCCCTGCTGCCGCAGTGAATCATGACGGTCATCTGATTTTTTTTGGTGATGCCGAATGTCTCTGCTACTTTCTTGTCAAAGATCTCGTCTACAAACTGCACTTCCAAGAAATGATTGCCTGCTCCCAAAGTGCCGAGTTGTTCTCTTCCTCTGGCTTTCGCTTTAGGAGAGACCTTGCTCGGGTCTGCTCCTTTCATAGAGCCTTCCTCTTCGCAATGCTCAAGGTCATCTTTGTTGCCGTAGCCTTTCTCGACAGCCCACTTCGCACCATTTTTCAAGACAGCATCAAGCTCTGCATCGCTCAATCTGATGTCTGACTCAGAGCCTACGCCGCTGGGCACGTTCTTGAACAATGAAACAAGCAATTCTCTGATTTTTGGCTCTACCTCTTCTTTTGTGAGGTTCGTTGTTAATAATCTGACTCCGCAATTAATGTCGAAGCCGATGCCTCCTGGAGTGATGCATCCTGTCTCTGCGTCGATGGCAGCCACTCCTCCGATTGAGAAGCCGTAGCCGTAATGCGCATCAGCTAACATGATGGATTGGTTGTAGATGCCCGGTAAACTGGCAACATTGATGCCTTGCTGTACAGCACCGTCCTGCTCCATCTTCTCTATGAGCTTTTCACTAGCATAGATCCTCAAAGGAACCTTAATATTGCCTTCTTTAGGCACTTCATACACGCAATCCTTGATCTTTTTGGCTTTCATGAATATCACCTTTTATGTGTCAATCACGACCTGTACAGTGACTTGGTCTTTCTCCTCTTTTATGAACATGTCGTTGTATGTCACAGATTTGGCGCTGCCGTGCACCTCATAATGCTTGTAAGAGTCACCCCACGCTTTAGCGTGCAGATGAAACATTTCATCTTTCTCCTCTATTTTTAGGTTTTCTATTTTATTCAGTACAAACCCTTCTGTGTCCAACAAATATAAAAGCTCTTCTATAAAGTCGTACAGCAAGGATTCTTTCTTCCTGGATTGCACGGATATTTTTTTGACTATCTTAGGCTTGACATCCTCTGTCTTCACGATGAGGTTGAACACAGCCAATGCAGCGTTCTCAAAGGCCTCTTCAAGACTTTTTCCGAAAGCCTGGAATTTGGCATCAGCGGTGTGGTCTAAATATTTATATTTCATAGAGAAGAGAGAAAGACGAGGGGTTTATAAAGATTGTTAATAAGTCACGTTTGTTTCAATTTGCAATATCTTATATACGCCTCCACAGTCTTCCTTATAGGAGGGAGCAAAGGAAGCAGCAGCGCGTCGTCAAGAGAGAACCAGCCCCAGCTCTTCACTTCTTCATTCGGGATTACTGTTGTGTTGTCTGCTCTTGCAAAATACGTCTTGACGATAAAGGTTGTAGAACCATCTATTTGTGAAGTGGGTGGTAGTACAATTTCTTCTGCCTTGACAATGTCAGATATTTCTAAGCCAGTCTCACCGAGCACCTCTCGTTTCACAGTTTCAACTTCTGGCTCTGATGCGTATTCAGGCTTTCCGCCAGGCAAGCCATAGCCTTTCCATTTGTCAGAAGTGATGAGCAGAACCCTGTTGGCAGCATCATGAATCAAAGCAAGCCTGGTCTCGACGGTTTTCATGAGCAGGAGAAATCAGCCGGAGTATTTATAGTTTACGTAAGATTCAATAAAGCTCTATATCCGGGACATCTTTAGACGCGTCTTTTTTTATTGTTTTAGATGGAGTATTATCTTGGCTCGGTGGTGTGTCGAACAAATTCAAGGCTCCTGATGGCAAATCTGCCAAGGGCACAGCATTGTCAGGGCTCTCGTTGATGAACCTCTGCAGGAAATCTATCATCTTCTTGATGTCTTCTGCAGAATCCCGTTTGGTGTCGATCTTTATTTCCATGCTATTTTCCTGAGGATTGGATTATATAAAGGTTTCTATTGGAAAGATTTAAATATCAGTTAGTTCGGTATGGAAATATGAACTTTGTAGAATTTTACTTTAAAGTAAACATATCATTCTTCAAGAAGGCTTGGCCAGGATATCGTATTGGTTTGATGGGGTTGGCTTTAATCATTGTAGGTAGCATTTTGGCCAAGGTATCAACTCTTTTGTGGCTGAGCATTGTGGGTAGCATCTTAGGGTTTGCCGGTTCAATAATTGTCCTTTGGGCAAATATCATAATAATAAGACGCTGGTTTAATCTTTCTAAACAAGAGCCAGTTGTTGACAAAGGCATTACAGACAAGCAACAGATTTTTATAGAGAAAAAAGTTGTCGGGGAACAAGCAAAGTTGTTCAAACTAAACCTTATACGAGGACTTATAGCTGCCGCATTTCTTGTTTCAGGCATTTTAATGTATGAGCGCAATTTTACACAATTCAATATTGGCTGGTTCTTTCTTTCAATTGTTTTAACCCTTGCGGGCACTGGTTTTTTGATATGGATAACTATTATTGTTCTTCGTTTCCATTGGGACAAGTATAAACAGATGAAGAAAGAAAAATGAATGGGCCTGCCCGGACTTTCGGTTTCTCTGCGGGTGTGGGGCTAAGCTGCGATGCAGCGCATGCCGCACGCACTCTTTCCTCATTTCTCCGCGGAGAAATGCTCGAACCGGGGACCTTCGCCGTGTGAAGGCGACATCATCTGTGGACCATTGGTTAGCCACTAGACTACAAGCCCATAGAAAGCCAAAAATCATCAAGTATTTTTAAATCTTTACAAAAAATCCAGTTCCACGATAAGCAAGTCGTATGTAGGGTATTCTGTGATGAGTGCAGGTTTAAGTTTTAATTTTTTTATTTCAGAGGCCAATTCTTCCACAATCCTTGCAGAAGTGAGAATCCTTAAGTGTTCTTGGTCGACTTGGAAGAGAGAAGCCGGAATTTTGTTTTTTCCCCGCAGGGCAATGGACGCTTTATTTAATTTATGTATGATTTTTTGTTTGTCTTTCACTTTCTTTATCTTATTATTGTAGTCGAAGCCAGGAATAACTTTATCGTATATCGCCCCTCTGAAAAGCATCCCGTCTTCTGTAATGACGTCGAACTTCTTCGCAACATTCTTCGCTCTCCTCTTTATTCTCTTTGCCAACTGCACCTTGTCCTTTAATGTGCACGTGCAATAATGCACCGCAAACTTCACTTTTTTCTTTGCGCAGTATCTCAATAATCTCTTCGCTAATTCGTCGCTGCCCTTGATGCCGTAGGAGACAGAGTCTTTTGTTTGATAACCTTTTTCTAAAAGTTGATTGGCATTATTATCAGATATCTCCAATTCGTTGATATTTAAAAAATCTATTTTTCCGTCGAGAAAATCAATCATTTGTTTTATATTCTTTTCTTTGTTTGGGATGGCGGGTATTTCCACGCCTATTTTCCATTTGTATTTTTTTGCCAGAAGAATCTTTTTCCACTCTTGTTTTTTATCAGGGTCTAAGTGGTATCTTATCTCGTCCAAGCCCACGTTGTATAATTTATTCAAT